>Ga0325410_1001472_pt1 | contig 26142 bp, 14 predicted proteins | sample PopdelMetagenome_16_FD_206182 | JGI IMG/M metagenome (GOLD analysis project Ga0325410, IMG submission 206182) | Populus deltoides microbial communities from Bellville, Georgia, United States - Xylem-PdIQD-R3 | ecosystem: Host-associated > Plants > Phyllosphere > Stem > Wood/Secondary xylem...
TAAAAAAATGATACTCTAAGTGTATTTTAAAAAATAAAAATAAAATAATGACTCGGTATCATTAAAAAAAAATAACGATTGTAAGTTCACAAGACTGAAAATGAAAATATAAAAAAAAAAATTGATAGAAAACAAATCTTAAAAAATAAAGACCAATAAATTTTGGCGAGAATGTCAAAACTTACTAGTGAAATTTTGAGAATGAGGTAATCTAATTGAAGGGAAAACAAGAAAAAAAAAATTTAATTATAAAAAAATCAAAATTTGAACGATTAAAAAAACGACTTGAAAAACTTTTGAACCATCATGACAAACCTCCTACCTAAATCATAAGATAAGAATAAGTTGATTCAAAATAAAATTGAATAAAATAATAAAATTTATTTTTCAAGACGAATAACTTTAAATGAAATAATCGGAAAAGAAAACGATGTCAATTCATGTTAGCTTTTCAGACGTGATCCTAGCTAGTAACAAACTGAAAGAACCGCATGTGAAAAGCCACTATTTTAAAACTCTTAAACTCAGCTCGACCTGATAGGTTGACTTGTGATCCAAGTGACCTGTGGCTTAGACCGAGCAGGATTTCAAAAGAAATTAGGGGAGGGTCAACTTGGGAAAATCCAATTAAAACAGGGTTAAAACCCATTGCCTATTTTGGTTTTTTTTTCAAAATGATATCTTTTTTACTTTTTTTATAAAACAAAAGGATTTTGTTGACTTGGGTTAACTCATGTCAATACACTTAACCTAGGACCCAATGCTTGTTTTGAATTGACTCCTAGGCAAGCCTTAAAACAATAAGAAAAACCAAGTAGATTAAATAAAAAAATAAAATATCGAATAATAAAATAAATAAATAAACTTAAGAATAAAGAAATAACAATTAAGAGAATAAAGACTTTATTCGAGAAAAAAAAATGAAATGAGTACCTACAATTTTGAATTGAAGGAAAACTTGAAGGAAAAGAGAAAAAGATATCAAATTAACAAATCAATCCAAAAAAAATTAAGAGAATAAAGATCAAATTATAAATATTGAAAATTAAAAATAAACTATAATTTGATAAAGAGATATAAATCAAAATTAAAAATCAAAACATTTATGATAATATTATCAAGTTTTGAGTTGAAAGGTAAATTAAAAAAAAAAATAAATTTACAGAAGAATTTAAAAAAAATTAAAATTTAGAGAATGGAAAAATTAATTTTTTTAATGTTGTTGGATTTGTTAAAAGGTGATGTTGAAAATAATTTTTTTAAAATAAAAATATTATTTTAATATATTAATATTTTTATTAAAAAAATAAAAAGAAAAAAAACATTCTTTTCCGTGGCACAGGAAAAATGGAACCACCGAAATGGACAGCTCAGCACACACAAGTTGCTTGTCTGGGCGGAAACAGCCACCTGATCTCTTCCACTTGACAGAAGATTTCAAGAGATTCATCAGTCAAAGGGTTGCATTTGTGGCTCCAATCGTGACAGCGAAAAAGAACTGGACAAGGAAAGGCCGAAGGCAAATGCTAGCTGGCAGGCCGCCCATAGGAGTAGAGATCTTACGGGTCAGTCAAGAGTGCATGCACTGACGAAATTAGCTCATTACCGTTGGATACAGCGACCCCCGATCTCGTGGGAAATGGATTAGAGTTTTTTTTTTTTTTTTTTTGGAAAATAGCAGCCTCTGAAATTCCTGGGAAAAAGTAGAAAGTTCATTGAGATTGCCTCATTAACACAATCTTTAAAATTTTATCTTATTTTCAGTAAATAGACAACGTAGTTACTTGTAAATCTTAATCTAAACTCCTAACAGCTCAGGTGCGGATGGTTTTTTAAGACTATTTTCTATTATCACAAAAAAAACTGTAAATTTTTTACATTATCTCAACACAATAATCTGTTAAACTCCTAATAACTCAGAAAAGTTTGAATTTTAAAAGTCACGGTAGTGTCATGTTCTATTTTTTAAAAAATGAGTTTCCTTTCTTAAAATACAAGCACAAGATTCAAGTACCAGTCAGGAGCAGTCTTGTCTTCGGCTTCAGGGTAACTAGCCATGGAAGCCAGACTGGGGCCCGCTCGCTTCTTTTGTTGTCCTTTAGCGATACCGAAACATGCTCGAACATCGGTACATTGCATGTTTTTAAGTTTTAAAAATATTTATAAAGAAAGTTTTTTTTTATTTTAAATTAATATTTTTTTATATTTTAGATCATTTTAATATACCAATATCAAAAAAAATATTTAAAAATTAAAAAAATATTATTTTAATATATTTTTAAATTAAAAATTACAAACAACACTCCCGAACGCGGGTCGAAAAACCGAGGGCAAGGGTGCCTGCCAAGTGCCAACAGCTCCTGTGAATTTTTCCGTTTTCTAGAAGCGAAGCCGCAAAGCATCCAGTTAATAAACAGCAGACTAACAAAGCATGATGTGGTTAACTTGGTCACAAAAGAGCCACGACAATCAATGCAAAGTCAGGAGAAAAGCTCACTCACCAGGGCTCCAACAATGGAAAAGATGGTCAGTTAATTTTGATTTGCCCCTTTTTATGAAGCACTAGATGGTTCCAGCTACGGGCCCTGTCTATAAAAAAAAATTTAACATCAAATTTTATACGTGTCACAATCATTTAGAGGGAAGTGAGTTTTATCCTGCCCAAATCTTCTTCTTTTTTTTTCTATTTTAATTGCATAAAAAAATCAATTTACACAATCTTTTTTATGATATCATTTTATTGAGAAAAAAAAACACTAATATAATCAAGTTTTAAAAAAACCGATCAACAAATTGATCAAATATATATTCTTCAACTCTCAAACATCACCGATGAACAAATCATGAATAAAAGCCACAATTTTTTCCATAAACTCTGCGGGGAAAATTTTTATTTTTAAAAATTTATTTTTAATAACAACACGCTGAAATAATCTACCGATCACATAGCCGGAAGAGAACTTTCATTTATATATATATATATATATATATATATATATATATATATATAAATTATCATCATTTTTGCCCTACTCGACCGTTCACCTTTACTATCCTTTTCATTTATTCAACTGTCATTATCTGACGTCCCAACAATGATATATTTCCTTTCGTTTTTAATTTATTTAGGGAAAATTACCCTTCACACTACTTTGCATGGTCAACACAAATCTTTAAATTCAATAAAAAGAACAAAGTACCTCTGTATATATATTATATCAGAAATTCTCACTCTCTCTCTTTCCCATCTCTCTCACCAAACCCTAACCACCGTCTACCACTCCACAACCAATCAAATCCTAGTCGTTGCCACTATCAAAGCCTTACCTCTCTCCTTCACCAAACATAGCAGCCCTCCACCTCCTTCTCCACCAAACAGCCTAGCTCCGCCACAAAATTATCCCCTTCCATGACCATAATAAGGGCTTCGACTACCAGTTGGCGCATTTTGCTAGTTTTCCTATTTTCTATAAAAATCTGATAGAGAAAAAAGTACAACTGCCTTTAAAAATATTTGTGAGATTAGTTTGGTGGCCAGGTTTTTTGTTTTTTTAAAGATGCGAGGGGAAATCCCCCGTTTCTGTATGAAAGCGAAGGCTCAAATCTCATCTGGGCTGATCAAGCTAAGCCTATGGGCTACCTGGTTACAATCCGCTAGACAGCGGGCTAATAATGGCTACGCTCCGGTTTCTGAATAGCTCGCTAGAATCCTACTATCGTCGGCAGATAAGGCCCGCAGGCAAATTTATTAATATTTTTATTTTGTAAGAAAACCATTGCACTACAGATTTATGGATAATCCGTGTGTGCTGTGCAGATAATAGACCTGGGAGCATGTCAACAGCGTCCCACAATAGATAGTTTGGTATGCAGCCGTGCTGTCATGTGATGATAGATTTATGAACTAATAAAAAAACTTTGTTCATGGCAGACTAGCCGTCACACTTTTCGGCTCATTGATTTGTGATCAATGCTTTTTGCGAGCAACTGTGCTGTCGAATGTGCTCATAATTAATGAATTAATATTGTGTTCTTATTAGCCAAAGTGGTGTTCATATGACAGGGATGAACAAAAGGAGACCCCAGTCGTGGATGTCTGAATTTCTGGCTAATCACAGCTCGGAAACAGGAATACATATACCGCAGCAAAAGGAGTCCATATATAGTGCTTGCTGTTATCTTATAAAAAGTTGGATGAGCTAGTGACCACTATCAAATCCCAGTTGCAATCAATCCATCAATGACCAGAAAAGAAATTAAGATTAATCTACTAATTAATTAATTAATTCCAGGCAAGCTTTCAATTCAGTGCTCTACCGCGCTCGCTCGATCTCTCATCATCCGCATTATATACATGTTTGCTAATGTAGGCACAAAAATCTTCCCCTAATCATCTCGTATTAGATATTTAACAGCATAAATCTTATGATCTATTCTGTCAAAAGCTCATAATTGGTCATAATTACATGAGTTGGCAAAACACTCTATCCAATTGGGTTTAACATTCAATTGTAAAATTAAATCCTTTATTTTTCTAAGTGGGTGCTTGAAATCCAATTGGATAAAAACAATCATATAGTAAATGATTATTTAATGGTAAGAGTTTAAAATTAAAAACTTTGTTTTCTTGTAATTTCAGATTCGAGCCCCGTGGTTTCTAATATTAATGACTAGTAGAAGCTTACCTGATTGTTAGTTTCAGGATCTGTGAGGATTAGTTGAGATTCGTGCAAATCGATCCGAACACTCCATGTGAATACGTGTTAATGCTAAGTCAATCATGTTCATAATAGGAAACTAGGCTAGGTGATTTATTTAGCCACTTGTAACATCATGGTAATTAACTAAACCGTGTACGCGTTCCACATATAGCACATCTTATATATTGAGAAAACCATGGGAGTTGTTTCATAAATTAATGATCTCTCCATTTTTAATGAGATTAAAAAAAAATAAAAAATAACAAGCGGGAGAAGAAGAAAACGACAAAGACTACCTAATTTGAAAAATGATGGTTGATTGGCTGAGATGAGAGGACGATAGGTTGTTGCTTTCTAGGTCAAAATAGATAACATGATATACTTAAAAAAAAATTTGGATGATTTTAAGATTAAAAGTTTTTAAAAGAGATATTTTAGAAAATAATAATAATATATATTATCATTAGAAACATATTTTTCATGTCTTGTTTTTTTAAAATAACATAAATTTATTATAAAATTGTTTTAGATACAGACTCTTACTTCTCATATTTTTCCTGAATAATTAAATATATTTTTATTTTTCTATACATATCAATGAAATAGTAACTTTATTGTTTTAAAAGTAGGAAATCTTCTAGATCAAAGGTCAAAACATCACAAATTATTTAATACCGAGAAAGAGAGATAAAAACTATGAGCAAAAGCTCGAGGAATATGGAGGGCACAATTCTAGCTGAAATAAAATTTTCAACTCTCAGCAATGTAATGACTTCCGTGATACGAAAAAAGAAAAAAAACATGGAAATGATTTGCATATTTTCCTCTGTCCTATTTTTGAGTATTATATAAAATAAAACTAAGAGTTATCAATAAAATAAAATACTATGGAGCAAGATTTATTGTATTATATATTGCTATAACGTAATGGTATTTTTTTTTCCTTAACAGTACAAGTTAAAAAAACACAAATTGAGAGGTAAAATATTTTTTATACAAGTTTTAATTGGCATTATCAAATTGAATGTGAGTAAATCTTTTTTTTTTATTGTATAATAAAATTAATTAATTATTTACCTTTAAAATTTTAAAAAATAATTTAGAGGGAAATGGGGCTTTTTTACTTTTCATCTTTTTTTACATAATATAATTACTTAGCTGCGCTTGAAATTTTATTTTCTTGAACTTGTGTTCAATGATATTTTAATTATTTTATCATAACTTTTTTTTTATTGTAAATGTCAGATAGATTCAGAAGCAATTGCGTCCAAAAGGTTGTATGCTTCAGGGAGTGGAAGGAGCTCTCGTCTTTTAGATTAAACATGCAGACTTTTTTGACAGTCAAACACTGCCTTCCACAATGATATTAGGAGCGACACATCGAGATCTTACAAGTGGTGGGGCGTGTGTCAGTAGCGGATCAATGGTATGGCTTCAATGAACTTTTTTCTGCCCCCATTTCTTTCTCTTTCCTTTGATAAAATACAAAAGTTTTCATTTATTTACTTTTTTATTCAATCTGATCCCTATTCTTTTAATTGTTATTTTTTTTATCTTTTATATATTAATTTCTTTTTTCAATTTCATCTATCATCATCATCTGATTTCATTTAGTTTTTATATCGAATTTGGTCCTTATTGTTTTAATTTTAATTAATTTATTTTTTATAATTGCTTTTTTTTTCAATTTCACCTTTTTATTATCCTTTTCATAATTAAATTTTGTTTTAAATTTAATCTCTAAACATTTGATTTATATTTATTTTTATGTTAAATTTGATTATCATTTTTTTTATTGCTATTTGTTTTGTTTTATGTCTTTTTTTATTGTGTTTTCTTTCCCAATTTCATCCCTAGTTGTTTCATGATTAAGAGTTTTACTTCATTACTTTTTAGAGTTTGTCTTTTATGGGGTTAGTTTCAAGCTCATGACTAAGGCATAAATTTTGAATATTAACACATGTTGACTTCATTTTTTTTAGGTTTTTTATTAAACTTGATTTTTTTTTAATTTTATCTTTCAATATTTGATTTATTGGGAATTGGTCTTGATGTTTTTTTTTATTTACTTTTTTTTTATAGGGTTATCTTAATCTTATGTCCATAGTCGCGAGGTCAACGAGTTAACTAGAATGGACTCGGGTTCATTTTTTCACTTTTAATTTTTTCTAATTTTTTCGGTTAGTTTCTTTATTATTATTATTATATTTTTTTATATTATTGAAATTATACAAGTTCATTAAACTCGGTCTAATTACTAATACAATTATTGTTTTTATTTGTTTTTACTTCTTGGAGAACACTTGTGTCAGCTTGATATTTTTTTTAATGGTGAGAAAACTTTGGACAGGCCGTGGCGAAGCATGGGCCACTATCCAGTGGTAACTATATATAATAGCATGCGTGAGATGGGCATGTATTTGTTATATATGGGAGGGTCCATTTATTCTCTGTGAACTAGAGAGAGAGAGAGAGAGAGAGAGAGAGAGGAGAAAGAGACAAAGATCCTTCAGATCGATCCTCATCTCTGGCTAACTATTTGATGTCTGACTCAATAATAGTCACGGGTGGCCCAAACCTAGGTCGTCCATGGGAGCACAGACAGAGTTTGATGAGAATGTATACGCCACCGTAAGAATCCTGTTGCAAAAGCTGAAGTGCAGAGCTAGCTATTGAGTACTAATAATATTCGCCCTTCAGTTTAAAAGTACATGTATATATGATGGCAAGTTATCCGTGCTCACTTCCCAGAATCTGTCAATCAGTTGAAGTATCGGGCTCCATGGCTCTTAATTTGAAGTCAGTGAATGTTCATAGAATCAAGGATGTCTTTTTTGTTGTGTTCTGGATTCTTTGTCTGCGTTGTTGGCTCAGGGCTACCTGGCTCTCAGATCAATCAGGTGAGCTGATTTCACAGTACTAGATATTCCCGACTTCTGATGAACCATGTGTTTCTGTGTTTGCAAGGGAGATATATATATATATATATATATATATATATATATATATATATATATATATATATATATATATATTATGTCTTTTGATTAGCTGCGATGAGAATCTTTGTGTGATATGTAATTTCTTTTTTCCCTTTTGTTTTCATCCATGTAAGACATGCAATGACACATATTATAAAGCCCTGTAGTCATTGTTGTTATTGTGCAAAGTTCTGTCATCTCATGTTTGACAAACTAAGGTTAAATTAAACATCCTCTTTTCCTTTGTTTCAGTTTCTCCCGGCCTCCGTTTCTCTTTTCTTTTCTTTTTCTTTTTTCATTAGTTTCTTGATCACTTTTTCCTTCCTCCCCTCTCTTCCCTTTTGAGTTTTGGTATAATTAATCATAATTCACATGCAAAAGATATATAACAATAATAACAATAATGACGATCGATGATGGTGTTTTTTTCTTTTCCTGAAAGAAATGAAAGAGTGAAATCTTCCATAAAATGGGAACGTGTATGTTTATCTAGCCAAGGGTACTTGAAGGTTAAGTTTTGTGTTGCAGTCAAAGCCGTAATTGCTCCTTGTCCTTTTCTTTTACTTTTTTCTTCACAAGTCGATGCCGCAATTGGCTTGAGCTATGCATGCACAATTAAATCAGGCTAGCTAGGAGACCGAATCCTCATGGATCATGCATATATTTATACAGATAAGAATTCAATCATGAGGATATCATAATAGAGAGGGAGTAAAAGAGATTAAAAGCAAGCCCCTATAACCAAAAAAACAAAAAAACACTGGACCATCAGCCACAAAAACCGAGCCCTACCCACGCCACTCGCCCAAAAGGGCATTTTTCGTATAGGAATGGAAGGCATCGCAACTCCTTTAGCTAATAGGCTGTATAGACACTTGTTAATTGCCTAATGGCTAATGGTGTGTAGCCGATGGTGGTCCTGGTTCAGATTAATGTCAAGATACGGCTACCGTATATAAATGTAGCCCCGTTCTTCCCTTTTCTCTCTGACATGGAAAATTACCAAGTGTTTGAATAATTCATGTAAGATAGCACGAAGAATAACAAAAATATGACTACACCTAGTAATCGATGACTAATAACAGGATCGTGTTTTGTTTCGATCTTCATATTTTTACTTGCAAATCTTAACCAACAATTTTAGTATGATGATCTGAAGATTAAACCGCCCCCCCGCCCCCCCTTTTTTGATAGAGATGATCTGAAGATTCTTGAAGCTCGAAGCTCGTTTAAAACGGAAAATATATATATCCTCGGAATGTCAAGTTTTTTTTAACATATATATTATTGATGGTCTGTAATGTCTTGAACCAGGAAGCTTATTAAAACCGCGGTCCAATTATGGTTGGTTTAAAAATATAGTTGTAAACATGTTAAACTCGGTTTAGAAACTAATTTGAAAGAGTTGGAATCATTGAATTACTATATCAACTTATTTATTAAGACCTCATTTTGTTTTTTTCTCTTTTATATAATTTTTTTAATTTTAATATGAGTCATAATTAGATTTAGGGAGTCAATCAAATCATAAATCAAATTAACTAAATTAACCAGGTTTTATTAAGTCACTTGTCATGAGCCAGGACTCAGGTCTCGAGTTCGACCTGCCAGGCTTAACATACCATACTGATCTATTCAACTGCAAGGTTTTTGTCGTCGTGTACAGCCAAATGGATATCCGTGAAGCTACAATAGCAGAAAAACAGCCAGGTTGTCCGTTTCCGGGACAAATTGCTAGTCTCATCCATTTAACTTGAGTTTTCAGGACGAATATCAGTCGCCACCGCACAGTATGGGAAAAAAGGCTGGCAGGCAGCCGAAAATACAGATGTGGTTCTCGCGTACCCTGGTTCGGGCAAAGAAAGACACCGGCAAGTGACATTTAACCATCATTTACTAGCTGCAGTTTGCGGTGGCAGCAGCCAGCCCTTACAAAAGCAGCAGCTGCTCAGAGCTGGTACACTACACACTATCTGGCTCGTGGCCTGGCCATGTTAGCCTAACCCTAACTGCTCGTTTCATTTGGCGGAGAACAGTGTCAGTACTGGGCATTGATGAGCTTTAAATCATGGAACTTCATTTAATTCCATTATAAATGCAGTACATAAATTTGAGTGACCAAGATACCCTAGCATCTCATCCCAGAATGCATGCCCTCGACAATCGAATTCCTTGATGATTAGACATGTTCAAACATTTTTTTTTTGTCATATTACAGCAGAGTTTAACAATAGCAGACAGAAACATGATGGAATCATTCAAAGCAGACCAATCCAACTGAAACAAAGAGAAGGGTGACAAAGGAAAGACCCCTCCAATGAGAGCAGACGTTCTGCACTTTCCAGTCGACTAGGACTTGTGTACAGTGACTGCATACAACAACTACAGCCACCATCCTAGAAAGCCCTAAAAGAGATACCTTACCAATTAAATGTTCTATAGTTGATACCATTTTCTTTTTTTATTCACAAGCCAATTTAGTGTCAAAGCTGCTCAAGCAGATTGCAAAAGCCTGAAATGCAGACAAAGGATACCGGTAATCCATGGTGAACATATCCTTGCCAACCTTACCAAATTGAAGAATGATCTTGTCATGATCAGACTGAGCAGGCTGTGATGGTGTTGGTGCACCAGCCGCAGGTTGTGTTGCAGCGATAAGCTGGAAATTCTTGACTGAGGCAACTGTCACTCTCCCACGGAAATTCAGACACCAACACTGCAACTGTTCGTGCCATCTTGGTGCCTTGTTTCGGAGAACAAGTGGTCTCTCCTTTCCCTCTTCATCTTCTTCTCGAGGACCAACAATGTCAGAAAAACGTGAACTGCTAAACTCAGCTGAATTGTCAATTGATTTAGAAAAGGAAATGCTCCTAAAAGAGTCTTCAAGGCAGCGTGGGAGGAGCTCAGGCTGGCCTGGGACAGAACCACCTGGCTCAAGGGACAGCGCAGGGATTGAGTGCATGGTGCAGTGCATCCTCCGTGGACCCCTGGTGCCAAGCACATTCAGCTCATATGTAACCTGAGCAATGTTATAGCTGCCCGTAGGGACCTTTGGAGAAACTTTCTTTGAGTAGAACCTGCGGCTTCGACCAGGTGGTGCAAGCTGAGCATTGTTGTATGGAGGCTGTGTGTCATAAATTATGAACTTTGTACCCAAAAAATTTGACCTGAAACAAAAACAATTAGCATCTCAAACACATCTTCTGACACAACAAAAAATTGCAAACCAACCATCTCATCTAAGTTAATCTGACATCAGCAATCACATATCAATGTTCCAACAGTGCAGTCATTGCAAAACTCGCCATAAAGATATCCATAGAATGGAAGCGTTAAAAACACCACCTTGAATGCCTAACAAGCCCTTGCATATGACTCACATCACGCAATTAATATCAACCATCAGAAACAAACTACCATGACCTCCTAAGAACAGTACAAGTTCACAACTCTTCATCTTTAAAATCATTGACCAAGCTATAGCAGTAAATGATACATGAAAAACAATCACCAGCACCATTACATCCTTCTGGCATCAGAAGAGAAAACAAGCACCACACCTTCAAATGAAGAAACAGAGCTCTAACCAGACTAGAAAAAAACTACCACCCTAATTTGTAACCTAGTTCCAGGTACCTATGCGAGGACAGAAGAATGACATTGCTAATTTTATAATACCATATAAATATTTAGTCCACACAGCTAGAATGCGGGACACAAACACTAACTCCTATAACATAAACACATGGTATATTTCAATTAAAATAATGAAAAGTTGAAGTTCAGATATACAAAAAAAAAAAAAAAAAAGGTTTGGATCACATGACTGGGCAACAAGTACACCTTGTCTAGTAGATAATGAGAGGTAGTCGTTAATGCTATACTATATCAGCTCTTGAGGGATCGCTATGCTTGAATGAAGAGAGAGCTTGGAACCCATGAATTGTTTTTTTAGTTACAAAGGAGAGGTTCAAACTCTAGATCTTCCAAGGTAGGGGGACACTTGTGCCAACTGAGCTACAGCTCATTGGCACTCATATGTAATGTTTAGGTATATTCAATCTTCATGTCAGAAAAGGAAATTGTCCCAAGTTCAGGACTTCAGCAAGTAAATATTGGTCATGAAATCAACTCTCACCTCAGTTTTCCAATATATGTGCTACTTGATCTTGATACATTATCTGCATCCATGGAGATAACATACTCCGTGCATGTAGTTCTCCGTGTGCGTTTTGCAGACAGAAGAAATTTCCCATTTTCAACAAGCAAAGCTGCATAGGCATGTCACTAATCACCAACATATTCGTATTGTATAGAACAATATAGAAAATTGGGAAAACTGTAGAAAAATATCATCTTTAGGAACTGATAACTTGGATTGAATATGAAATAACTGGTAAAAGAGAGAAGAAAAAAGAAACTATCCAAGAAAGCTCAAAGGGATGTTTACAACAGCATTCACAGTGGACATAGCTTCCAAAAGATATGAGATTCACAAGAAGTTTGTTGAACAGCTATTTCAAGGAACAAACTCATTCGTTCCATTAAGATAGATAGGTGCTTCCCACGAAGGCCTAATTGCATCTTTTGGCAATAAGAAACTTCCTTTTCAAAAGATCAAAGTGCGAGTTCCATGCACAAACTCATCGTAAATAAGAGCAACTGGTCATTCTATAAAAAACTTTCAGAGATGTAAGACACGTTTAACAGAGATAATACAAAATGATATTACTTTGTCACAAACATTCAATTAAGAAGATTTACAATGTGCTTGAGCACATAATTACAGTGAGCTCTTGGACATGTATATATGAGTGTCAGTGAGTGCGAGCCTGTGTGTGTGCGTGTGCGTGCGTGCGTGTGTGTGTGTGTGTGTGAGAGAGAGAGAGGACATCAAATGCACATCAGAAAACATTTGGATTGTTGATAAAACTTGCAACAACCATGCTGGTTTCTTCCCGATATAGAAAATAAATTACTAAAAAACAGAAAGAACCATCCTTCTAGCTAGTCAATTTGGAAAACTGCACGAAACATAATATTCATTCTCAGGAAGAATAAACAGCAGAGCAGAGAAATACTTTGATGAAAAGAAACTGGAGACAGTAAATTATCCATTTACATTGGTATTAGAAATAATGCAGGTCCTACAAAAATAAGTGACAATCAGCTAAAATGTCAGTGAAAGAAGCTCACCAGGGCTAAGGCAAAGGAAAAGATGGTAAGTTAAGTTTGATTTGTCCCTCTTTATGAAGCACTGGATAGTTCCATCCCTGGACCCTGGCTGTAAATGGATAACAAAAGAGAATTTTATCAATTATCATTTTGAAACATACAAAATCCTTTCTTGATGCCAATAAATATTTACATCCACGAGTTAACGCTCAGGTGAACGTCTTGCAGATATGGAAACCTATTACATGCACTGAACATTATAAAAATTTCTTCAAATATTGATAAGAGATAAAGATAATGGAATGGAAATTCAACCCAAAAGGTTATTATAGACGGGAAAAAAAAGAAGCAAGCAAGGATCCACCTGCTTTAGGGAAACTGGGAAAGTGATCTTCCCACTGAACTCTGGACTTCTAACAATTTCTTTACACATTTCCCTCCAAGCCCTGCACACGGAAGCACAAGCAACAACATGCTTGCGAGATGGCCATGTGCTCTCGCTAGCCTCCAACCTCTTGATTACATCCTGTAGTAACTCAGGAGGAAGACCAGCCCAACAACTATTCTGGATGACCACAGGCTGGTCTTGCAACTCACAAGCTGAGCCATGAGATTTCCCTCTGAGATGACCTGGCAGTCTCACCTCAAAACTCCGCCTTGACAAACTCCCAAACCCATCCCTCATGTCGCGAACTATACTTCGGAATGACATTTTATCTAATACACTTGCAGACTTAAGTTAATATTCACTTCAATGTGGTTGCATAAATATATTTACACTCAAGTCTATGAATGACCACAAACCATAGCACGCGTGCACAACTGCAAAGCAACAAAAACTGTTTTACATTCCAGCTCTAACAGCAATGCATATCACCAAAAAAGGATGGAGAAAGAAGACAGACAAGGGAAAAGCACAAAGCAAGTTAAGCAGATTCCTATAAAAGAAAAGACTCACCAAAAGCACCTAAACTACCAGACATCTTTTCCGGGTTTTAAACTAATCTTTAAATCAAAATTGCAATCGGTTCGAATTTAATTTACTATTCATGACACTCTTGCACACATTAAGAATCTTCATAAAAAGGAAGCAAACCCATTTTCCAATTAATTCATATTCTAACCTTCTGCATTATGAAAAATTCTTCAAATAAAGAATCTTATAAGAAAAGAGTGAACCATAACTCCAACACCATATTTATATATATAAAAAAACCCTTCAACCGGGTCTTAAGCTTAGTTCAACCATTTTCTCTTGGTTAAGTTCTTCTAGATATTATCTACAACAAGAACCAAGCCTCAACCCTAGCTTATAAAGTTTATCTGCTGGAAAAAAAAAACAGAAAATATTCTTAAAAAACAAATGATAGAAAAAAAAAAATACTAGAGTTTATCGGTTTATCGAGTATTTAGCAATACGCTGAGGAATGATGTCTTTAACTTCTTAGCTTCATCCTTTTGTCTTAATTTGTTTTATAAATATGAAATGAATATTATAGGACTGAAATTCTAACGTGTCTGAACTGACGCTAGACATTTCAGTTGAAAAAAAAAACTAACCTTTTATACCACAATCAAATATCCATTCTTCCACTTTTCATCTTCATCTTCACCGATCAGCAAAGATCAGGACTTTTTCACACAAACTCTGCAACAGAAACAACCCTTTAACCTCACCCATTCACCAAATTCCAAATGTTTAAATCATAAAAAAAAAGTTCAAAATTTAACAATCCACTAACCTAAAAAGTTAAAAAATCACAGCAAAAAAAAATTGACTATCCCAACCCTTCACCAGCTATAAAGACAGGAAGAGGAAATGGGTCCTAATAATTCCTGTCAAAGACTCGGAATTTGGACTTTTATTGGGGACTTTAACAAGAAACAAACAGAAAAATCTCCGAATCTAAGAAACAGATCTTGGAGAAGAAAAGGAGACAGAGAAGTAGAAGTGCAGGCTGTGGAGCATGATAGCTCACTGCTCTTCCCCTTGTGTGTCAGATCCTTCGCTTTACAACACGTTCTCTCTCCATCTATCTTGTTTCTCTCTCTAGGGCGGACCTGAAGTTTGATTAAATGAAGTTCACAAGAACTTGCGTAAAAAACAGTGTTGGCTTCACTATTCTTTTTATAATGTTTCCTCGTTGTTGAATGTTGAGGAGCACCTTTATTTGATTTAGCTCTGTAAATTATTTGTATAATGCTCTGGCTTTTTTTTCTTTTGCGAAACTATAGTTTTGGTCCTCGATAACAGTTGACCTTTAGCTTTCGACCAAATCCATTCCTTCGTCCCTGTATTTGTTTAAGGATGTTGATTAGATTCATGTGCTGATGTCTTGGTCAATGCGGCCCAGATGAAATATCAATGAAATTTAACCATGTTATTATATTTCTTTCTATGTGCTTTGAAAATATTTTTATAGATGAACAGAGGGATAAGGCATGGATGTCACTTGCTTTATCCAATTCTCGTTCATCATGCTTGGTGTTTAAAATAATGAATAACAAATAAACCACTAGTTTAGAAAATAAAAGATAAAGCGACGGGAGAATTATTAAAAAATATATATCCTTTTTTTATTTGTATTATTTGCAAGCTATGCTTGATTTTTTATTTATTTTGCTTGCTTGCTACAAAAAAAAAAAAGGAAAAAGAATAGTAATAATTATTTTGGCTCATAATCCTAGAATATACTTATATATATATTAGCTCTTGAGACATGGTTGGGAGTTTGGAACCCGGGAGAACGGTACCCTGTAACGTAAACTCTCGTAAGCTTTTATTTGCAGCTATGCTTTCAATGCCTGAACGTCTTTGGCGAGCTTTCGTTTTTTTCTGAGTTTCTTTTCTTTTTCAAACAAACCTAATTAGCAGGAAATACATCGTTCAAGAATTCGGATTCTAATTATTCGTTCGAGAACAAACCAGTCCCGTCCTTTATGAACACATTGAAGGCAAACCATTGACATTTGTGGCTGCCTTTTTTGACTTGGAGAGTGTTGGGATCTTGGAGATGACGGATCCGATGAAAGCTAGAATCTTTTTACATCTGAAGTGTGAACACATTTTTTTTCCTTTTGAGTCTTGATACAGTCATGGCAAGTATATTTTACCCCCTACGCAACTATCAAAATCCATGCCTTGATATTTGTTTTATTCTTTTATTCTCGGCTTGATTTTAGCTTGTTTCACCTATGTCATAGCAGAAAATTAAATACTCTAGATTAGCAACTCTATCGATGTTGTTTAGGGTTTTTCTTTTACTGTGATATCGTGTGCATATTATGGTGAATTCGGACTGGTATAAAAGATTACCCGTCGACATTTTATATAGCTGAACTGGAAGAAACTCATGATAAATTACCTTCTTTCAAGAATATTTATTGATTCTTATTTTATATTAATACATTAAAATTATTAAAACATATTTAAAAAAATATGAATTCAATGTTTACAGTTTCAAAAACAAAATCATTATGATTTAGGGGTATTTAAAATTATGGTGGTAATTATTTTTAAAGTATTTTTCGTTTAGAAATATATTAAAATAATATTTTTTTAAAAAATTATTTTTAACATTAATATATCAAAATAATATAAAAATACTAAAAAAATAGTAATTTAAAATAAAAAAATTCAAATCTTTTTAAAATTACTTTTAAAATGTAAAAATAAATATGCAGTTACTCTTAATGTCATGCCATGATTTTGTATAAACATGCCTCTATCTTATCCATATATAATAAAAGAATCTATGCTGAGAAAAAAGATCCCTTCACGAACACAAACTTGCAATACTTAAATAATCAGTAATGTCACTGATGGACCCCTTTAAATCGCCGGCCAAATGATATGCTGCAGATTGCGTTGAGATCTTATATATACCGGTCACTATTATAAGATCTCTTATTAATCTGTACCTGCAATAGCAGCAATGTTTTACCCGCAACCACATCAGAAACTTGGTATTGTTAGGAAAAAAAATTAAACCAAATACATTAATTCTGCACGCTAGTACTATCACTGGCCTGTAGGAAAACCAGAGGAGGCTGGAATCATATTTTATTTCCCTGTCATGTTAAAAAAAGGGAGAAAAAGGTTTTTTTCATTTAGCAGAAATAAGAATAATAAACCAGACAAGAACTTGTACTAGCGAGATGATCAATCAAGCGAATTGCTCTAGGATTTGCTAGTTATTTTCCTTGCCAAGATGAATGCGCGTCAAATATATAGAGACAAAAAAAAAAAACGAAACAGTGAATTATCTGACTTTTTTATACAGTGCAAAAGCATGCCATGCTATCGCGACTTGATTAATTCGAGGGGCCACTTTTGTCTTAACAGGATCAAGATCCTAACAAAATCTGGGGACTTGGGAGTAAAATAACAGATGAAAGGGCAACAGATAACAGAAGAAATGTTTTTGTATTTTGAGTCTGTCTCATTTCCAATGCCCTTGACTGAAGAAAATAAGTTGATGATTATGGAAGCCTGTTTTAATCACACAGATTATTTATGATTTATGAAGAAAATAAGGTGGAGGTGTCAAGTAGTGGGGTCGCCCCAGCGACCCTTATAAGGCAACTTACTCTCTGTGATATCACATGAACAGTTGTAATTATAGATTTGGCCAGACAACTAAATGATAATGATAATAAAGGACAGAAGGAATTTATAGACTGGCTGGATAGTGGTGATTATAAAACTAACACTAATGACGATATGCGATAAACACGAGTGCTATGCATATGATTTCTGAGAAAAATCCGTGAACCTTATCATAAAAGTCATAGATTGCAGGTTAGGTCGATTTTATCCACAACAAGACTGACACGTGGAATATATTCACACTTGGCAGCAGTTAATTCGAGAAAAGGAAATAAAACAGATGATGGGTAAACTGGCAGGTGACTTGGTAGATGCGATGCCACGAAGGGGAGACAAAAAAAATATTTAGAAGCGGTGTTGATTGGAGAACAGCGAGTGACAAGTGGATAGAAGTTTAACTAAAATTATGTTATCTTCTGGTAGAAATCTATGCATGAAATCAACCATTATTCATTGCAAGGAAGTGGATTGTATCTTGCCTTTGAAGGAGCTAGTGATATTAAATAATTATGACCCCACAAGTGACGGTAGATGGGGTATTAATTATTAAACTATCATTGGAGTTAAAGTAAGTGTGGCTGTCAAGATTGTAGATTTCTCCATGCCATTCTTCAATCAATGAAAATAATAATAAAAAAAAAAATTGAGCACAAAAGCCCTTTAATCATATCTATATTGAATGCTATGACGAGTTGCGTTTTTTCACTTGTGATTGTCGTGGTTAGGCTAAGGAAAGAAAGAAACAAAGCATGCTTATGGCACTTGCTTGTCAATTACACGTTTATGTATCTTTTGGTACTTAGGAATTGATCAATTTAATGATGCTATGTCTTCAAACCTTGTAGCTCGGTCTCGTCCTTGCAGCGTGAGGATATATAGTTCCACATGCATGCAGACATGTAGTTGCGTGGGGTTGGGGTTGCATTTCTAGTTCTCAGCATAGAATTTCACTGGCATGGGACTTGCTACATACACAAGAAGATGCGTGCCAATAATGCTGGCTAGCAAGAAGAGTTTGCCTTACTGAGAAAAAATCTAAAAAAAAAAACAGGGTAAAAACATTAAAATCTCAACAAACTTGCATCAATCGAATTTAGTAATCTCGGATCCTGAACAAGACAGTTTTGGCAAGGAATCTTAACTCTCGAGGATGATTTATGATCGAGTGCTTCGAGTTGTTGCGAGATGCCTTGACTTAAAGTGTTCTGTGATTGGTGGTGGTCCAGATTCATTTAATATACGTTTAGTAGAGGATCTGAATTATAATCACTATATTTAATTTAAGAAGAAGAATAGATTATTGGAATCGAGCACAAGTGTTGGTACTTTGTAGCTATCGAATTGCCAAAGGTCTAAATGGCTCTTGAATGCCTATGGAGTCTTTGAAATTCATGCCATTTGGGGTCTACATTGCATCAAAATGCACTGAAATAGTTATTGACCAGCACGCCCGAATCGACTTTCTTTTCTTTTCCTTGAAAAAAAACCCCCCACTAAACAATAGCTGTAATTAAATCCAAGCAACTTACATATTTACACAATAAATATGAGAGATATTCACAGATTATTGTTATGATTAAGAGATTTGATATCCAGTAATGATAGGAATGGGATTATTTGCTGATAGTGGGCAAAACTGGACTTCCTCTGGGCGGCTGCATACTGGTTTCAAGCAATTATGAAGGCTCTGGGATCCAGAGTTGGAGACTGTCGATCTTGTTTAATTTATACAGTAAATGAGTAGATAAAGACAATGACTTCAGTTCTAGTTTTCAAAGAAGGTTTAAAGACTAAATTGTTAAGACTAATGCAGATGGGAGTTTGGTAACCATTGACAAACTTTTTGGTAAGCTGAATTGCTTTTAGGTTCTCCTCTTACATTACGTTGGATACATAATGTTTTTGTAAGAATTTTGCTAACTAGATTAATAAAAGTAAATTTATTTGTTTTTAGATTATTATATTTTACGAATTTTATTTTATAGCACCATATTGAAATTTTAGATAATTGGACACAAAGAGTGCTCGCGGGAGGACAAGATGCCCCCATTAATGCCTTTAATTTTTTCTTTTAATATGGTAGACTTTTTTTTATGAGATTTTGCCCCACAAACTATTAATTTCTCGTAAAAAAAACATAATTTGAAAATTACTGTCCACTTTTCCGAAGAATTTAATGTTGGAAAATTAATTAAGGAGGCTTTAATGACGAAAGTTAATCGGTAAAAGAAGCTTTCATGACAAAATTTAGTCGGAAAATATGTAATCGGAGTCCGGCATCAGAGATGGCATTGTGTTTTGCGATGAATTATCATCAGAAAAAGTAGTCAGCTTTCCCGACGAAAGATTTAATTTCGTTGGAAAATTTCTACGAATCCTACCAAGACAATGAAGTTTTCTCGACAAAATGTGGTCGGAAAAGTTTCTCCTGACGAAAATCAGTACGTTTCCTGGCTAAAATCTTCGACGTCCGTGAGGCTACAGCCTTAATATACATTTATTTCAACCCTATCATCTTACCACAAAAAGTGCATAGCCGATGGATGTTATCAACACAAATCCGAATCCTCCCTGCATGCAAAGATAAATACTTTATTTGTTTGTTTATTTTAAAAGTATTTTTAATAAAAAAAATAACTTTTTTAACCTTTTGTTTTAAATTAAATTTTGTTGTGATGTTGTTTTGACATGGTGATATAAAAATAAATTTTAAAAAATAAAAAATATTATTTTAATATATTTTTAAATAAAAAATATTTTATAACACAATATATTAAATCAGCTGAGAATAGTATTCGACATTGCCCTCTTATGGATAGGTGGTGGACGTGGAAACCATAATCAAGGACATTCAAATCTCGGAATCAGCCCAAAAAATATTACTGTTTGTCTCTTTTACAAACGTGATTTTCTCTGTCATCATCGCATTGGCAACTTTTTCTCCGACTGCCTCTCCTTTTTTGGCTTGGCCATTGTATTACTTGACAAGGGATTGGCCACTCCAGAGATAAGTGAACATTTCCTATTTAAAACCTCATTTGTTTTAGAAATTGGGCACTGATCCACTAAAATCATCAGAATTACGGGCTACTTTTCTCAGCATAATAAAATATATACGCATGATTGCAAGAAACGAAAAACAGAAAATGAAAAAACAAAAACCCGTATACAAGCCATAAACTCGGTTTTATAAAGGGAAACTCCAATGGGATGATGATCTTTTCGGATTCAGGTGTTTCTGTATCAAAACCTCACCGCGGGAACTGGGAATCCTATGCTTGAAATTCACATGCAACATGAACATCCCATCACTCAGTGACTTGTAATGCACTCCAGAGTGATTTTCTCTTTAGTTTCTGTATTCTGTTCATCTGTTGTTACGCTTTTCCTATCTTCTTCTCTCTTCTTGCCCCATAATACACAATAAAGCCCACCCATCAACAAAACATCCCCACCAGCACTGCCATAAAGAACAAGGACCTTGTCAATTGTCACGGGCTATGATCTCATTGCACTCCAATAAGGGGGCAAGAGAGAGAGGGTAACAATCATATAATAAAAAACTTTGATCGTATCCTGTACTAATTTGTTTGGTAAGGAAATAGTCTCTAGATCATATAAAAAAACTAAAAATAATATTGTCCAGAAAAAGTAAAAGGGTTAGACCTTCCCCAATGAAGGGTTTCTTTCCACAAGAATGCTGAGAAAATTGCTGTTATAATCAGTGCCAACGGAGTGAACATTGATGTGAAAAGTGGTCCTTTCTTCTCTATCACCCATACTTGCAGCCAGAAAGAAATTCCAGTGACAATTATACCCTGTGCCATTTTCACTTGATAGTCAGGTTTTTGTGCGTAGCGCATTTTTACACGCGCATATGACATCATATATGATATGATTGGGAGCAATATTTCAATTGCCATCACACCAAATATTGCACCATGATGGGTAATTGAATGCGACATTGTATTCTCAAAAAAAAATAAGAAGTAAAAACAGAGATAGAAACACATTCCGATATTGCGCAGGAGGAAACTGCACAGACATATTTGGAGCAGAATTCTTCGACTTTACATTTCGAAATAACGTAATTGGATATTTGCAGCTGAGAAGAAAGGATCTGATTTGACAGGTTTAGATTATTATCAAATTGGAGCGGATTGTTGGAGAAAGTTAGGAGCATATCAGGTGGGATATTTGAAACTGATGAGAAGGCAAAAAAAAAAAAAAAAATAGGCGGACAATTATTATGAGAAAAGTGTTGAAAAGGTATTTGGTGAAAATTCAGAAGCTACTTCTAAAACTATAATGAAAGACAGAAGCCAAAAACCATAAACATAGAAACACTTCCAGGTGTTCGAGTATTACCTAACACAAATACTTTATAACCCTAGCTATAACTAACAACTCCAACCATAAATGAAAGCATAGAGTGTTTTTCTAGGTTTTAGTAAAAAAACTTAAAAATTATATATTTACTGTGATGCACATTGAAACATACTGCTTATGAAGTAGATGTTTTGTAATGGAGGAATTTGACAAAAATTGGACCACAGGATCTCTAAAGTTTAGGGCATCATTATTGCCTAGTGTTTTCCCAGTTTTCAAATCGAATAATATTACCAACGACAAGGTTATTTTGATTTTAACCATATCTAAATAGCATGTATCAATAGTATGAACACATCGAACCACAAGGCCCTCTAGTATGCATGCCACATGTTTCTGTCTGGTAAAAAGAAAGATGTTGAGAAAAAATGGAATGTTTAGGGTCGTAGACAAATTTAAATTTATGTTTTTTATCCCTTTCATTTTGTAATGCCACGATCACGTGTCTTTGAGTTTGATGATGAAATAGACGTACACAGTAGGCAACCGACAGAAGTTTAAGATCCCAGCCGAGCTTCCAGGCTGAAGGGTTCCTCTCTACCGCAATGGCCCAAAAGGTTGACTGTATGCAGCTGAACACGCATTGTAGAGTGGTAAGGCGTAGTTTTGCTGGATATTGCTTCACAATGGGACCCTAATGCCCACAACACCAAGAGTTACAACAGATAAGAAAAATAAACAGAGTGAAGTACGTAAAAGAAAAGAAGAAGAAAACAGAGAAGTAAGAGACCAAAGGGAGATCATGATAAGAGGATTGAGAGGTTGGATGAACAAGAATTAACCTGCAAAACAAGCCACAGAGACCAAAGCGTATTTGCTGAGATCATGATAAGAGAACCTTTTATCCACTCCTCTCTGGAGCAACAAGTTTTTGATGAATCTTGAACTTGCTTGTGATCATTGGATGGGTACCAATTCATAAAGTTTACGGGAGGCCCCTTAACAAATGCGAACACTAGCACTCCAGAAACACATATAACAGAACCCAGCACCTTGGCAATTCCATGCAAATGTTTTATGGAAATGCTTTCCATCCTGAAATATTTAAAAATCACATGTTATTGTATCTATGTTTGGCTAAATTATGCACACGAGACTAATTATGATATAGAAAACAGGGTACCTCAATAAGGCTGCCATGACAAATGTAATGGCAGGAATTGTGTTAGTAGTTGCAGCAGCAAATGTTGCAGTGGTATAGCTGATTGCAATATAGTAGAGGTTCAAGCTCATAGTAACTCTGAAAGTTTTGTATACATGACTTAGTGGTGATCGGAAGCAGATTTTGTAATACAAGAGTGATAAATAAGACAATCTTCATAGCTAGAAACCAAAATACGGAGTCCATACCCACACAAGGAAACCAAAAAAATCTTGAAAAGTAAGCTCCACGACAGGGGAGCACCCTCCTTTCTGCAGAATCAGCAGAAGACCATGAATAATAATAATAATAATAATAATAATATTAATAATAAAGAAAAGAAAAGAATCAGTTGGGAGGCTTATATTTTATTAATTATGAAGTAACTGAGGGAGTGATTCAAGATTAAAGTGTTCATATATAGAAGACCTTTCAAGAAAGAAAGCTAATGGAGCCAAAGAAACCGAGGCGAAAGCTTGGCGATAAACGACAAAGACATGAGAATTCATCCCTTTAGAAATTGCAGCCTTGGAGAACAAAGCCATGCCTGCGTACACAAATTGTACAAAGAGCATTGCAACGTAAGGCTTATAGTTCTCCACGGCATTTAGACAACCACGCAAACTCTTCATGGCGCACTATATATCTTTGGTCTGTTTTGGGAGGATTAATTTGGTCTGGGAAGCCCTTCAATTTATAGGGAGAAGCGTTGCAGTGGAATCAATCTTTACTTTCATAATTCAAAATTTTCTCTGGATAAGTAAAGCAAAAATGTGGGGTTGGCATACAACAGGTTTGTTGTAGAGTCCAGATGAACCATGCTATTGGTCGAGCACGGAGGAGGCTATGCCCCAGACAGCGGGGGCAAAATTACTTGTAATTTACATTTTTGTCCTGATATTTTTTTTTTTAGTTTAACATGAGTGTTTGGGCCAGCTTGCGCGCACCTCGACTAATCTCACGGGCCCTGAAGTTAACGACCATGTAAGCCTCTAGTTGTCATTATATAAGCAACCACAGGGCTTGAACCTGAAACTACAGAGAAAACAAATCTCTTAATTCCAAACTCTTATTATTAAACCACCACCCAGATGATTGTCATTTTACATCCCCTGAATTATGTGTCATCGATCCGTATGACCTTTCATTTATTATAACTACAAATTTATCTTCTTTTTTTTTTTCTTTTTATTTCATATTAGCACACCCACTTAAAAAATTCTAGCTCCACCCTAGGGAATATAAAAAAAAATAATAAAAATAAATAAAACCTCGCGCGCCCACAAAATATATTATTATGAGTTAAACAAATAACAAGATCATCCAAAAATAGTGTTCTTTTGGAATCAAAATTGTTACAAGGCATTTTTTTAATTGATTGAAACTTGCTATATCAGGTCCTATTCTTGTCTTTTAATGGTCATTAATATAAGTTGATTCGTTAATTAAAAAAAAAAAAAGACTACTCAATTCGACTTACGAGCCTCGTTTTATATATGGAGGCTAATTTAGTCTAGTATTGTATAATGCATGGAACAATCCAGTTACAGGGCTTGAAACATACAAGGTAGAAACCCAAGTGTACGAGAACAACAAATTGGGTACGTGGTGTCGTGAAATATTAGTCAATGACTAGCACGCTTCATCGTTGGTTGGTTTGAGTAATATTTCCTTTACAATAAAAAAATAAATACACAGATTTTTTTAATGTTTTTTTTAAATCATATTATAAATAAAAAATTTATTCATGCATTTAATTAAATAAATTAAAAATTATTTGTATCTATAAATACACAAAAAATATTTATGTGTCTATTCAATTCATCTCGTTGTGAGTCGAATAATTTTTTTTCTAATGCAAATTAAGGAATGGATGCTTATGTATTATTAATGTATTTTTTTTACATCGAGTAAAAATTTAACTGTGAATCAAAAGGTTGATCCTTAAAAATAATAAAATAAAGCAAAAATCATATGCGTTAATATAAATATGTAAAATCTCAAGTTAATTTTTAACATGATAGAAACATTAAATAATGTTACAATTGTTACAATGAAATATTATTTTCTTTTAGTCTTTGTATGATAATTTCTCAACAAAAAATAAAGAGAAAATAAAAAATTACAAAAACAAATACAAAAGAATGGTGATAGTAACAAAAAAAATTGGTATAAATAGATCAAGTGTAGAGCGATAACATTCAAAGTATAAATAATAGAAAATAATATTTTTTCAATAAATATAATTAAAAAAACTAAAAAACCTTACAGAAAAATAAAAATATAAATAAAAAATAATGATAAATAGATCAAGTATTAAGGGATAAATATATCAATTATAGTGAGAAGCACATGAGGGAAATCTTGGCAATTTTTTAAAAAGAAAAACTAAGAAATTATAAATTTCTCACTTCTATAATATCTGCTGTAATAAAAAAAAACTCTTTTTTAACTCAACAAACGAAGATGATACAAACATTACTCTATAGTAAAAAAACAAAATATACCAAAAACAATATTTAAATCCAAAACCAAATCACAAGCCCAGTCAACAGAGAATGGTTAAATGCGGTTACAAGAATTACAATCTTGTACCCGTGAAAAGAGTTTTTTGTTTTAAAAAAATATTAAAATTTAAAAAAAATTTACATGTTATGTTCAAAATAATTTTTTAAAAAATAAAAAAATATTTTAATTTGTTTTCAAATATTACAAAAAATTAAAAATAACAACTTACAATCCCTCAAACACCTTTAGAAATAATACTGAAAAATCTCAAACCTCCACTAGCAGTCAAAGATGTATTCAAAGCTATTATTGAGTTCCTTGACATGACAGCAGACAATTTACGGAACCAAAATAATAATAATAATAATAATAATTAAAACACTCGAATAAACCTCTTAAGTTAAAAAAAAAAAAAAAAAACTCTCAACTTAATTAAAATAACCAAATTATGATGTATAAGATGACGCTTCTGCAAAATAACCACATCGCTGAAAACACTGATAATCCTCGTCGGCGACCAGAAGTAGAAGCACTGATGTATATACTTAGAAATACAGGAAAAGGCACCCATCATCTACAGACAAAATGAAAAAACATAAAAATAATTCTTTTTCTATATAGTATGCCGTGATGTACCCA
>Ga0325410_1001473_pt1 | contig 26139 bp, 19 predicted proteins | sample PopdelMetagenome_16_FD_206182 | JGI IMG/M metagenome (GOLD analysis project Ga0325410, IMG submission 206182) | Populus deltoides microbial communities from Bellville, Georgia, United States - Xylem-PdIQD-R3 | ecosystem: Host-associated > Plants > Phyllosphere > Stem > Wood/Secondary xylem...
CAAAAGCAAGCAGTACTGTAGAGTCTTTGTTGTTCATTTGTCCTTCAAATTGGCTGTGCGGTTATTTGAAATGGCAAAGAAAATGGAAATGATGAAAAAGGACTATGTATGGATCACAACAGATCCCATTACAAGCCTTGTCCATTCCATCAATGCCTCTGTAATATCCTCAATGCAAGGAATTCTAGGAGTCCGGAGTTACTTCCCTAAAATGGGACGGAATTTCGAGACTTTTAATCAAAGATTTAGTACACGTTTTAGCAGAAACTATCCCCTAGAAGAAAAGAAAGAGCCTGGGATTTACGCCGTGCAAGTCTATGATGCTATGAGGACAATAGCTCTTGGATTAAATAAGACCGGAAGTAAAAGGGGAGGGAAAGAGTTGTTGGAAAACATTTTGGACGCAGACTTTCATGGTTTATCAGGTAAAGTTAAATTCAAAAACCAGAATGTTGCTGCAGCAGAAATATTTCAGATCGTGAATGTAATAGGAACGGGTTACAATGAACTCGGGTATTGGTCCAATGGATTGGGATTCTCGGAGAACATCCATGAAAATTCTAGTTATAACACGTCGATGATTGGTTTGGGGCAAGTGTATTGGCCAGGGGGTCCTAGGTATACTCCAATAGGATGGACTGCACTGACAAGTGCTAAGCGATTGCGAATCGGAGTGCCTTCCTTTTCAGGCTATGAAGAATATGTGAAAGTGGAAAGTGATGATCGCTTGGGAACGAACTTCTCTGGTTTTTCAATCGAGGTCTTCGAAGCAACTGCAGCAAGCATGCCATTCTTTCCGCCATACGAGTTCCTTGAGTTCAACGGAAATTACAATGAACTTGTAGAGCAAATTCATCTGAAGGTAAGAGGCAGCTTGATAGAGTAAAATGATTAGTTAAATTTTCATTAATTGATCATGTATGCACGCATATTCTGAAAAAAAAAAAAAAAGAATACTTTAGACTAATCATACTTTGTTGTACTTGGACTTTTTGCCCACAACACCAGAAGTTTGACGCAGTAGTTGGTGATGTGGAAATAGTTTCAAGCAGATACCAATATGCAGAATTCACCAATCCATATACTGAAACAGGATTGGTGTTGATCGTCCCGGCTCGTTCGAGCAGTAAAGCATGGTCATTCGTTAAACCATTCACCACAACCATGTGGGTTTTAATCTCAGTGATTACAGTCTACAATGGTTTTGTTGTTTGGTGGATAGAACGAAAGCATTGTGATGAACTACAAGGCTCCATCCCAAATCATATTGGGATCATGATTTGGTTATCCTTCAACACTCTTTTCTCCTTGAATGGTAAATTGAAGTTTTTAGTTCCAATCAGTTTCCTTCTATGATTTGAACTTTTAAATATAGAACTAATCCTTTAACAAGCAATTAATTGACAATATCTTGCTGACAACAATTTGATTTAGCGCCAAAGCTTCATAGCAATCTATCAAGGATGTCAGGGGTGGTGTGGCTGTTTGTGGCTCTAATCATCATCCAGACGTACACAGCCAACCTCACAAGCATGCTAACTGTACAGAGGCTTGAACCCACTATACCAAGCGTTGAAGAACTATTAAATAGCAATGCAGTGGTTGGATATTGTACAGGTTCCTATATGGAAAGATATTTGGCGGAAGTTTTAAAATTCAAGAGCCAAAACTTGAAGCATTTTCGGTCAGCAGAAAATTATTTTGAAGGCTTCGAGGACAAGATTATCTCTGCTGCCTTTCTTGGAACTCCCTATGCCAAGATATTCCTTGCAAAATACTGCAATAGCTTCATCCAAATTGGACCAACGTACAAAATTGGAGGGTTTGGATTTGTAAGATCTCGCGCTCATATTTATTCACCTTTTCCATTCATTAATAACTTTCCTGAAATTACTATTGCTAATTTACATTCTTACGGGCCAAACCAATATATGCATGTAGGATTAGCTCTTGTAAAATGTGTATTAGATCCAGAGGCTTTTAATTTGTTGACTTTGTAGGTAGGTTGGACCACACGTTACAAGGTGTTAAATTTGACCAAAGGAAACTAACAATGAAGTCTTTGATTTTGAACAAAATTAGCAGGAGAGAGATCACTTAGATAGGTTCAATGAATCATTAAATATAAGTTGAATAAATTAGTAGGTTATGGTAAATTAAAGACACATGCCTAATCTTAGGCTCAGTTGCTTCGAAATACTAACACGTCCAAATACATATATATGTGAATTAAACATGAACTTAAGGAGTGATTAAATTTTTACATGGTTAATTTGTTTACCAGGCGTTTCCGCGTGGATCTCCATTACTTGCTAGCGTGAATGAGGCTCTACTGAAAATATCAGAAAATGGAACGCTACAAGAACTAGAGAAGACATGGATTACCCCACAAAAATGCCCGGAGATGCAGAGTGAAAGTTCCAGCCTTGGACCCAGTGACTTTCGAGTACTTTTCTTTATAACTGGAGGCATAACAACAATTGCCTTCGTCATATACGTTTGTCGCACTAATTTGTTGAGGCATAGAAACATATTGAGAATTATCTCAGCTGAAGTACTACTGAAACGTTGGTTCTCTCTGAGGAGGCACTTCACTAGAAGAGTAGCCAACGCAGAAATTCCTACGAATGCTTTTCCAGAGGCTCCAGTCCCGCTGGCTTGAATTTAGCCATAGAAAGCCGTTGTTGTGAGGAGAAATCTAACAAAATTGATGAAGCTATGCAGATTTATACATTACTGTACATGTTGCATGTGAATAGAATACAAATTAGCTAAAGGGGTAATTATCGTGATTATCATTTAATTATGTGATTTCACTTTCCCTCTATTTTCTTTTCCTTTCCTTCTATTTTACATCGTGTAAAAAAAAAAACAGAAAAACAAATTTAGATTATTTACAGAATTACCATTATATTTTAATTAATAACTAAAAACTATTTATATAAATATTACAACATTGTCATCAAAATAATATTATAATATTTTTATATATAAAAAAACACCTAAAATTTTGACAATTGAGATTTCATCAAATTGTGCATACAAAATCAAACCCAATCACTATCATGGTAAAAGTTAAATTAAGCACAAATCCTTGTATCTATTGCGTTTTTCATGTTGTGCATATGCTAGCGAGCACAAAGAACATTATCTAAAAGTTGTCTTCCTGAAATGAAAACTATATCATATTAACCTCTTTCATGACTTTTTGCGGTCGTATAGATTACATGTGATATTATTATTCTCATAATCTATTTTTAAGTTATTTTATAAATTTGATATTTTAGCAAAAGCAAGCGGGGAGGAGATTTCACTTGTAAAAAAAATCAAGCTGCAATTTTGGATGGAATCGAGAGTCTAATTATATCTCATTTTACCCAAAACTAGAAACACAATGGAAATTTAAGGTCAAGTTACATGATTATTGGACGAATCTACATAAAAATTAAGTTTAAGGACATAATTAGAATTTTAATAGGCCAGCTTGATTTAATCATGACCAAATTAAAATTTAATTATGTTTAAGAATTAATTTAGGTACAATTGAAGGGTTTAATTAGGTACAAGGACTAATTATACTTTAAATGGGTTAAATTAATTTTATTAGGGACTTAATTGGTGAAAAAATAAGTTTGGGAGCCCAATTTATGCTTAATTAAGTAGATTGAGATTTTAGAAGACCAAATTTAATTTTTACCAAGTCAATTGATTGCAATCAGGGGTAAAATTGCAAGAAAATCAAAATTTGAAGGTCAATTAAGGGCTAGATTGAAGAAATTCGCGGCAAAAAATCATTTTGAAAAAGGCATCAAACTCCAAGCACCCAATTAGCTAAAATCAAGGGTGAAATTGAAGATATTTGAAAGTTTAATGGTCAATTAGGGGTTAAATTGAAGAAATTCAAAACCAAGTACCTAAAGAAATTGAAGTTTGTTAGGGGCAAAATTGAAAGTTTGATGACAATCAGGGGTGTAATTGAGAGAAATCATAAATCAAAGGACTAAAATAAATTTTACCAAAATGGTGTTGTTTTGGGTCAACTATTCATCTTTTTCTTCAGGTTTTCACTCGGAAAGGCTGCTTAGAGGGCTACCTTCCTAAGACATTTAACGATTCATCTCTCTACTAATTTTGACAAAACTTGTACGTAAACGATGACCTAACATCTGATTACACTCCAGTGTAGTCCGTTCTGGCCGATTGACACCACTATAGTTGTGGGATCGCCTTAAAATGGCTAACTCGACCAGCCCTTCTGCAGTAACTTTGTTATGCCATGATGGCTACTTTAACCACCGGTTGGGATCCTTAGAGGTGAATCAAGGGCTAAAATTTGGTATCATTAAAGACAAAATATCCCTTTTCTATCCCATATAAATAGAGATGGATTCCCTAATTACAATGATCATGATTAAACTTAAACATACAAATTAACACCATCATATCCAATTCATACAATTCCAAGCTCAAAGTTTGTAATCCTCTAATTTTCCCTGACCATGGTTGGCTACCCTTGGCTTACAATCCATAGTTAGTAATAAAAATATAAATTGGCCTCCTGATATATATCATTTCTATCATAAAATTACAAAATCCAACCAAACTAATATTTTCATACCCCATTTCAAACTTCCATCTTTCCACATTTAACAAATATAACTCAATATCTATGCATTTTATTTCACATGAATTACAATCATGATCAAACACAATTCTATCATCATACAAATAAAAATCAATCATAATAACATCATTTAAAATACAAAAATCAACACAATTTAGTCAAATTTCTACACTTTCATAATTCCAAAATATAACAACAATAACTAATTTTTTAGCAATCAATATTACAATATTCAAAACCAAACTTAAGCATTCATCAACATCATTAAAACATCAAAATGAACTCGATTTAGTCAAATTCCCAAATCCTCTGAAATTTCTAACAATAGCCGGCTACTTTCATGTTTTAATTTCCATAATTGGTTTTTAATTTCTTCAATTTAATCTTTATTCATGTCTTCACAACCCTAAATAACTATGAATTATATAATTTGGAATTTCCATTCAAAATTGGATATTTGTAATCCCACACCAAAAATCAAGAAGACAAGTGCATTTAATTGAAACAAAATCTCTTACCACAACTAATTGACCCAAATTAACGAGTGTTTTGCAATAAAATCCAAAAATCCCTTATTTCTCTTCCAATTTGTCACATTTCTCTCTCTATCGCTAAATTCGTCATTATATACCGACACTACAACATTTAACAGTTTTACTGACGGACATTATCCATCAGTGTAAGATTGTCGGTTCGTCGGTAAAAATTTTACCTACTAAATCACAAAATGCGTGCAAAAAACAAATTCCCGCTGGAAATATACCAACCGATTCATTCCATCTATTGTTCCATCAATAAAATTACCGATGGAATAAGACGTTAGTGATTATGGCATATGCAGTAAATATGTAAAACCTCTGGGCGAAAAATCATAAATTGACTAGTTTCAGGTAAAAAAAAAATTGTAACTCTTGATCGGGTTATTAGAAAATTCTAAAACTTTGTGTGGAGCCTTTTAATATGATGCCTTAGCTTGGGCTAAAATTTCAGAACTTTTAGAGAAATTCAAAAATTTAACGAAAAATCACAATTTGACTAGTTTTACATTATTGGACGTAATTTTCAATCCGACCATCAGATTGAGCTGAAATTTTATGAGGAACTTTAAAATACATTGAATAGAATCTGGTTAAAATTTTAGGATGAAAAGAGCTCGGTAGTGCTAGCAAAAAAATAAAGACCGTCAAATAGAAGCAAAAAGACTCATTAAGGGTAAAATGATTATTTACCATTAAAAAACAAAACAAGTCAGCTCTCCTTTTCTGTTATAAGCTGCCGACTGGGCAGAAACAAAGTTTGAAAAGAAAAAAAACAAGAGAAGAACGTTGGAAATCAAAAGAAAAACAAGAAAAAAGTGAGAGAGAGCTTTGAAACTTGTAAGATTGAAAGACTTGGAACATTAAATTGAGGGAGAATCAAGTGAAGGAAGATATAAGAAAAGAGAGGAGGGCTGGCCACCCTAGGAGGAGAAGAGAAGTTGGGAGAACTTAGATTGGTAAGCATGAAAAATTAAGATTCTTACTTGAATGAAGTGTTTTTGAGTTTATTTGAGTAAGTTATCAAACAATGACAATTAAATTTGATTTAATTTCTTATATTCTTGACTTTTTAAATTAGAGTTTTTATGAGAATTTGAGAATTTTGAGAAAAGTGGTAAACATGGTGGAATTGAGGTAGAATAGTATAGAAATAGTGAATGTTAAGTAGTAATTAAGAAAGAAATTGAATAAGTTTGAAGAAATGAACTTGTAACCAAGGATGAGAAAATAAAGGAATGAGGTTTTGATTGTTTTATGTTTGAGAAATGATGTTCTTTATCTTATTTGAAGTATTCAAAATATGAACAAGTGAAGAAACATCATACGAATGTGAAAATAAGGAATAAATAAATGGTAGGAATAGTTCATGGAAGAATTCTTTAAGTGAGTTAAAAGAAGAAAATTGATTAAACTATATGTTGAAAATGAGGTGACAAATCAATGAAAATTTTAGTGCAAAACCCAATTAAATAAAAGATATTACATGCTTCCAATTTAGGCACGTAGGAGAAATAATAATGGATTAATAATGTAGTGCAATTTGATTGATTCAGGAGTTGTTTCGGGAGCAGGGCATCAGGCAGGAGGAGTTGGGTCATCACGAGCAGATGGTAGGTGATTCATCACTTTCTTTTAAAATTCAAAGTTTCATTATTAGTTATGAGTTGTTTATGACATATTGATATGGGAAAAGTAGAAGAAGACATTTGTTGGTATTATAATTAGGATGTTGGGTAATTCGTATGGAATTACCGATTAGATTGGCTATTAATAGAGAATAGCCAAATGTTGGGTAATTCATATGGAATTACCGGCTAAATTGGCTATTAATAGAGAATAGCTGGATGTTGGGTAATTCGTATAGAATTACCGGTTTGATTGTTGATTATCGAAGAGGGTTAGCCGGGTTTGAGGTAAAATTGTGAATTACCAAATTAAAAATTAAGTAATGAGTGTTGGTTGCAGAGGTCCTATAAGTATAGGATTGATAAATTATGAATGAGTTATTAATGTTGATATGTAGTAAGTTAGTGATGAAAGACAATTTGATATTTTGAAGAATTGTGAACATAATAGCTTTATCATTTTTAATGTGTTATCTTCCTTATTTCTTATTAATGTTATGTATACAAGTTTTTCACGAGGTGATGTGGAGCGTTAAATATAGGATTTGTGTTTAAATCTGTTTATTTTGTGGGATGTAATATCTTTTGTTTTATATGTAATTTGTATTATATATAGATTTTAATATATGTATACTAAAGATATTTGCTTTTGGTATTTATACATTTAGAAAGTATGAGTAAGGAACTTATATTAGCAAACTGTTCGAAAAGAATACTTGGTAATTATAATCATGCATGTTTAAAAGATGGATGCATGTTAATGTAATAATTAGTTCAATATGAATCCTTTGATTTTATATTTGTTTGTAATTAATATTTTATTTGTTGATGATGTAAGGTTGAGAAAGCACAACCAAGTATGGTTATGTGAATATTGTATGATGAGATGAGAAATGATCCAGGATGGTTGGATCGAAGTGGAAGATTTGAGTATTGTGATTGAATGAAGTCTAGTCGATAACTTGGTGATTAGTACTTAAAAGTGCATTTTTATCAAGGTTTTATATCATCATTTTGCACTTGAAGTATCAATAACTCATTAGCTAGAGCATGTTTTATAATAACAAGTCTGATAATATAAGATACCTATAATTTATGGTAAATGCTCATTTTAAATGTAGGTATATCTCACAATTCAAAGGATTGATTGTTGTGATTAACTATTAGAAGTGAAAGGACAAAGAAAAGGCTAAGTTTAGAAAGAAGATGCCGATTCAATTCAAATTCAAACACTATTCAGTCATTGGGTCATATCTGGAGCTATAGATCTTGGATTTCAGTTTGGTTTATATGGCTGGAAAGATAAGAAATAGGCCTACAACTTTTATATTTAGGGAAAGACCTAAATCTACCGTTTTCAAATTCAAAGTTTGGCCACAAAAGAGAAGTCAGAATCTGTCCTCCAATCCAGCCCAAACATTGCTCAGAATTTTACCCATAGCTGGAGTTCTAGAAATCCAAATGACATGAAATTTGGTGGGTGGAAGGAAATGACAATTTCAACAACTTTCATAAGAATACATGCTCAAATTCTGATGGTAGCAATGACATTTCATCCAGACAAGAGCTTGAGGGCTATCCACCATGTCCACCAGCAGCACTACTTAGTATTTTAGACATATCTCGAGCTGTAGTGCTCCAAATTCTCTAAAATTTGGTGGGTGGAAGGAAAAGACAATTTCCAAAAACTTTCATGAGGGAACACTTTGCCAAATTCTGATTGCATCAATGTCATTTCATCCAGCCAAAATGCTTGAGTGTTGTTGTCCACCGAGTCCACTAAATCAATAGGTGGCCACTACATCAATAATCAATTACCAAATGAATTGTTCTGAATTTTAGCCTATAAAAGAAGGTATTTGCCATTCATTTAGGCATCTTGGTTTTCAGATCAAGATCATGTTCTTGCTCTCTCTCTCTATATTTTTGTAATGCTTAAGTTTTGCTTTCATTAATCTCTTGTTTATGCTTTTCATTTCCTTTACTATACTTAGTTAACTTATATCATGTTTATGTTCTTATATTGTTTATTTATATTTTTCTTCTTCATAATGTTTAGCTAAGTTTATCATGTCAAGGTGAAAAGGTTTCACTAATGGTGTTAGGATAAGTATAATATAAACTCAATATGGACTTCAATGCTTATATCCTAAACAACTTGCTATTAACATGTTATCATTTTTATCTTATTAATTCTTAATACCTTGCTTGTTAAATGGTTAATCTAGAATTATGTTGTATAACACTTGGTACATCAAATGCTTGATCCTTCATAGTCTTCGGCCGACATCGTTGTTATGAGAGGAACTTGATTTGTTGTCAGCATAAGTTAGCATCATGAATACCTGATAAAATTTATAGGTATAGTGTCATGTAAATAAGATGATTAATATGATCATGTTGATAATTTATAAAGAGTTTATAGTTTACTTATCTCTAAAACTATTAGTGGATCTTCTAACCTTGACATTTGTTTTTATCATTGTTTAATCCTCACATTAATCTTACATCTCAAAGTCTTCTTTAACTTATCATCACCATCATCATCATCATCGTTGTTGTTATTGTTATTTATAATTTATATAGTTCACCTCCCTGTGGTTCGACCACAGTCTTGCCGGGTTATTTATTACTTTGACACTCCTGCATTTGGGATAAGACGCCAATCTTTTGATCGTGTTAAGTTTTTGGCGTTCTTGCGGGGGAGGTAAATTCTAGTATAAATATAATATTTATTTTATTTTCACTTTTCACTTTATTTCTTGTATCTAACTTTTGTTTCTTTTCTTTTGTTTCCTTTTCTTTTGTTTTTTTTCTTCCTTTTATTCTCTTCCTACACGTGCATGAGAGTTTGATCACGTACATTAAGTGGTAGACTTTGTAGGGTATCCTCATCATTTTCAGAAAATATAGCCGAAAAAGATAACCAGACGCTTCATAATGAGAATAACCAAGTTAGAACACTTAGAGATCACATGAATCCTACAAGGACAAGTGCACCCTCATGTATAATTTTCTCTCCTGATGCATCTCACTTTAATTTTAAGCTAGGCATTATTCAACTTTTATTTTCTTTTCATGGCCTAGATCTAGAAAATTCATACTTGCATTTGAGAGAATTTGAAGAAGTTTGTAACACCTATAATAACTTAAATTGTAGCATGAAAACCATAAGATTAAAGTTTTTTCCTTTTTCATTAAAAGATAAAGCTAAAACATGGCTACAAAATCTTAGGTCATGATCTATTCATGCTTTGGATGAAATGCAACAATAATTTTTAAAGAAGTTATTTCCATCTCACAGAACAAACTCTTTCAAAAGACAGATCACCACTTTTACTCAAAAACCAAGAGAAACATTTTACCAATGTTGGGATAGGTATCGAGACTTGCTTAATACTTGCCCTCATCATGGTTTTGAAACATGGAGATTGGTTTCATATTTTTGTTGAAGGGTTAACACCTAAAGATAGACAAATGGTGGAATTGATATGCAATGGAACTTTTAAAAATAAAGACCCTGATGAAGCAATGGAGTACCTAGACTTGCTAGCTGAAAATGCTCAAAATTGGGACACTACAAGTACTTGTGAGGCACCAGGTAAGACCCAACCTCATACATCTAGTTGAGGTATGTATGTACAACCTTAGGGAAGATCATGACCTTCAAGCTAAATTTGCATCTTTAGCTAGAAAAGTTGAGGCACTAGAATTAAAAAAGAGTGGTCAATTAAAATCTGTTCAAGACATTATGTGTCAAATCTGTGAAATGAATGAACATGCAACCAATGACTGTCCAACTTTGCCTTCTTTCAAAGAATGCCTCCATAAACAAGCCCAAGCTTTAAATAGTTTCCAAAGGCCCAATCATAACCCACACTCACAAACATATAACCCTTGTGAGAAAGATGATTTAATCTTTGAGACTAAGGAAGGGGTTAAAACTGAACATTGCAAAGAAATGACTGATTCCCCGCCAACTCTTTCATTTCCTCATGCCATGACCAAATAAAGGAAAGTCAATCACAACTCTGAAATCTTTGAAACTTTCAAACAGGTAAGGATCAATATACCTTTGTTGGATGCTATTAGACAGATACCTTCTTATGCAAAATTTTTAAAAGATTTGTGCACTGTGAAGAGAAAACTGAATATGAAAAAGAAAGTCTTTTTAGCCGAACAAGTCATTCTTCAGAAAAATAATGCTTTGAAATATAAAGACTCTAGTTGTCCAACAATTTCTTGCTTTATTGGAGAATATAAAATTGAAAGAGTTTTACTTAATCTTGGAGCTAGTGTGAATTTACTTCGATATTCAGTCTTTCAGAGTCTCAATCTAGGTGAGTTAAAACCAACTTCTGTAACTCTTTTATTTGCTGATAGATCTTTAAATGTGCCTAGTGGAATAGTTGAAGATGTATTAGTACAGGTTGATAAATTCATTTATCTTGTGGATTTTATTGTCTTGGATACACAACCTCTTGAAGCATGTAATTCATTTCCTGTTATTTTAGAACGTCCATTTCTTGCAACTTCTAATGCATTGATTAATTGTAGGAATAGACTGATGAAGGTATCATTTGGAAACATGACATTGGAGATGAATATTTTTAACATTTACAAGCAACCTGATGATGATAATGATTTACAAGAAGTAGATCTTGTTGAAGAATTAGATCATTGCTTTGGTTCACTAATTGTGTCAATTTTCTTGTTGTGGGATATTTGCCAGCTCACTGGAGCACCCAAGACAAAAAAAAGTTCTTGAAGTGAAGGACTTTTATTGGGATGACCTTTACTTATTCAAATATTGTCCAGATCAAATATTTCAAAAATGTATTCCCGACAATGAGGTAAGTAATGTCATTAAACTTTGTCATTCTGAGGCATGTGGGGGTCATTTCATGTTAAAAAAGACAGCTGTAAAAAACTTACAAAGTGGATTCTGTTGGCCCACCATGTTCAAGGACATACATGCATTCTGCAAAATTTATGAAAATTGTCAAAAAAATTGATACTGGTCAAAAAGTTTTGCTTTATAATTCTCGACTCCATTTATTTCCTGGAAATCTAATATCAATATGGAGCGGTCCTTTTATTGTGAAACATGTGTATCCATATGGGGCCTGTGATATCGAGAATCCAAAGAATAGTAATGTTTTCAAGGTAAATGGACATCGTTTGAAAGTCTACTTTGACAATTTTTCAGTTGAAAATGACTCTATTGAATTGGGTGATCCTGTATATATAGATTGATTCTTTTTCTCACATTGTTTTTGTGTTTCTTTTTGGTGTGACCTTTGTTTTGCTAGTTTCTCTCACCCCGGTCAAATGGCAGATAACGGTACTCCGTGACTCTTAATTCGGTTTTTTCAGTTTCCTATGATAACTGATATCTATGTATATATTTGTTCAATTCCTTGTTCCTTCTCTTTTCTTTGCATCTCTTTTCCACTTCTCATCTAACAAAAAAAAGATACCACTCTTGAAATTTTGAAAAAGTATTTTCCCATTTTGCCTCAAAATGCGATTGCAAAAATTTACCATGCTAGGTGTGAAAAGATTGAGATTGTTAATGAACCGTGGAATTCCTGAAGATATTCGCTGGCTAATGAAGCAAAGGTCTGATTATCAGGTGAGTCCTCCAATTTTTTCATTTCATACATGCCTAGAACAGGTAAAAGCACTTTTGCAAAGAAATGTCGTGCAAAACGACTGAAAGTCTGTCACAGATGTGCTAGATGAACTTGTAATGCAAAATGTCGTTCTTTAGAAATGGTATCTGTAAACTGTGAAGATAAAATACAGTTCATTAAGGATGGCCTAATGGGTCTTTAGATAATCTTTTATTGACTTTTGAGACCCTAGTGGAGATGTGCATTGTGCAATTCATGATTTATGGCCACAATTCCATAAAGAACATGCTCGATATAGTCTTGGGAATCTGACTAAAAAAGACCATGTTTGCTAATTTTTAAGAAAACTGGATGGGAAGCCTATCCCCAACCCAGAGAGTGCGTTTAAGTCGTTCTTGGACGTAAAACCAAGGGAAGATGTGAGCCATAATCACAACTACTTGTACATACACATGTTTTTTTTTAAAAAAAAAGCTTAGATTGGATTTAAGCCTTCGTTTATGAAACCTTATGTCTTTTGGTTTTATTAATAGCATATTAATTTTTTTTTGTTATTTCTTATATTTGTTTAAGTGTGTTTCAGGTTTATCAGTCTTCGTTGTTTTAGGTGATGTCTTATTAACTCTATCTTTCTATCTTAGGACATTAAGGACAATGTCTCGTTTTGATTGGGGGGAAAAGGTAGTAGTTGATAATTAAAAAAAATTAACTAACTATGTTTCTATTTGCAAAATCGTTGTTACGAAGATGGCAGAGTCAAGGAGTTCTTTTGTTAAAGTGACTCTTGAGACGCATCTTAGTAAACATTGTTAAAGGTCTATCAGAATACTTCTTGAAATATTCAGGTTTACAAACTCTCGCATTATTATCAATTGCTTCTACTCATATACTCATTTAACAAGTATTCTTAAACCTTCATTTTCACACACATACTTTAACATATGATTTTGGGTTGCATATTGGATTATTACATTATTTATGTTCTTTTGTTAAAGGTAGCAACTAAAGAAAAGGGATAGTATATAGTTTGCAAAAAAAAAATGATAATAAATGTAATTAAATAAATAAATAAAAACATAGATAAGTTTGGTTTCGTAGCCTCCCTAACCTAAGCAATTAAACCCGAAGGGGTGTTTTAACACCTAATACCTAAAGTCAACTGACTTGGGAGCTATTGGCCCAACGCTTGTTCCATGGGTATTGACAATATATATACCACAAACCAGTGGATTTTATTTTATTTATACCCGAAATTTCATATTTTTTAATTTCATCTCATTTTCAAAATGATAATAAAATGTTTCTAACTGTAAAATAAAGAAAACAAAATCATATATATAACTTAACATCTATACAAATTTAACAATAAAATAAAGAAAAAAAAATAAAATTTAATTCTATATATTCAACTAACATGTATATATAAATTCATCAATAATAGTTATATTTCATGGAAACAATCAGACACTCTATTATGCAATAATAGAGTAAAATTGAGATAAAACAATTAAATTTAATCTTATATATTCAATTAACATTTACAAGGCAAATTCAACAATAACAAATAAAATTCAACAAAATATTCAATTATTATAGCAATACAAACAATAAAATAGAAAACAAATTAAAAACAAAAATTATAGACTTTAGAAATGAAAAGTGCCTACCTTGATAGTGTGTTTATTTCTAGACTTTATCTACGTCCAATATTAAAAAACAAAAAGCAAAACAAAAATATATTGTTAATAAAACAAAGAAAAGATGAAAAAAAGAAAATTAACTAGTATATTGAATCACAATCCATACCTTTTAACATGTTGAAGATGAAGATACAACTATAAAGACATGTTACAAGAAAAAAACAAGATGTTTTGAAATGAAAGAGAGGAAAAAAACAGACGAAACGAAGGAGAGAAAAAAATCAACAGAAGGGGCTCTCGATGCGAGTAATATTGCAATTTTTCCGACAGACATACCGATGGAATATTAAATAATATTATTTTTAATTATTCTGTCGGTGATTCTGTCAATGTATTCTCTTTAAAATTTTGAATTTCACATTAATTTTTAAATAACCCGCGAGATTTTTCGCAGTCCGTCGGTGATATTAAATAAATACACGCAGTTATTACTCACTCTTTGGAATTCGTGATCCATCGATGAGTCCGTTGATGTTTCAGAGGGCTTCACCGACACAGGAGGTGAACAGTTCCCATCCTCTTGAACATATCGACAGACGCATTTTGTCTGTAGAGACGTCGATGATTGTGACATATACAGTAAATATTTTACAACTCTCGCTAAAATGTCGACAAACTTAGTCTGTTTGTGGATCCGTCAGTGAATGTGGCATATGCAATAAATATTTTGCAACTCTCTGTGAAATACTAATAGACTTAGTCCATCTGTAGATTCGTTGGTGATTGTGGCATATGCAGTAAATATTTTACAACTCTCTATAAAATACCGACAGACTCATTCCATCTGTAAATCTATCGGTGATGTGCACAGTGCATGACAAATTGTGTTTGTATTGCCTATTTATCCTCCTTACAAACACTTAAATTGCAGTCCACACAACATAATAACAACAGTGAAAAATTATAAAATAAATATTTCATGGTACGAAATTTCATCCATAATATTACATTATTAAATATTCTTTACACTTTTGTGTTTTGATAGTTTGTCAGAATTTTCTTCTTCTTCTTTGTTAATTGAATCATCATCGGCTCCATTGCAATCTTCGATGTGGATGTCATCATCATCATCTTCATCGACGTGTGCTTGTCCACTAGAGCTCAAAATAATATTCAACTTCTCTGTGCTAACATCATCAAGACTATCATCGAAAACATGAAAATTTAAATTTTCTTCCAAGTCAATCGAAGGAGCAACTCAATATGGTTCAACCAACTCACTAACATGAAAGAATTCATCTCACACACTTGTGTCTTCGTTCTCATCCTGAACAACCTCGACACGACCCCTAGGTTTTGTTTTTAAAAATGATAACCAATCAACTCTTGATTAGACCCGTTTTGGGGGATGGATTGTAATATCCCATATCAGCGGGTTAGGTGTTAGTTACTAGCCTTATTATTAGTTTTGGTTGCTAACTTGTCAGACATGTTTTGGGGCCACGCGTAGGCGACAAGAACAAATCCGTGAGGGCGGTAAGGCCCAAAGCGGATAATATCTAGCAGGTTGGGCTGGGCAGTTACATTTGGTGTCAGAGTTGACACAACCAAAAGATTGATGTCTTCTCCCAAGTGCAGAAGTGTCCAAATAATAAATAACCTGGCAAGACTGGGGTCGAACCACAGGGAGGTTAACTATATAAATTGTAAATAACAACAACAACAACAACAACAATAATAATAAGTTAAAGAGAGCTTTGAGATGTGATATTGATGTAAGGATTAAACAAGGATAAAATATTTGTCAAGGTTAGAGGATCCTCTAATGGTATTTCAAATAACTATAGTATAAACTCTTTTTATTACTCAACTGAAAACCACACACAAAGGAGGTTCCAATCGGATTATAAATTGTTAGCATGATTACATTAGTTATCTTATTCGAATAATGCTAATACTTGTAAATGTTGTCAGGCATTTATAATTATAACTTATGTTAACAACAAATCAAGTTGCTTTCATAGCATAGGTGTCGGTTATACCATACGGTTGGGCTATGAAAGTGCCAAATATTTGTTGTACCAAAGGTTCAACAACATAAATCTAGACTAACCATTTAACAAGCAAAGTACTAAAAGTGAACAAGATAACAAATATAAAACATGGTAGTATCAAACATTAAGGTCCATGTTGAGTTTATAGTAATACTTATTCTTTCACCATTAGTGTAACCTTTTCACCTTGACATGATAAACTTAGCTAAACATAATGAAAGAGAGAAACATAGATAAATAAGGAAAGGAAATGAAAAGCATGAGCAAGAGATTAATATAAGCAAAACTTAAGCATTACAAAATATAAAAAGAGAGCAAGAGCATGATCTTGATCTGAAAATCAAGATGCCTAAATACATGGCAAATGCCTACTTTTATAGGCTAAAATTCGAAACTATTGATTTGTTGACTAATTATTGAGTGGGTGGCCACATCTTGACTTGGTAACAATCCTTATCTTTTTGTCTGCCAAAAATGTCATTGATAACGTCATAATTTGAACAGACTTAAACCATGAAAATTCTAGGAAATTGTCTCAGCTTTTCAGGAAAAAAAAGTTGAGATCATTTGGACTTCTAGAACTAGAGATATGGGCTGAATATTGAACAGTGTCTAGGCTGCAAGACAGATTCGGACTTCTCCGTTGTAGCTACAATTTGGACTAAAAAGAGCCTTTTTAAATCTTAGACTCCTTATAAAAGTTTTAGGCCTATGTCTTAGCTTTTTATCCATATAAGGCAGACCTAAATCCAAGATCTAAAACTCTAGATATGACCCAATAGCCGAACAGTGTTCCAGTTTGGACTGAACCAGCATCTCTTTTTTAAGTTTAGCCCTCTCTTTATCGTTTCAATTTTCGTACTTAAACTCATCAATCAATCCTTTCATTTATGTGATAGGCCTGTATTTAAGATGAACATTTACCATAAATTAAAGGTATCTTATGGTATCAGATTTGTTATTATAAAACATGCTTTAGTTAAGGAGTTATGGATACTTCAAGTGCAAATGATGATATAAAACCTTGATAGAAATGCACTTTTAAGTACTAATCAAGAGCCGACCTCATTGGCTATTTGGTTGTGCGAACGGGGTCGTCGGGCTCCTTAAGGAGGCTGGATTGTACTATCCCCCATTGGCGAGTGAGGAGTTGGTTGCTGGCCTTATTAGTAGTGCTGGTAGCTAACTTGTTAGACGCGTTTTGGGGTCATGCGTGGTCGCCAAGAACAAATCTGTAAGGGTGGTAAGGCCCAAAGCAGACAATATTTGGCAAGTTGGGGTCGGGCTGTTATAGAGATAGCAACACTCCTTCCCATTTGATAAACCTTGTATATCAAATACAACTGTAATAACTCATTTTGGGTTATTCCTCAAATTCACTTTTTCTCTTCCAAAAAATAAAAAATATATTCGGACTAAAAACAAAAAAAAATCCAAAAAATAATAACAGTGAGAGGATGTCGGAGCGCCTAGAAAATGGCTAGAATTTTGTTAAGGAGGTTCAAAAATACAAAGATTGAAATCTTACAGTATATCGTTTTTTTATGAGCGCCTTATTGATAAAAAAAAATTCAATTTGAGGAAGAAATGTCCAAAATCAGATGTTTATGGACTCAATTAAATTTTATTAGAGGTTTAATTGAATTTATAGAGGATTTGCTTTCAAAAAAATTGATTTTTTAAGTCAATTTAGGTTTTAATCGGAAGAAATTAAAGTTTAGGGGTCAACTACAATTTTTAAGAGTTGATTTAGTCAAATCGGGGCTTAAATTGCATAAATATTGAAGTTTAATGGCCAATTGAGGACTTGATTAAATAAATTCAAAACCAAGAACCAAACTGGAAAAAGTGATGAAATTTGGGGTTTGAATTGAAGTTAATTAGGGGTTTAATTAGAGATAAATCATAAATTAAAGTACTAAAGCGTAATTGGCAAAAATAATGAGCATCTTCTTCTTCAGAGTGGCTGCCCCTGAGGGGCCTCCTTCCCAAGGCATTTGACACCTCGTTTCTTCCCCAAATTAAATGAAACTTGCCCTCAAACAATCCTCTTACACTTGACTACACGAAAGTGTAAGCCGTTCGGGCTGATCGAGGCTGTAAAGGCGGTGGCACTGCCCCAAAGTGGCCAACCCGACCAACCATTTTTCCTGCACAAAATTAACAATTTATCATTGCTACTTTGAGCCAATGATTGGGATGCTTTCGGGTCGAACCAAGGGCTGAGACTTTGCACTAGAAGAGACAAAGTGTCCCTCTTCCACCGCCTATAAATAGATTTTATCTTCATGCTCTAGAGGTGGAGAAAATTTGGTCCAAAGTCAGCCATAAAACCAGCCATTTCCAGTTCCAGCAACATTTTCCTCCCTTCCTTCTCTCCCCACCGTGTCTTCAGCCCCTGAAGCCCCCACAGACACTTTTCTCCTCCACCAACAGATGGTGGTGCAGCATCCATACGAACTCAAATCCTCACCGGTGGCAAAACAGCCACCGCGACCGCCGAGCCTTTCTCCTCTACAACTTTTCGTCTTCCGTCACCAGCAACCGACACCGGCCACTATTACCTCCACCGAAATTGATACCTTTAATTTTTTATAAATGTTCATCTTAAATACAGGCCTATCACATAAATTAAAGGATTGATTGATGAGTTCAACTACTGAAATTGAGAAGACAAAGAAAGGGTTAAGCTTAGAAAAGAGATGTTGGTTCAGTCCAAACTCGAACACTGTTCATTCATTGGGTCATATCTGGAGCTGTAGATCTTGGATTTTAGTTTGGTTTATATGGATAGAAAGCTACGACATAGGCCTAAAACATTCATGTAGGGTCCAAGACTCAATTCTGTCATTTGGAAGTCCAAATCATAGCATCAAAAAAGAAGTCTGAATTTTTCCTGCAGCTCAGACACTGTTCAGTGTTCAGCCCATATCTAGAGTTCTAGAAGTCTAAATGCCTCGATTCATTTTTTTATTGGAAAGTTGAGATAATTTCCTAGCACTTTCATGAAGACTATCTGTTCAAATTCTGACGTTAGCAATGATGTTTTGTTCAAACAAGAAGATAAGGATTGTCACCAAATCAAGATGTGGCACCCTCTCAACAATTAGTCATCAAATCAATAGTTCCAAATTTTGGCCTATAAAAGGAGGCATTTGCCATGAATTTAGGCATCTTAGTTTTCAGATCAAGATCATGTTCTTGCTCTCTCTCTTTATATTTTTGTAATGCTTAAGTTTTGTTTATATTAATCTCTTGTTGACGCTTTTCATTTCCTTTCCTTTGCTTAGTTAACTTATATCTTATTTATGTTCATATCTTGTTTATTTATGTTTCTCTCTTTCATTATGTTTCGCAAAGCTTATTATGTCAAGGTGAAAAGATTACACTAATGGTGTAAGAATAAGTATAGTATAAACTCAACAAGAACTTTAATGTTTGATACTAGCATGTTTTGTATTTGTTATCTTGTTCACTCTTAATACTTTGCTTGTTAAATGGTTACTCTAGATTTATATTGTATAACCCTTGGTACAACAAATACTTGGCACTTTCATAGCCCAACCGTATGGTATAACCGACACCTGTGCTATGAAAGGAACTTGATTTGTTGTTAACATAAGTTATAATCATGAATACCTAATAACATTTACAAGTATTAGCATTATTCGAATAAGATAACTAATGTAATCATGTTAAAAATTTATAATCCGATTGGAACCTCCTTTGTGTGTGGTTTCCAGTGGAGTAATAAAAAGAGATTATACTATACTTGTTTGAAATACCATTAGTGGATCCTCTAACCTTGACAATTATTTTATCTTTTTTTAGTTCTTACATCAATATTACATCTCAAAGCTCTCTTTAACTCCTTTTTTGTTATTATCTATTTCTTTATTTCAAAATTACTTATTTGAAATACCATTAATGTAATCATGTTAATAATTTATGGACATATATGTTTCATAATAAAAGGACCGCTCCATCTTGATCTTAGTTTTTCAGGAAATAAATGGAGTTGAGAATTATAAAGCAAGACTTTTTGACCAATATTGAATGTTTCTCTTAGTATTTTCTTGTCATGAAACTTTTTTATTCTTGCTTTATGAATTCTTGAATTTTCATATGCATCATTTCTTATTTCCTCAAGCTCATTTATTTGTAATTTTTGCAGCTGACTAGCATCATCGAGGTTTGAATTGAAAGCTTTAATAGCCCAATAAGCTTTATGTTCAAGTTCCACAAGCAAGTGACAAGGTTTTCCATAGACTAGTCTATAGGGTGACATACCTAATGATGTTTTATAAGCAGTTCGATAAGCTCAAAGTGCATCATTAAGTCTTAAAGACCAGTCTTTCCTATTAGGGTTCACTATTTTCTCCAAGATCTGTTTGATCTCCCTATAGCAAGTTCTACTTGTCCACTTGTTTGAGGATGATAAGGGGTGGAACTTTATGTGTGATTTCATATTTCTTTATTAAAGACTCAAATGACTTGTTGCAGAAATGTGTTCCACCATCACTTATCATGGCTCGAGGGATTCCAAACCGACTCAAAATATTTTCTTTCAAAAACTTGATCACTGTTTTATGATCATTTTTTCGGCTTGGAATTGCCTCTATCCATTTTTGAAACATAATCTACTGCAACTAATAAGTACAAGAAACCAAATGATGGAGGAAATGGACCCATGAAATCTATATCCCAACAGTCAAAGATCTCAATGACAAGAATAGGATTTAAAGGCATCATGTGTTGTTTTGAAATAGATCCCAACATTTGATAATTTTCACAAGTCTTGCAGAATACATGTGAGTCCTTGAACATGGTGACCTAGTAAATTCCACTTTGTAAGATTTTTGCAGTGGTCTTTCTTGATGAGAAATGACCCCCGCATGCCTCAGAATGACAAAATTTAATGACACTACTTACCTCATTGTCAGGAATGCATCTTCGAAATATTTGATCAAGACAATGTTTGAATAAATAAGGGTCATCCTAATAAAAGTTCTTCACTTCGTTCAAGAACTTTCTTTTGCATTGGGTACTCCAATGAGCTGGCATTTGTCCTGAAATAAGAAAATTAACAATATTAGCAAACCAAGGCAATGTAAAGATAAAAAGTAAAGATTCATTAGGAAAGTAGTCATCGATTGGTGTGATGTCAAATTTTAAATTTGTAGTCAATCTTGACAAATGATCTGCAATAACATTTTCGGTGTCTTTCTTGTCTTTGATTGTGATATCAAATACTTGAAGTAACAAAATCCACCGCACCAATCTAGCCTTAGAATCTTTCTTAGAAAGAAGATATTTCAATGCTGCATGATCACTAAAAACAACAGGTGAGCCAACAAGATAAGACCTGAATTTTTCATATGTAAATACTACTACAAGTCATTCTTTTTCAGTGGTGGTGTAATCATTTAAGCACTATTTAAAGTTTTACTTGCATAGTAAATTACATAAGGTTTCTTATCTTTTCTTTGTCCCAAGACAGCACCCACGATTTAAGCACTAGCGTCATAAATTATTTCAAAAGGTAATGACTAATCAGGAGGTTGAATGATAGGAGTAGAAATAAGCAAGTTTTTAAGTTTAACAAAGGCTTCTATACAATGTTCAATCCATTCAAAAATATTATCCTTTGTTAGAAGGTTACTCAAGGGCTTAGATATCACACTAAAATCTTTGATGAACCTTCTATAAAAACCAGCATGTCCTAAGAATGATCTAACATCTTTAATAGATTTTGGTGTAGGCAAGTTAGCAATTAACTCGATTTTAGATTTGTCAGCCTCAATTCCTTTCGATGAAATAATGTGACCAAGTACATTGCCGTTTGTTACCATAAAATGACATTTTTCCCAATTCATTAAAAGATTCTTCTCTTCACATCTGCTCAAAACCTTTTCTAAGTTAGTCAAAAAATCATCAAATGAATCGCCAAAAATAGAAAAATCATCCATAAAAATCTCAAGAAAACATTCAACCATATCACTAAATATATTAAGCATGCATCTTTGAAACGTGGCTGGTGCATTACATAATCTGAAAGGCATCCTTCGATATGTAAAAGTACCAAACGGACATGTGAAAGTAGTCTTCTCTTGATCTTCCAATGCAATTTCAATTTGGTTGTAACCTGAATAGCCATCTAGGAAACAATAAAATTCATGACTTGCAACTCTTTGTAGGATTTGATCCATGAAAGGTAAAGAAAAATGATCTTTTCTAGTCATTGAATTAAGTTTTCTATAGTCAGTGCACATGCACCAACCAGTAATAGTCCTAGTTGGAATTAACTCATTTCTCTCATTTGTTATCACAGTGACTCCAGACTTCTTGGGTAGGACTTACCCATTTACTGTCAGAAATAGGATAAATGATTTCATTATCTAGAAGCTTAATGACTTCATTTTCACTACTTCTTTCATATTAGGATTAAGCCTTCGTTGCATTTCTGTAAAGGGTTTAGCATTTTCCTCCAAATAAATCTTGTGTGTGCAAATCAAAGGACTAATTCCTTTTATGTCAGTTATGGTCCATCCTAATGCATTTTTTGTGTATTTTCAGAGTTTGTAATAACTTACCTTCTTGATGTGCATTAAGTATGGAAGAGATTATTACCGGAAAAGTTTTATTTTCTCCCAAAAATGAGTATTTGAGATTGAATGGTAATGGCTTCAAATCAGGAATTGGTAGTTAAACACTTGAAGGTGTGGACTTAATTGATCATAATGGCAATTCCTTAATTTTTGGTCTCCAGCTATTCACCTTTGATTCTTCCTGAAAATAAACCATTTGCAAATCGTCAAATTCATCAATCTCAGTTTCACTATAAGTGATTTGAAATTCATCATGAACTAATTTTTCAGTAAAGTCCACTTCCTGTAAATCATTATCATCTACAGGTTGCTTGCAAATGTTGAAAGTATTCATCTCCAATGTCATGTTTCCAAATGATAGTTTCATCAGTCCATTCCTACAAATAATCAATGCATTAGAAGTTGCAAGAAACGGATGTCCTAAAATAACAGGAAATGAATTACATGCTTCAATAGGTTGTGTGTCCAAGATAATAAAATCCACAGGATAAATGAATTTATCGACTTGTACTAGCACATCTTCAACTATCAGCAAGTAAGAGAGTTACAGAAGTTGGTTTTAACTCACTTAGATTAAGACTTTGAAAAACTGAATATGGAAGTAAATTTACACTAGCTCCAAGATCAAGGCTCTTTCAATTTTATTATCTCCAATAAAGCAAGAAATTATAGGACAACTAGGGTCTTTATATTTCAAAGCATTATTGTTCTGAAGAATGGCACTTACTTGTTTGGCTAAAAAGGCTTTCTTTTTCACATTCAGTTTTCTTTTCACAGTGCACGGATCTTTCAAAAATTTAGTATAAGAAGGTACATGTTTAATAGCATTCAACAAAGGTATATTGATCCTTACCTGCTTGAAAGTTTCAAAGATTTCAAAAATGTGATTGATTTTTCTTTGTTTAGTCATGGCATGAGGAAATGTAAGTGTTCGCAGGGAATCAGTCTTTTCTTTGCAATGTTCAGATTCAACCCCTTCCTTGCCCTCATAGATTGACTCGTAAGGTTCAAGAGTGGGTTTTTCAATAACCTTACCACTGTGAAGAGTGATGACTAATTTGGCTTGATCCATGTGTTGGCTTCCGGAACTACTTGCATTTGTATTGTATTGCCCCTTTGGATTTTGCTGTGGTTGAGATGGGAACTTACCTTTCTCTTGAAAATAGAGAGCAGATGTGAACTTTGCAAGAGCATCTTTTAGATCTGCCATGGTTTGAGCATTTTGAGTGTTGATTATCTCCTGCTTTTCAATGAATGCATGCAATGTTTCCTCAAGATTTCTTCTAGGAGATGGAGCATAAGGAGGTGCATATCTATGAGAATTTTGGAAATTATGGTGTGCTTGAAACGATGGTTGTGAAGTTTATGCATTATTATTATCACTCTTCCAACTGAAATTTGGGTGATTTCTCCAACCAGGATTGTATGTTTGCGAGTATGGGTTATGATTGGGCCTTTGGAAACTGTTTAAAGTATGGGATTGTTCATGGAGACATTCCTTAAAAGAAGGCAAAGTTGGACAGTCATTGGTTGAATGTTCATTGGTTTCACAAATTTGACACACAATGTCTTGAACAGATTTTAATTGACCACTCCTTTTTAATTCTAGTGCCTCAACTTTTCTAGCTAAAGATGTAAATTTGGCTTGGAGGTCATGATCTTCCCTAAGGTTGTACATACCTCCATTAGATATATGAGGTTGGGTTTTACTTGGTGTCTCATAAGTGCTTGTAGTGTCCCAAATTTGAGCATTTTCAGCTAGCAAGTCTAGGTACTCCATTGCTTCATTAAGGTCTTTATCTTCAAAGTTTCATTGCACATCAATTCAACCATTTGTCTATCTTTAGGTGTTAACCCTTCATAAAAATGTGAAATCAATCTCCATGTTTCAAAACCATGATGAGGGCAAGTATTAAGCAAGTCTTGATATCTATCCCAACATTGGTAAAATGTTTCTCCTAGTTTTTGAGTGAATGTGGTGATTTGTCTTTTAAAAGAGTTTGTTATGTGAGACGGAAAAAACTTCTTTAAAAATTAATGCTGCATTTCATCCCAAGCACGAATAGATCCTGGTCTCAAATTTTATAGCCATGTTTAAGCTTTATCTTTTAATGAAAAAGGAAAAAGCTTTAATCTGATGGTGTTCATGCTACAATTTAAGTCATTGTAGGTGTTACAGACCTCCTCAAATTCTCTCAAATGCAAGTATGGATTTTCTAGATGTAAGCCATGAAAAGAAGGTAAAAGTTGAATAATGTCTAGCTTAAAATTAAAATGAGATGCATTAGGAGGGAAAACTATGCATGAAGGTGCACTTGTCCTTGTGGGATTCATGTGGTCTCTAAGTGTTCTAACATGGTTATTCTTATTATTCTCATTATGAAGCGACTGGTTATCTTCTTCAACCATATTTTCTGAAAATGATGAGGATATCCTACAAAGTCTACCACTTAATGTACATGACCAAACTCTCATGCATGTATAGGAAGAGAATAAAAGGAAGAAAAGAAAAACAAAAAAAAAAGACAAACCACAAGAAACAAAAGTTAGATAAAAGAAAAGTGAAAAGTGAAAATAAAATAAATATTATAATTTGTACAAGAATTTACCTCCCCAACAACGGCGCCAAAAACTTGACGTGACCAAAAAATTGATGTCTTCTTTCAAGTACAGGAGTGTCGAAGTAATAAATAAGTCGGTAAGACCGGGGTCGAACCACAGGGAGTTAACTATATAAATTATAAATAACAATAATACAACAACAACAAGAATAATAATAATAATAATAATAATAATAATAATAATAAGAGCTTTGAGATGTGATATTGATATAAGGATTAAACAATGATAAAAATAATTGTCAATGTTTGAGGATCCACTAATGGTATTTCAAACAAGTATAGTATAAACTCTTATCATTCAACTAGAAACCACACACAAAGAAGGTTCCAATCGGATTATAAATTGTTAACATGATTACATTAGTTATCTCATTCGAATAATGCTAATACTTGTAAATGTTGTCAGACATTCATGATTATAACTTATGTTAACAACAAATCAAGTTCCTTTCATAGCACAGGTGTCGGTTATTCCATACGGTTTGGGCTATGAAAGTGCCAAGTATTTGTTGTGCCAAGGGTTATACAACATAAATCTAGATTAACCATTTAACAATCAAAGTATTAAAAGTGAACAAGATAACAAATACAAAACATGCTAGTATCAAACATTAAAGTCTATGTTGAGTTTATACTATACTTATTCTTACATCATTAGTGTAACTTTTTCACCTTGACATCATAAACTTAGCTAAACATAATGAAAAAGAGAAACATAAATAAACAAGATAAGAACATAAATAAGATATAAGTTAACTAAGTAAAGGAAAGGAAATGAAAAGCATAAACAAG
>Ga0325410_1001474_pt1 | contig 26137 bp, 13 predicted proteins | sample PopdelMetagenome_16_FD_206182 | JGI IMG/M metagenome (GOLD analysis project Ga0325410, IMG submission 206182) | Populus deltoides microbial communities from Bellville, Georgia, United States - Xylem-PdIQD-R3 | ecosystem: Host-associated > Plants > Phyllosphere > Stem > Wood/Secondary xylem...
TTTTGTGATGAAATAAATAATGGCTTGTTTAATGGGTCCGTTTTATATTTTGTCAATTGCATTTCCGAGATGTAATTTCCATAAGTGTGTACAAATTTGTATCTACATAGATAATTAATAATGAGTTAAAAGAAGTATTAAAATAAGTTGAATAATCTTGAGCTAAACCAATATTTTTGCAAATTTATTTAGTTAACGTAGTTAATTAATATATGTTGTCATCATTATTTGATATAGGTTCAATAGAAGTGATGGATGATCGTTCATGGATGTATCGAGATTCACCCTAAGAATTACGGAAGATGGATTATTGTAATGGGGTTCAGGATTTTATTAATTACACAATATCTAATCCGAGAAATATTAGTGGATGCGGTATTAGGTGTCCATGCAAGATGTGTAAAAATAAAAAGCTTCTCAATTCAAATGTTGTAACGATGCATTTTCTACACAAAAAAAGGTTCATGGAGGAATACCTATGTTAGTATGCACACAGAGAACCATTTGTTCCTCACGAGACTATGTTAGAAAGGATGGTTAGGTCAACTTCTAGTGCTAGCAATATGCATGGAGTTGTAGATGACAATAGTAATCCTTATAGGACTATGGTTATGGATGCAATGAGAATGAATCAGGGTCATGTTGGTCAATATCCAATTGTAGATGAAGAATCTAATGTAGATGCGGCTAGGTTTTTTAATCTTTTAAAAGATTCTGATGAACCATTATGGGATGGTTGCACAAATCATAGTTAATTACCGATCGTTGCATAAGAGTTCACCATTATATCATATCACGGGTTGAGTGAGGCTAATTATGACAGAATTATCGAATAGGCAAGAAGCATTTTACCTGAAGGAAACAGGCTGAAATAGAACTTATATGCTGTTAAGTCCCTAATGAAACCCCTCGGTCTAAGATATCAAAACATTTATAGGTGTCCAAACTTCTGTATACTTTACTACCTTGAAAATGCTGAGCTGACTAAGTGCAGGACATGTGGGCATTCCCATTATAAACCTAGAACTAGGAGGGGAATGACTCTTGTCGCACATAAAAAACTTAAATACTTCCCAATCACACCTAGATTACAGAGGTTATTCATGTCACCAAATATTGTTGAGCATATAAAATGGCACCAATCACATGATGCGGTGGATAAAGTGATTGATGGTGCACTCTTTCAACAGTTAAGAATGAAAACACTTTAACAGTGTGCATCTTCACTTTTCAATTAAATCAAGAAATGTTTGTCTTTGGTTAAGTACAAATGGATTCAATCTATTCGTGTCATTTGCTACTTCTTATTCTTGTTGACCAATTATACTCACGGTTTACAACTTGCCACTGGAGATGTGTAAAAAGGTCGGATTTCATATTTCTATCTACGGTCATACCTGGTCCTAATAGTCTGAGCTGGAATATAGATGTTTGTCTTCGACCATTGGTTAATGAGTTTACGCAGTTGTGGTCATCTGGGCTTTGACTTATGATGTATCGACAAAATAAAATTTTCTTATAAAGGTAGCTTTGATGTGGACTATCAATGATTTTCCAGGTTATGGAATGGTTTCTGGTTGGAGCACACATGAAAAACTAACATGTCCATACTGCATGAAAAATAATAAGGCATTCATGTTAACAAACGACGATAAAACATCTTTTTTTACTGTCACCAACATTTCTTGCCAATGAATCACAAGTACAAAAAGAACAAAAATGAGTTTTTTATTGGTAGAGTTAAAAAGGATGTTGCACCACTGCATCTTTCAAATGAAGAATTGTATGACGTGGCATTAGAGTACGGTGACATTGTGTTTAGTTTCCAATCTAGTAAGCAAAAGTTTCCTGGTTTGACCTACAATTCGGTAAAGCAAAGTATTTTCTAGGAGCTTCCTTATTGGAAGACCAATCTCCTCCGCTATAATCTTGACATCATGCACATAGAAAAGAACGTGTTTGAGAATATTTTCAACATGGTCATGGATATGAAGGGGAAACCAAAGGACAACATTAAGGTTAGAATGGATATAGCTTTGTTTTGTCACCATAAAAATATAGAGTTGGGTTATGTTAGGTCACGGGTCGCAAAGCCTAAAGTAAGTTTCGTCTTATATAAGAATGCATAAGTGTCTACCAATGGCTTAAAAGTCTGCATTTTCCTGATGGAATATGCCTCAAACATATCAAGGTTGGTTAATTTGAAGGATTGCAAATTGTATGGAATGCAGAGCCATAACTGCCACATGTTTATGCAAACACTTATTCCATTAACTTATCGGGATATATTGCTAAAGAGGATATGGGATGCACTCACTGAGATCAATCATTTCTTTAGAGATATATGCTCCAACAAGTTAAAGACACAATACATTGAGAGGCTTGAAACGAATATCATCCAAACAATATACAAACTTGAGATGATATTTCCTCCATTATTTTTTGACTCAATGGAGCATCTATCTATATATTTACCATTTAAGGCAAAAGTTGGAGGCCCAGTCCAGTATAGGTAGATGTATACATTCGAGAGGTTAGAGATTACACATGCAATGTAATTAAAAATTTATTTTCATTGTTTTATATAATTAAAGACATTAATTTAATTCTATACAGATACTTGTTCAACCTTAAGATAAAAGTTAAAAACAATGCGCATATTGAGACTTCGATATGTGAGGCCTATATTGTTGAAGAAATCTCAATATTTATCTCGTACTATTTTGAGCCATAATTGAGAACAAGAATCAATCGCATTCTAAGGCATGATGATGAAGGTGAAGTGCCTTGGAGTGAGAACTTGTCAATATTCTTCAATTTTGGATGACCCGTATCAAAAAATGCTATCAAGGAAATATATTTGTCTAAAATAGAATTCAGACAAGCACATAATTATGTGCTATTTTGAGATGAATGGAAACCTTTTATTCAGTAAGTTTACTACTTAAACTTTGTTAATAATGAACTATTTCTCTCTTGTAATATCACAAACTCATACATTGTTGAATACCTTAAAAGCAACCTCATCAATATTTACTTTCTAAAAACTTACAACTAACTGAATCTCAAATCTTTTAATTACAAGATAAACAATTTTTCATGTGGTTTAAAAAATATATAAGTACTTTTAATTATCATTATCTATCGAGATACTTAATTTCATTACACATTTCTTGTTCATTGTTGTACTTTATGTACACGGTTTATAAATTGAAAGGGAATGCTAGTGCTATATTGTCTTTACTAAGCCTGGGTCCTGAAAGAAAGGTAAAGTGCTACAACGAGTATTTTGTCAATAGATACGTGTTTCATATTGAAGAATATGGGCATCGTAGAAAGACATATAACAATAGAGTTTATGTTAAGGGATCGATTTCTAATGAGTTTGAAGTTGACTATTATGAAAAATTAGAAGAGGTAATTGAATTGTAATATCATAGCGAGCATAATAGAATATTTTTATTCAAATGTTATTGGTATGACACCACTGACAAAGAAATCAGAGTAGATCCCTATCATGGTTTGGTCGAAATTAATTCAAAAGCTAGACTCTGCAACGTCTATAATGTCTTTATTTTCACCAAGTAATGCCAATAAGTTTATTACACATACACTCTTTCTTTTAGAAAGAATCGTTCAAGAGTTAAATGGTTATCCATATTGAAAACCAAACCTATAGGTCGTGTTGAGGTTGTTCAAGATGAGAACAATGAATCAAATATGGAAGATAATATCTTTCAAGTTAGTGAGTTAGTTGATCCATTTCGAGTTGCTCCATCGATTAACTTAGAAGAAAATTCAAATTTTCATATCTTCGATAATATTTTTATTGATGTTGACGCCGATGAGTTAAATGTTGTTCTAAATTCCAGCACACAAGCTCAAGTCGATAAAGATAATGATAGCAATGAAATCAACGTAGAAGATTGTGATGGAGCTAATGATGAGTCAATTGAAGAAGAAGAAGACAATTCTGACTAACTATGAAAACACAAAAGTGTAATGCCATAAATTATAATGTAATATTTATTGATGAAATTTTTACAAAGAAGTATTTATTTTATTATTGTTATGTCAACTTGTGTTATTGTGTTGTGTGTGCAGCTATCAATTTAAGTATTTATAGTATAAATAGATAAGGAATACATATACAATCTGACATCAGACACTGTTTCACACCAATAGAAATACCGAAGTTTTGTTTTTGTTGGTATATTCCAGAGGTGAAGGGAATTGTTCTCCTTCCTCCTGGCACTATTCATGGAGCAAATTACACGCGGGTATATCGACAGTTTGTTTCCATTGGTATATTCCAAAGGCGAAGAGAATTGTTTCCTTCATATGTCAATGATGGCAATTAAAGTTTTCATATTGCCAATGAAATCTCTAATAGGTTGTGAATTACAACATGCTGGCACTTAATGCTTTTATTGACTGAGTTTCAGGTTTCCTAATGAAATCACCGACGACATGTGAACTCCAACACGCTAGTAATTAATGCATTTCTGACTGTTGACTATTTACTATTTTACCGATGAAATCACGAACAGAATTAAAAAGTCCATAGAGTTTTTTGAAATTGTAAGTGCAAAAAAAAAATTTCTAAAGGACTTTAGAGACGGAATCACCGACAAACTATTTAAAAATAATAATATTTAATATTTTTTCCGTAATTCTGTCCATAAAACATAGTTTAAAAGTGCAGTGAGCGCATCAAAACTTCATTTTTTTTTCTCACCTAAATCTTAGTTTTTTTCTCAAATTATCTTCTCAATTCTCTATTATTACATTTTGTCTCTTAAACATAAAAGCTAGAAATCAAGTTTTCTCTTAACACAATCAATAGTTATATGCAAGTAAATTTTTTAATATGTTTTTTCTTCTTCTTTTCTAAGGTATATTAACAATGTATTTTTTTGTTTTTTTTTTTGTATCACACCTACTTCAACTCCGAAATTAAGCATGCTATTAAGGTAAAAAATTTTCATTCCTTAGGCCTATATTTGTTTTTTATTTTTTTTTGTCTATGTTTTGTTTAATTATTTGTTCTTTCTAATTTTATGAAGTAATAGTTGTGTTAAATTTTAGTTGTTATTGCAAAATTTTATATTGTTTTGTTGAATTTTAATTGTTATTTTCAAATTTGTTGTTCAATTTCAATTGAATATAAAGGATTAAATTTAATTAGAAAAATCTTGTCAAATTTTCATATAGTTTCCCGTATAGAGGAGGTGCTACTAAATTTTTATAAAAAATCAAAATTGTTTACTTTTTTTGTAAATTTATGCAGATGCATAAGAAAAAATCAATTGAACGTCGTGAACACATGATCACAACTAGTTTTTCTAGCAGCGATGATGACAACAACGTGTCATTAATTATCGATCAAGAAAAAGCACCTGATGCACATGTGTTGACTCACGACATTGTCTCTTCGAGTGCGATGCCGCAACGTAGAGGCGGGGTCCCTTCATAACATGATCGATTCACCCACATGTACAAGGCGCAGTGGAAAGTTGACCTTTGAAGAGTTAGTTTATGTTTAACAATTTATGAAAAAATAATATTTCATTAAATTTATCAATTTTTAGGTTCACAAACATTAAGGCTACTAGAATAACAACATCGATATTTAAATTGTCAATGGAAATTTTATTGTTTCAATGGAACCAGGTATCTAAACATCTTGAATGAAAATCACAGGTCGATGCATTATTTACAAGATTTAAGATTAGTATTAACTTAAAATTTGTACTATTTATTATGTTAATTCATTTACTTTATTGAATTTATTGAAATTTCTCTTTTTATAAGTTTTTACTGCAAGGCTAAATTTAAGTGTGATAGAGCAAATGATAATGTTGTGATGAGAGTTTGGGGGAATCACGCTGCAACTAAGTAACATCGAAATTAGGATATTTTTTATTCCAAATATTAAAATTTCATTTGTCATTTACTCATATATAATATGTTTGTACCATATAGGTTACGTGATTTTTGGTATGAGGCGCAAAATAAATCTAAAAAATATGCTAAAGAAAGCGCCCTACCAGGCTGGAATAACGTGATGATTTGGAAGGATTTCAGGCCGCCATACATCCCGGAGAATATATAGGTGGAATATATTTAGCACGTGTTATTCAAACATTTCACATGATTGTCACAGTTCAATGCATGGAACCAGAGCCAAAAAATTCATGGTTCGGTTACCACGCATACTAGCAGCTCCGTTTCGTTAGTTTCACATGTGAAGTGGATGGTAAGAGTTATTTTAATCACATCTATTTTTAATTAATTTGTTGTTATTTATAAATATATTTTAACTAACAATATTTTTATCTTACAAGCTACAACTCTTAGATGTGAGCCAAGCTCAATGGAGCTTTTTTATGAAACGCACATGTGGAGTAAGGACCACCAAAAACATGTGTAGTAGTTAATCACATCTATTTTTAATTAATTTGTTGTTATTTATAAATATATTTTAACTAACAATATTTTTATCTTACAAGCTACAACTTTTAGATGTGAGCCAAGCTCAATGGAGCTTTTTTATGAAACGCAGATGTGGAGTAAGGACCACCAAAAACATGTGTAGTAGTTCATGGATAGCCGAGCTCAACATTTTATAGTACGTTAGTATTCAACCATTTTCTTTTTTAAGTTATTATTTTCTTGAATTTGATGATTTCATTTTTTATTTCCAAGAAACATATAATAGTTGGATGAAGGAAAGATATGGGAACAATCCTTCGACCCACCTAGATTTCAATCCAAATTTGTTGTTAGAGACAGGATTGTTTGATGGACTCTGTCACACCTGAGACATCGCGGCGATCAATTGAAAATTTTCTTTTGGCAAAAAGAACAAAGATGTGATATCTTGTTTTTTTAGGGGAAATGTCTAATTTAAGGAGTCGCCACCTAGTATTATGGTCACTAAGAACTCTAACTGGTCAACAAAGATTCTATGATACAGGACTGGTTACGCGAAAGGGAAGATGCTATCACCTCTTAAGCATCCCACATGAAGCGGGCTGCTTTGCTAATTTTGTCTAAAATTGCTAAGAACTTGTTCTTTTTTTTTGTTCTTCTTGTCATGTTCCTGACTTTGGCGTCAATGAACAATATCTATAAAGATTTCCAACTCTGACGTTGGTAAATATAGTACAAACCCAAAAATATACAATATTCCTTACTTTAACGCCAAAGAATAAGTTCGCAAAATTTTAATTTTTTTAATAGAGAGGAAAACAACTTTTTTATGCCCTTTTCTTTTTGTTTACCTTTTTATTGTTTGCTCTTTTTAGACAATAATAAAAGAAAGCGTTCCACAACAGTTTTACATTTAATAGTAATGGTCCACAAATTGAGCATATATCAGTATGAGGGGCCCACAAATAAATCAACAAAAATTTCTAAATTTTTATGGGATTTTCTTATATTGAAAAGGGGCTCGTTTGACCAGATATCAAAATAGAAGGGGAATAAATTACATGGGAAAGGCATAAGCATGTGTTTTGCCAAACACACCTTTAGCAAAAGTAGTTTGGGCTGGCTAGGCCAGAGATCCAGACTCGACCCACTCTTCTTGTCTTTTTTTATTGAGCTGGATCTAGCCCAGCCGAGCCGGTTACTGGTTTATACCAGTAACCGGCCTAGGCAACAGGCACACGTGAACTAACTCACGCGTGCACTACACAATACGAAGGTAATTATAATAACCTTCGCACTATTTTAAAAAGTTTAAAAATGCAAGATGGGGGAGGAAAACGAAGACTTACCTGGGTAAAGATGAAGACAAAGACGAAGGTAATGGTCTTCACACTGGCCAGAGAATGTCATTCTCTTCCTCCTTTCATTCTCTCTTCCCTCTGTCTCTAGTTTTGTTTTTGTTCTATAGGTTCTCTCTTATTCCTTCGGTCTCTTTGTTTTTTTGGTCTTCTCTGTTTTCCTTTGCTGGTTTTTTTTTCTTTGACCAATATATGTTGTCAAAAATTTGGTTATGACAGACTCGATAAAAATCAGGTGTACGGACTCTCCAACACTACTACCAAGAACTTGTGGATGACTCGTAGTGTTTCAACCATTGGGAGCTTGCAATTGGTCTCGAGCACTCAGTCTCTGGAGTTCACGACCTTGTTAGATCAAGGAGTGTAAGACCATACAACCTATCTCAATGAAAAATATGAACGACTTTCTATGGATAATGAAGAACTCCGCCAAATGGTCATGGATATTAGATCACAGATGGGTGGTATATGTACACCCTCTTATTAGCCTTATGGTCCCGGAGATGACTAGCCCCTTCCTCCTCCTCCAGCGCTACCTTCGTTCTAGTTTCATTATATTTGAATGTATAAATTTGTAATAAATATTTGTAATAAATATTTGACTTTTATATTAAGATAATTGATTTTTACATATTTGAATTTAATACAAATTTAATTTTTAAAAAATTATTCTCTATTTTTGTTCAATAATTTTTTTTTAAAAAATATATTTTAAAATTATTACGGATGGGGTCACCGATGGAAAAATTTAGTTGACATATTCTAGAGAGTTAGAAAACAATTACCACAAATGCCACTACAGCTGTTACATCACTGATGAAATTATTTCGTTGGTATATTTTAGAGAGTTAGAAAAGAATTATCACAAATGTCACTACAAATTACCGAAGGAATTATTTCATCGGTATAATCTAGCGGGTAAAGTTTTTTGGCGCACATTGTCTCTTTGTAAAACCATTAGTAACTTTTTTAATTAATGACGGACTTACCGATAGATCAGAAATTATCGACAAGGTTTTTTCCAATGGCCGGTTTCTGTTCGTGAATCTGTTAGTAAAATAATCACCAGCAGCATATTAGAGTAAATACCGACAAAATTTTCATCGGAAAAACTGTTAAATGTGGTAGAGATGAAAGCTGAATTATTAATTATCAAGAAAGAAAGAAATAGCTTAAAATGTTAAATTACATGTTTTAAACTCATTGCAGTTCCATAGGCTCAGAAATATTCTTGTAATAAATTAAATTATTAGAATATACAAGGTAATCTGGTTTTTGAAATGGTGGAGGGGAGCACAGGGATAGATACTATGATTTCGAGCAAAGAAAGGAGGAAAATAAAACAAATAAATAAGTCTCATGGACGCTTTTAAATCATAATTAAACAAGAGCAAAGTGTAGCATCTAACATCTATTGGAAAACTTGACATGATAGTTCACCCACTGCAACGTGGACAAGAAACCAATGGATGCTAAACTTAACCTCCTTGGGATGTTACAGTTGTTTCCATATGAAAGGCAAGGCTCAGGCAATTAAATGGATAATTAATGCGACCTTTAGGTGTTCCTTTCCCTCCTGGGGCAATAATTTTATAGAGAAAAAAAATTTTCTAAATCCAATTACGGGGACAATAAGAAGAGTTCAGTCAGTAATATTAAAGGATTATTTGTTTTTATGTTTTAAAAATGTTTTTTAAAAAATTTATTTTTTTTACTTTAAATTAATATGTTTTTTATGTTTTTAGATTATTTTAACGTGCTGATATTAAAAATAATTTTTTAAAAATAAAAATAATATCATTTTGATATATTTTCAACCAAAAACATATTTTAAAAAATAACCGTTATCACACCCTCAAACACCCCTTAAATTGATCAGCATATTAATTAAACCAATCAAACTTAAAAAAGAAAATTGTGAAAATAATGCCAAAGAAATAAATATATTAACCATATCTTAAACAACCTTCGTTCTCGTAAAAAATATAAAAAAAAAAAAGAAGAAGAAGACATGAACTCAAATCAACATCCTTGGATTTGTGCTCTAATTAATAACACACTATAAGTTTCCATATTTTCATCCCACAATTTTATACAAAACATGGAAATAAATGAATCTTTTATATATTAAAAGATATATTTAGAAAAGAAGAGAGGGAAGAGCGAATTGAAAAAAAAAAAGTGATCATTACATATTCATACCTTAAGTACTTCAACATTAATTTTTTATTTCTCTATGATTTATTTTTCAATCCATATTGTGTACTTCTAAATTAAATAAATTAATATTTTTATATATGTAAAAATAACTTAAAATCATCATCATCATTTGACTCATTAATTTTTAATATTTTATTAACTCCTAATTACAAATATATCTATGATTTTTATATCTTTAAAAGGAACTTTTGTTTTCACCTGAAATTTCTTATTGTTTTGATGCAAAACTTTAGCTTTTTTAATTGCTAAATTTATTCTTATATGTTTAAAGAAATAAAAATATAAAAATATCTCAAAATGCAAAGTCTTTTTTTTTTAGTAAGTTAAGATATATATATATATATATATATATATATATATATATATATATATATATATATATATATATATATATATAAAGAAAAATATGAATAAGGATATGAGGGGCATACCCCTAAGAAATACAATAAATCCGTTATTCAAATTCAAAAGTCATGAAACATATAAGATTAAGGAAAATAAACTACAAAAAAGCTTAAAAAACTAAACAACATCAAACCAAAATGAAACAACATAAATAAATACAATAATCAAAGTTTCCAAATAGATCTAATCTCTGCAAATATCTAGTATAGGGCTTCTATGTCTAGAAACCATAATTTCAACTAACTGAAGATCTCTTCCACCATTTCATGTTGTGATAGGTAGCGCTAACAGAAGACACGAGTACTCCTCTCATACCGTATAAGGTAAATTATGGCAAAGAGTGACAAACATGCTAAAATATGCGTGAAGTCTTTCCTTTCTCAAAACTGAAGGGAAGCCCATTGAAGAAAAAGGTTTCATGAAATAGAAGGCCAATGTAATAAAGTCATGTTTGAGATCTGTCTTTATACTGAAGCTAAGCAAGAGCACTCAAAAAATAAAATGATCGTAAGTCTTTACATGTGAACCACATAAGATATATATCGTAAATGTGATGATCTGAAAATTCTGTGGTTTGTTCATAGTATGTAAATGACCTAAAGAGGCAAGCCATAAGATGAAGGAGTGTCGTGGGACATGTCCTGGAAACCAGAGAAGATAATGCATAGTATTATTGGGCCTGATATCTCGAAGTGCCTCCCAAGTTAAATCAATAGTGAACCTTCCTATAGAATGACCTATCCAGACATAATGATCTAGAGAGCTAACCCGGGGTGGAATCCAATGAGTCCTAGATCTGCTGGAGGTTCCGACTACCTAAAAGAAAATCTTAACCACCATCCTCAATAATGTCTGCAACCTTTGCATCCCAAGACAATCCAATAGATGATAGAGTTTTGAAAGGTAAAAGTTCAAAATACAAAGTTATATATAGTAATCGATGGATTTAAGATTTATATCCAAAATATTAAGCCTAAGATGTAGAATATAAGGCACGATTTAGGCCTAAGACATATAACATGAGGTATGACCCAAGTCTAAAAACTAATGAATTAAGATGTGTACCTGAGATCATAAGCAATTGATTTTTAAAATGGGTTTAGGGTCTTCATCAAACCTAACTAGGTCATCTATCCAAGCAAAAACACAATTTCAAATATAGGAAGGTTATAGACCCTTCCTATCATAAGTGCTTTATTAGTTTATCTAGATCTTTAGTAACAAATTCATCAAGTGAGAATGTTCATGTAGATCATCTTAACAAATTAAGAGAAATTGAGAGCTTTGCCTCTTTTATAACAAGCAGTTCCTCTGTTAGCACCATCTCCTACAACTTTTAATAGGTGAAACAACTTTAGTATAAGAAGAAGGCGGGTTAGAATAAGGTGCAAGAGAGTAGAAGAAAGAACCATTGCTCTTTTACCCTACCTAATAGCCATTCTCACCATCTTGAAAAATATTTGCTATGTTGATGCTCTAAACATGGAAAAAAAAAGTCAAAGAACTTATTAGTATATAGCCATAAAAGTTATCACTTATATTAACATTACTCCATATTCAAGTCTTTCTTGGATAGCTTGGATAATAAGAGAACCTAAAAGGAAGTTAGGTCCATTGTGATACAAGACCTAAATATAGAGATGTATAAACCTCACTAGAAGAGAGGTTCTCTATTGGCTAAGCATGTGTTGGACACATATCTCCTGAGAGACATCAACTCTATCATGATGAATTTAGACAGTTATAAGAGGCTAAATGACCTAAAAGAGCATTTGTAAAATATACATAGCAGTTTAGAGTTGATATTGCAAGATTTTTCCCATCATGTTTCAAGGGCCAATCCAAATATGATATCCTAATTAGGATCTAGAATCCCTCCTTGGTTTTGAGGATCTTTGTACAAAGCTCATAGCTTATTTCAATATAAGTATCCGGGTCAAAAAGATCTTCACTAAGTTGTTCAAAGAAGAATGAGAGCATCAATTACTACTTAAAGAGATTTGATGAAGATAAATTAAACGTAGAGAATTTGTTAGAACTAGTTCTACCAAAGCCTTGATAAATAAGATCCATAACTTGATTTTATGAAAGAAGTTATACATCCTTCCATACAAAACCCTCTTGAGTGAAATAGATTATGGAAAATTATATTCGAATAAAAAAAATAAGTATGGTCATATAGGCTCATCCATACTTTTAGAAGCATAAGGAACAACTTTCCAAATATAATTGGTCTCTAGACAATCTTTAGGCTCCTAAAAGAAACCCTAAAAGGTTGGTTTATAGCCACCTTTTATTTCCTAACTCTCTATCATACTCTCAAATATAACTTAGACAAATATTTTTACCACTATTAAAAATAAAAAGTTCATGCAATGCCTCCTCCCATGAAAGGTGATCCTCACACTTGTAACTAGAAGAAATATTATATGTTCCATAAAGATAAAGGACATAACATAGAGAGTTACTAAGCATTAAAAAAGAAGATAGAAATGATAATTAACAAGGACTATCTCTAATAGTTTGTAAAAAAAGATAACTAGTTTAAATGACGGGTGAGCGGTCAACGCACATCATAAAATATTTCTTAAGATTAACATGATCCTAGATAGGATGTCTATAATGAGAGCTCTCCCTAGTGGGATAGAAGAGCTTATGAGAAGTTGGTACTACTTGCCTTATATGAACCGAACCTATAACAAGAGCCTATTATCTTTACTTGGGAGGATGAAGATAGTGTGGCTTCCTTCTAAGAACACGCCTTGGTAATAACCACCATCCTCTCTAACCATAAAATACATTAGGTGTTGATGGATGACGAAAGGGTGATTAACGTTCTCTCATAAGAAGTGATCATAAGTAACATGGGTGTTGATAACTCCAAATTGGTTTTTATTAAGACTCAATTGATTGAGATAGAAAAGGTAAAAGCATGCCAATAAAGGGCATCATTAAGATGTCAATAGTTATTGGTACCTATTTAATATAGAACTTTTTAATTTAAGTTTATGATGATCGAGATTAACTTGGCCTATAACTCCATCATTGGTAGACCCATTCTATATGAGATTAGTGTTGCTATTAACACACAGTAACTAACCTTGAAATTAAATATTAAAAAAGAGATAGTGAAAATTAAGGGGGAAAAATGGCATTAAGGAGGTACATCTCAAAATATATTAAAAGGAAGAAAACTCTAGTGGTGGACTAGGAAGGGTTTATTAAATAATAAAAGGAGACACATATCGATATCGTGGAAGAGTTACAAAAGGTTAATCTTTATGAGATAAAAACTAGTGTTACTACTAAGATTGGGTCTAATTTAAACCCTAAGTAGGAAAAGGCCCCAATAAAGAATGAAACATCTAATGAGACAACTTATCTTTTAAGCCCTCAAATATGCCCAACATCAATCCTAAAGTGTTCTTTATAAGTTGAATGTAAACCCATATTTCCCTCTCAACACTAGAAAAAGATAAATTTTAGAAGGAAAGAAAAAAGGTCATATCTAAGAAAGTGGACAAACTTTTATAAATGGGTTTCATTCGTTAAGTAATGTATATTGAGTGGCTTGTTAATATGGTCATGGTGAAGAAAGCAAACAAAAAATGAAAAATATGGGTACCTTTACTGATATCAATAAACCTTGCCCAATAAATAGTGTCTCCCTATAGAATGTTGATAAACTAGTGGACTTTATAGCCGAGTTTGAATTCCTAAGGTCATTGGATGCAAAGTCAAGTTAGCACTAGATCTTCAAGCACACAAAATATAAAGAAAAAACCTTTTTTTTTGTGATAGATAAAGGGGCATCTTGTTATAAGACCATGATGTTTAAGCTTAATAAGATAGGAACCACCAACTATAGAATGGCGAATCAGGTCTTCAAAGACTAGTAAGGTAGGAGCATGAAAGTCTATAGTTATGACACACTAGTGAAGAACAACCTTTGAGAAACATATTCAGGATCTCCAAGAGATTTTCTTTATTCTTCACTCATAAATGATGAAGTTGAACTGGTTAAGTGAGTTTTTTTTTTTATTAAGGGATGAAAAGTCTTAAGGATTTTGGTTATTAGTGAAGGGTGGTTCCCAATTCTAAGAAATTTTAAGCCATTATAAACATGATGCATTCTAAGTGTGTGTAACATGTACAGGGACTAATATGAAGAGTAGTTGCTCTCAACATATTCATTTTATATTTGATGGAATGATGTTTTTCATTCTTCAAAACACTCAAGAACATCTCCAACTACTGGTGGCATCTAGAGTACTAACAATTATTGTCAAAACTCAAAGAACATTTGTCTTCTCTAAAGGTTCTTTCAAAACTCTAAAAAGGTGAAAATCTTTTCCTTATGACCTAATAATAAGCTTTATTTTGGTTAGGAAAGAGAATGGGTTGCATAAACTTGTATGTTATACTAGCAAGATCCTTCATATATTGAAACAAGATATATAAAAGTAAAAAAAATATACTTAACATTGGTATGTACAACAAGAAGCTAAAGCCTTATGTTTAGACACACCAAATGATTATCTTGACTAGCTAGCTTCTTAGATAAATTCTTTATAAGCTAGACATATTTGAATGATTGGTCAACTGGACCATTAAATTAAGAGTGTTAGGTCTCTAATTGAACCAAGATCAGCTATAAAAGCTTAGTTTTTAGTAGAATTTATCATCAAGTGTATTGATAATCCCCCAAAAGAAAAAAAAGAAGAAAAACATAGACTTCGATTTGAATTCTCCTCTACCAACATGGTTGAGTGTGTAACTCTTCTAGCTAGCCTTATAAGTTATGTGATGTTGGGAATATAATGCTAGAAAGTTAGAAAGAAAAATAGAAATATAAATTTTATGTCTATGACAATGAATGGATGACTAGTTGTATTGAGTTGTTGAGATTATTATGTGGTTGTGGAACCAAGACGGTGCAGTATTACCTGGTTGTGGAACCAAGGTGGTGAATTCTTCTTGGTTGGTATTACCTGGTTATGGAACCAAAAAGGTGAATTATGACTTGCTTGTGGAACCAAGGTGGTGGAGTATTACTTAGTTTGTCATTATGGAATTATTACTTGGTTGACCCGAGGTGGAACCAAGGTTGTGGATATTATTGAGTCAGCCTCGTAGTAGGGTTAGAGTAATAAATGATATGAAGTGTAAAAAGAACATAAGACATGAGATATATAGGAAAGGAATGGAATCATAGAGATTGAGAATTTAATATTAATAGACATAAAAGACAAGGTTAAGTTACAATATTGACCTAAATAAAATAAAAGAGTTATGATTGTTAATGTTACATATTGTTTTAAAAGGATCTTCTGTGTTGAAACTACAAATATATCTCTTGTTGACTGATGTAAAATATAATTTGATATTTTTTACAGGCCCATCTTATACCGCAAGATAAGGATGATATAGTTTTAGGAGTAGCTTTTGTCTTAGGTATAATTGTGTGATTTTAACCTATCATGTATAATTAATCAAATTTATATTTATCCTGTAATTATTCATTTTTTTATAAACTTTGTGAACATTTGAATTTAGTATCAACTTTACAGTCCTATTTATCTTTCTTTCCTTTTATTTTTTTTTATATTTTATATTTTTAATTATATACTTCTAGATTATGTTGTATGTTTACATCGATATTTCTAGTAAGTGTTTTGTGTGTTAATGTGGAATGATATTGAGTTTTATGTGGATTAAAGTCTAAGATGGTTGAAATAGGGTATGGTGGAGTTGGTTCTTGTGTAATTTATGAAGTGGTCAATAACTTGGTATGGTCCGGATATAGAGAAAACTTTGTTGAAATTTCAGTTGAATAATTAACATAGACTTTAAGAAAAATAAATTGACCTTCCTAATTTCATTGTATATGTATTATGTATATGTGCAATTACGCTGAAAATTGGGATATTACAATTGTAACACTCTACCTCACTAGCAAGATATTGTTCGCTTTGGGCCTCGCAGTCCACCCAAATCCAGGGCTTCCACCCAGGTCCCCCTCACGGTTTTGTTCTTGGCAGCCACGTATGACCCCAAAACACGTCTTACTAGTCAAGGTGAGCATGCACTTATAAGGCCCTGGGTTTGGACACTCGCTTCCGATGTGAGATCTCACAATCCCCCCCACCTTAAGACGAGTCGTCCTCGACTCTGATACCAAATGTAACACCCCACCTCACTAGCAAGATATTGTCCGCTTTGGGCCTCCCAGTCCACCCAAATCCAGGGCTTCCACCCCAGTCCCCCTCATGGTTTTGTTCTTGACAGCCATGTATGACCTCAAAACGTGTCTTACTAGTCAAGGTGAGCATGCACTTATAAGGCCCTGGCTCTGGACGCTCGCTTCCGATGTGGGATCTCACAACAATAATGCATAAGTGTGTGTATGTATGTGTGTGTGTAATTCAAGGTGGGGACATGGTTTTAAGAAAATTAGAAGTAATTGGCAACTAAGAGAGGATATGGAAAATTGGCTCTAAACTAGATGGACAATACAAACTTAATTCAGTGATCAAGACCAACAATTACCATCCCTAAAGAGATAAATGAACACATCTGTTATTGATATCCTTGTTTGCTACCGAATAATAGGGTTTCTCTTGAAAATGGAATGACTAGGCACGAGCCTCCTATTTGATTGGTCAACCTAAAAGAAAGAAAATGCCCTAATCTTTGCTCTCCAAATTAAAGTATCACCTCTGATTAGGGTACCACCACTTTAATTCATTGGGAGGGGTTATGGGAGTCATATTGTTGCTTCTAAGTAGAGTGATAGTTGAAGTTGGAACTATAAGAAAGGAAAGATGAGTATAGTCCTAAAAGGCCTTTAACTGCTCGAAGAACTAAGAGAGAGCGTCATCATTCCTCTTTTTCTCTTTTTAGACCAACTTGTCATCCTAGCTACAATACCCTTAAATTTCATTATAGCTTCATCATCTACTTTTTCTTCTTTGTTTTTTATGGCTCTATTTGTTCAACCACTATCTTTAAAAAACAAGTAGCTAGCTCTTTAGTTAACTATAAGAGTTGTATTCTTTAAAGGATGAATAATCTCTTAATTAAAAGAAAATGAGAAACAAGATATGACAAATATAAAAATTCCTAAGTATATATCAACAACATTCTCCTCCATTGAGTGTCATTAATCTAAGTTATTGATGTTGTACTGAGTCATGAACTCTTGTAATTTGCTATATAACAACCTCTCGCCTCAATTAAGGCTTGTATCATATTATAATAGCTAGTTGTGGTCCTTCAGAAACTCAAACATCCTTATATCTCTTAATGCCTAACTATATGAACAAATTTATTATATGTCATGACCAACCAATATCCTCTTCATTCTTTTACATGGTAGATGTTTCCCTAAATAATTCTTTTAAAATGACTTTTTACTTGAAGGATAAATATATAAAACCAAGACATTTGTGGAGCATCACTTACACACCATAATAATTAGTAGTAGTATTTAAAAACTGCTACAAATGAATCTTTTACATGCTACCTTATGTAGTTCTCAATGACAGCCAATATGGCCTCCTCATTTAACTGTAACTAACAAGCATAGAGGTTGCCTATTTGTTCCAATGTAACTAGCCAACATAGAGATTTTAATGGTGTAACAAACTTTATGCAACCCTTGATATATATATGTGTGTGTAACTAAACATACAAAAGGGTGTTGTGATTTATTTTTCTTTGTATGTGCTTTTAGAGCTAACTATCTTGATAGGGTAGTTAAGCTTGATTTCCCCTTTTATAAATAGGTTTGAACCCCTATTACATAAGCTAAGGACATATCATTAGAAAATTTATCCTTCAATTAATTGTGGTTCGTGGTCTGTCTAATCACCACTATGAGTTTACTATTCTCCATTAGAAGTCCCTTAACCCCCTTTTCTATGCTCTCTAGCCTAGCTATAATGACTAACTCTTTAGTAATGTAACATCCCATTTAAAGCAATTTCTTAGTTAGATATAAAAATTTAGGGTAAATTTGTTTTTTTTTAATCATTCTAACATTTATAATCATATAAGCAAACATTATAGAATGCAATTACTTTTTTAGCACAAAAACATTCATAAGTATGACATTCACATTAACTACATATAAAAATTTTGTTTTACAACTAAAAGGATTCATTCAACATCTTTTACATCATTTATTAATTTCATGATACATATTGATCAACATAAATATACAAAAAAGTATCTGATATTCAAATAGGATCTACTCTACTGCTGTGAGGGTCATGAAAATAAGATTGATATATTATCAACATAATTATCAATAAATGCAATGCATCATTTCACTATACCCATATGAAAATATTTCTCTTATATATTTTATGATGAATCATTATTATTTTACACCTCTATATCCATCCAATTAATTTCATTCTTAGTCCTTTTCACTAGGGTACCACTCCCGTATTAGGGATGCTAATCCATTCACCCAAATATTAGGCACTAGTTCATTCGTCTAATTGTCAGGCACTGGTCCCTCAATAAGGATACTAGTTCATCCGCCCAATTACCCAACAATAGTTCATACATCCAATTGCCAGGCACTAGTCCCTCAATAGGGAAACCAGTTCATCCACCCAATTACCTAGGCATTAGTTCATTCGCCCAATTGTCAGGCACTAGTTCATCAGTTGATATCAAAATATAAAATTGCATAATTTCTAATTAAAATTAACATATGCTTTCAATTAATCTCTCTACAAAGATTCAAGATGTCAAGCACCTACCTACTGGCAGTGCTCGACTAGTAGCTCCCTACTGCTATCGAAAGTCTCTAACCTCTCTTATTCCATTTAAAAGATCTCATGATTTCAATACTTTATAATCCAATAATTTACTTAAAACTTCTCCACCTAGTAAATTTTTTTATCAATACAATTTTAACACCTAAAATTATTACTACTATAACATAGTTTCATGTTCTTTAATAATCCTGCAAATATTTCATACAATGTTACATCCACTTAAACTTTTAATTCACCATAAGTATAAGGGAATTTTGTATTACTATAAAACAAATTTCCAATCCTTCACACCTAATTCAACACATTATTTTTTTTTCTTTTTTTCCACTATTTAAATACACTTCATTAATTTCTTCAAGTTTAAAGTTTTATTTCTTCCATTGGCCATTTGGCTGAAACTTCCCCATCTGGAAGGAAGTTCAATTTCATTTTCACAATTCCTTTAAGGTATAATTTATTTATCCATCACATAATTCCATTAAGTAATTTATACTCATAATTAGTTTTATTTAAATTAAAATATTTTTTTTCCATGGTCAAATTCACATTTCTAAAAGGAGGATAAATTCCTTTTCGCTCTAAATTTAAATCCATTATCCAAACTTAGTTCATTCATTTAAGTCATGAAAAATCTCAAATTACATCAATTCAATCCATCCTCCAAATTCTTTACCCTTACTGAAATTCAATTAAAAACAGTGGCATGATAATTCTTCAAATTTTCACTTAATTAACTTTAACCCATTTATTTTTCATGTCAACAAATAAGATTCTAACATAACTTCACAAATTACTTCAACCATTTTATTCATCTAAGAGTTTCATAATCACACATAACAACAACTAAGCATCCATGCATGAAATTTCACTAATCAACCACTACCAGAAAACCGGATAAAACCAATGGAATTACCGACGGATATAATTCCATCTCAAAATCTGTCGGTATATACCGACAGCCTAAATCCGTCGGTGAAACGGTCGGTATATACCAATAGACTATTTCTGTCGGTGTATACCGACCGTTTCGCCGACGGGGCATATCGTTCGTCTGGAAATATGCAACGACGTGGTGACGTCAGACGATTTTACCGACGGAATGACCGAGGGATTCAAACTGAGATAGCCATACAGTGATGTGGCACTTTCACCGATGGAATCGCCGATGGAATCACCGACGGATTCATTCTGTTGGTGATTCCATCGGAAAAACCATTATATACCCACCAATCTTTCTCTGTTTCTCCTTCTTCTTCTTTCCCATCCCACCTCTCCCCTCCCAAACTGTAGCTCCCCTCCCAAACTGCAGCCACACCCATCCCAACTCTCCACTATTCTCAACACGAGCACTCAATATCCGTACATGGTCACAATATCCGTTTCTTGTAGATTTTATCATTTTTTTGTAAGTAAATCTATCCTTTTTAGTTTTAATATTTAATTGTGAATTTTATTGTTTTAGTATATGTATTTTGTTAACGTTTGTACTTATTTAATTGTTATTTGTCAAAGAAACTTGTAGTATGAATGTATAATTTTGTAGTTGTTATAGTTTTTTTTAGATTTTATCAAATAATTATATTTATTTGTAAATTTTTGAAATTTTGTTTGAATTACACCGAATTAAATGTGTTGTTGTGATGAAATAAATAATTAATAGCTTATTTAACGAGTCTTGTTTAATTGTTATGAATTCTATTTCGAAGTTGTGATTTCTATAAATTTATATATGTATAAATTTGTATGTATGAACGTTGATAGTTGATAATTGATAATGAATATTTAACATAAGTATTGTTTTAGTTTGTTGGATAATGTCGGGGAAAACCAATATTTTTGTTATGTTTTATAGAGGTGCAATAGAAGTCATGGATGATCGTTCATGGATGTATTGGGACTTACCCCAAGGATTGCGAAGGATGGATTATTGTAACGGTGTCCAGGGTTTTATTAATTTCGCAACATCTATTCCGAGGAATTTTACTGATGGCGGTATTAGGTGTCCATGCAGGAAGTGTAAAAATTTAAAGTTTCTGCATCAAGATGTTGTAACGATGCATCTTCTAACCAAAGGGTTCATGGAAGATTACCTGTGTTGGTATGCTCACGGAGAACTATTTGTTCCTGATGAGAGCATGGAAGAACAGGTGGTTGGGTCAACTTCTAGTGCTAGTAACATGCATGAAGTTGAAAATGAGAACAGTAATCCTTACAGGAATATGGTTATGGATGCAATGAGAATGAGTGAAGCTAATGTCAGGGAATGTCCAATCGTAGAAGAAGAACCTAATGCAGATGCAGCAAGGTTTTTTGATCTGTTGAGAGATTCTGACGAACCATTATGGGATGGCTGCACGAACCACAGTAAATTATCAGCCGTAGCACAGGTGTTCACCATCAAGTCAGATCACGGGTTGAGTGAGGCCGGTTATGACAAGATTATTGAATGGGCGAGAAGCATTTTACCTGAAGGGAACAGGCTGAAAGAGAACTTCTATGCTGCCAAGTCCATGATGAAACCCCTCGGTTTAGGATACCAGAAAATTGATATATGCCCTAACTTCTGCATGTTATATTACCTTGAAAATGCTGAGATGATCGAGTGCATGACATGCGGGCATTCCCGTTACAAACCCAAAACTGGTAGAGGGAAGACTCTCGTGGCAAATAAAAAATACTTAGATACTTCCTAATCAAACCTAGACTGCAGAGGTTATTCATGTCACCAAGGACTGCTGAGCACATGACATGGCACTAATCACACCATGCGGTTGATGGAGTGATGGTTCATCCTTTTGACGGTAAAGCCTGGAAACACTTTAACAGTATGCATCCTCACTTTTCAGCTGAATCAAGGAACGTGCGTCTTGGGTTGTGTACAGACGGATTCAACCCATTCGGGTTATTTGTTGCTACTTATTCTTGTTGGCCGGTCATACTGACGGTTTATAACTTACCACCGGGGATGTGTATGAGGCCGGAGTTCATGTTTTTATCTATGGTCATACCAGGTCCGAGCAGTCCGGGTCGGAATATAGATGTTTGTCTTCGTACGTTGATTGATGAGTTGACGCAGTTGTGGTCCTCTGGAGCTTTGACTTATGACATCTCGAAGAAACAAAATTTTGTTATGAGAGTGGCTTTGATGTGGACTATCAATGATTTCTCAGCTTATGGAATGGTTTCTGGTTGGAGCACGCATGGAAAGCTAGCATGGCCATACTGTATGGAGAACAACAAGGCATTCACCCTAACAAATGGGGGTAAAGCTTCTTTTTTTGACTGTCACCGTCGTTTCTTGCCACATAACCACAGGTACAGAAAGAACATAAAGGATTTCTTTGTTGGTAGAGTTGAAAATGATGTTACACCCCCGCGTCTTTCCGGTGAAGCATTGTTTGATGTTGTGTCAGAGTATGGTGACATTGTGTTTGGTGTCCAATCAGGTAAGCAAAAGTTTCCTGGTTTTGGTTTGACCCATAATTAGGTGAAGCGAAGTATATTTTGGGAGCTTCCTTATTGGAAGACCAATCTTCTCCGCCATAACCTTAACGTCATGCACATTGAAAAGAACGTGTTTGAAAACATTTTCAACATCGTCATAGATGTGAAAGGGAAGACAAAGGACAACATCAAGGCTAGATTGGATGTAGCGTTGTTCTGTAACCGAAAAAATATGGAGTTGGTTTGTGATGGATCACGGGTCGCAAAACCAAGAGCAAGCTTCGTGCTAGAGAAAAACGCACAAGTACTAGTCTACAAATGGCTTAAGAGTCTGCGTTTCTCCGATGGACATGCCTCGAACATATCAAGGCTGGTTAATACAAAGGAATGCAGATTATATGGAATGAAGAGTCATGACTGCCATGTGTTTATGCAAACACTCATCCTATTAGCTTTTCGTGATTTGTTGCTAAAGGGGATATGGGATGCACTAACGGAGATCAGTCATTTCTTCAGAGATATATGCTCCAGCAAGTTGAATGTTGATCACATTGAAAGGCTTGAAAAGAATATCGTTGAGACAGTATGCAAACTTGAGATGATATTCCCTCCATCATTTTTTGACTCAATGGAGCATCTACCTGTACATTTACCATTTGAGGTAAAAGTTGGAGGACCGGTCCAGTATAGATGGATGTATCCATTCGAGAGGTTAGATATTACATGAGCTATGTAATTTATAATTAAATATTTTTATTTTTATTTTTATTTTTTTAATTGATAATGTTTTATATATATATATATATACATGCAGGTACTTGTTCAATCTTAAAAAAAAGGTTAAAAAAACAAGGCGCATGTTGAGGCATCAATATGTAAGGCGTATATTGTTGAGGAGATCTCAACATTTATCTCATACTATTTCGAACCTCATTTGAGAACGAGGATAAACCGTGTTCCATGGCATGATGATGGTGGTGAAGTGCATTCAAGTGGGAACTTGTCAATATTCTCCAATCCTGGACGACCCACACCTAAAAATGCCGTGAGGGGAAGATATTTGTCTGAAATAGAGTTCAGACAAGCACACAATTATGTCCTATTTAACTGTGATGAGCTGAGACCTTTTATTAAGTAAGTAGATGTTCGACTTAAACTTTGTCAAGAGTGTACTATTTATGTTTTGTGATACCATACACTCATATAATTTGGAACAACCTTGCAGGCAACATCGATGATACTTACTGTCCAATAACTCACAGCTGACCGAATCCCAGATCTTTCAATTACAAGATGAACAATTTGCCACATGGTTTAGAACACATGTAAGTCCTATCACAAACTCATTATCTCTTGCAATATAATTAATTATAGTCAATGTTACATAATATCCATTTATTGATTATTGTTGTTTTAATTTACAAGCTAGGTTTATCAAATGGGAGGTAGTGCTGCTATTTCACTGTCTTTACTATGTGTGGGCCCTAAAAGAAAAGTCAATTGCTATAATGGGTATTTTGTCAATGGATATGTCTTTCATACTGAATAATATGAGTATGCAAGAAAAACATCCAACAGCGGTGTTTGTATTAAGGGATCGACTTCTAGTGAGTTTGAAGTTGACTACTACGGTAGATTGGAAGAGGTCATCGAACTGCAATATCATAGTGAGCAAAATAAAGTATTTTTATTCAAATGTTATTGGTATGACACAACTAACAGAGGAATCAGAGTAGATCCTCACTATGGTCTCGTTGAAATCAACTCAAAAGCTAGACACCGCAACGTAAATGACGTCTTTGTTTTCGCAAAGCAATGCCAACAAGTTTATTACACATACACCCCTTCCTTTAGAAAGGACCGATCAAGAGTTGATTGGTTATCCGTTTTAAAAACAAAACCCAAGGGTCGTGTCGAGGTTGTTCAGGATGAGAACGAAGACACAAGTGTGATAGATGAAGTCTTTCAAGCTAGTGAGTTGGTTGAACCATACCGAGTTGCTCCGTCGATTGACTTAGAAGAAAATTCAAATTTTCGTGTTTTCAACGATAGTCTTGTTGATGTTGACGCAGAGGAGTTGAATGTTGTTCTGAGCTCTACTAGTGGAAAAAAGAATGTTGTTGAAGAAGATGATAACGAAATTGAAGAGTGCGATGAAGCTGATGATAACAATTCAATAGAGGACGAAGATGAAAATTCCGACTAACTAAACATGTTATAAAGCCTTATTTTATAATGTAATAATTTGAAACATGAAATATTTATTCTTCTTTAATGGTCAGCCCTTGTTATTGTGTTGTGTGTGCTGTAAGATTGCAATTCAAGATTTTGTGATAGGGTTACATAGAAAAAAATAAGAAAAATTTTATGTTTTACCGACGGCACATAACCCGTCAGTATTTCACAGAGAGTTAAAAAAAATTTACGGGATTGTGCCACTCTCACCGACGGCTTTACCGACGGACCATAACCCGTCGGTATTTCACAGAGAGTTGCAAAAAATTTTACGGGATTGTGGCACACTCACCGACAGCTTTACCGACGGACTATAACCCATCAGTATTTCACAAAGAGTTGCAAAAAAATTACAGGATTGTGCCACAATCACCGACAGTATACCGACGGCGTTACCGACGTCCAATATCGACAGAATCACCGACAGATTCACGCACATCCCGAAGCGCAGGCATGTCTGACACGTGTCCGTCTGCACAAATACGGATGGCGTTACCGACATCAAATACCGACGGATTTACGCACATCCCAAAGCGCACACATGTGTGACACGTGTCCGTCTGCACAAATACCGATGGATTTTCCGACAGATCGAAAAGTCTGGCGGGATTTTCGAACTTTTTTTGGTGCGCATTTCAATTAATTTCCGACGGTATTACTGACGAAATTTAATGCCACCGACAACAATTAATTTCCGTCGGTAATACCGTCGGAAAAATTGCTATATATAACCCCCCCATCCCCCCATTTGGTTCATTCTCTGCTTCCGTTTCTCTTCTCCTCTCCTCTCGGTTTATATTTAGTTTTTAGAAGGGATTTTATTGTTTTGGTGGTAGTTTTAAAAGGTATGTATTCTTTTTTCTTTATCTTTGTATTTTTTTTTAATTATGATTATTTTTTTTGGTGTTCTTTGTTTTGTGTATTGTTTGTAGATAAAATCTTAAATTCAACACACTATTAAGGTAAGCATTTTTTATTCCCAAATTTATTTTGAATTGATATAGTGTTTTTTAGTTTTGTGTATTGTTTGTTTTGTGTTTAGGTTGTTTTGTATAGTGTTTTTTAGTTTTTTCATTTTATTTATTAATTTTATGATATTATTGTTTGTATTGCTATAATTGTTATTGTTGAATTTATGTTAAAAATGTTAATTTATATATATAGAATTACATTTAATTAGTTTATCTTAATTTAGGATATTATTGTTTGTATTGCTATAATTGTTATTGTTGAATTTATGTTAAAAAT
>Ga0325410_1001475_pt1 | contig 26135 bp, 13 predicted proteins | sample PopdelMetagenome_16_FD_206182 | JGI IMG/M metagenome (GOLD analysis project Ga0325410, IMG submission 206182) | Populus deltoides microbial communities from Bellville, Georgia, United States - Xylem-PdIQD-R3 | ecosystem: Host-associated > Plants > Phyllosphere > Stem > Wood/Secondary xylem...
GGCTTTTTTCATATTCAAGAAAAATCTTTTCCATTTAATCATTTTTATCCCTTTATTTTTTTATATTTTAGTCCCTAAAATTTGAGAAATGAGAGAAAAAGTCACTGGAAAATAAGGAGAGAAAAAAATGATTGGCTGGTCATATTCCAACATCAAAAAATCGATGCTGGTGTTATTAGGTTTCTCTTGACAAGATGAGTACCATTTGTTTTATGTTTTAGTCCCTAAAGATTTAAAGATGAGAGAGAAAGTCATTGAAAAATAAAGAGAAGAGAAAAAGTAGTTGGTTAGCAAATTTGAACACCAAAAAATCGATCTTGATGTTATTAAGTTCTTATTGATAAGATGAGTACCATTAAGCTGTTTTGAATTTTGTTTTTCTTGAAAAATAGATCATGCTCAGAAAATGTTTTTTCTCACTGATTTGGATTTGTTTTTTTGGATCAATTTAAAGATGTTTTGAGATCAAAATGGATTTATTTAAGTGTTTAGGGTGTTTTTCAGGTGGAAAAAAAAGTTAAAAAATGAATTTTTAAAGTCCAAAAAATCAGACAATTACTTTTAGTCACCTTCAATAGCCAAAATCCATGTAAGTAGAAGACACATTATCTATTGTTACAAATGGTGTGTTATTTGCTTATTTTAAAAAGAAAGTGACAACATATTATCTACCCTATTAAACAAAAAGAAAAGGCAAGAATGGTTGGTGAGCGAACCTAGATTTGCGAGCCCATATTCGCTTGGGCTTTATCTATTAGGTCAAGCGTGAGGTCTACCCTTCCAAGTCTAAATGTTCGATCTCTTTTTATATGGCTATTTGTTTTATTTTTGAATTTATTTTTTTAAAATTTAATTAAAATTTGTTATAAATATAATAATAAAATTTATATTAAATATATTATTTCATTAAATACCATTTGATTTTGCCTTTGTTTACAAATAAAATTATAATATTTGTTTTGATAATATTAGAAATTAGCTCATTAATTATTATATGTGAAACTAATATGCAAAAGTTTTTTAAGTTTGTGATCATGACTATTTAATAAAAATAAAATTTATAATGTTATTTTTTTAAATAATTTTTAATGACTTTTTCTTAGGTTAATTAATTTTTTTTTCAATTTCATACAAAATACTAAGATGTGATTTTTATTTATATTTAAAAAAAATATTACTTTTCATATCATGGTAAGTTTTTTAATTTATAAACAATACATATGATAAAAAAAAACATGTTTTCATTAAAAATATGAAATATATTAATAAGAAAATATAGTTTTGATCAAAGAGATACATTTTTTTTTGCTTATTTAAATTATTTAAATAAAAAATTATTTAAATATTATTTACTATTAATTAAAGAAAACATTCTACTAATAAAAAACTATTTTGATAAAAAAATGCCTGAATACAAATTATATATATATATGTAAATAAACATTTAAATCATAATCTTTCATAAAAATATTTATTTTAATTATAAAAATAAAATTTGAAAACTACTCTCCGTAAATAACTAATTAAATTCTGAAAGAGATGAGTTATTTGATGGAAATTACCCTTAAAATCCTAATGGGTCTTAAATCAGTAGTGGGCTGAACTTTTATTTTTTATTTTTGTTTTGTGTGGAGTGGACTAAACTCCGAATGATCAATGACAGCTAACTTATGGGCTGCTGTATTTTTTTTTCTTAAAGGTACCTTAGATCCAAGTTTTTAAATGTATTTTCTTATTCAAAATAATGGGTGGACTTTGAAATTGTGATGCATCAAAATAAGTTTTTGCTTGAAATTATATTAAAAAAGATATCAATTTAATATTTTTAAAAGCTACAAATATTTTTAAAAAATACATAGAAATAAATAAAAAAAGACATGCGAAACACCGCCTAAACCCATCTACAACTTTGTGGGGAATGCGTTTTTTTTAATAAACAAAAGAAAAGTGTTATCTCATCCTACAAAGGACACTAACACTTGTATCAATTTAATATTCTTGAGCCTACTTTCCGTTCTTATAAAAACAGGCCAGAGAGTGACGTTCTCCTAAACAATTTTTTCTCGAGCAACTAAATATTGCTTCGAAGAAAAAAGAACCAATTTCTGGAGGCTCAAGCCTTGGTCCCTTGACCCTTCGTAATATCCATTTCTATCATTAGTGCATGTAGTTGCCACCCTACAAAATATACCTTAAGGCATGGAGATTGATCAGTCAACAATTCAAGAGAAGGCCGGACCTTTAACGCGTGCATGGGGCTTGCTCAAGGTTTTGCCTGGTAAGGCCGAGATTTTAAGGGTTGCAAAGAGCATAAAAAAACTTGGAAAGGATGACCCAAGAAGAATCACCCACTCCCTAAAAGTGGGACTAGCTCTCACACTGTTGTCCTTAATATATTACTTGAGGCCTCTCTATGATGGCTTTGGGACTGCAGGAATCTGGGCTGTTCTAACTGTGGTGGTAGTTTTCGAATTCACCGTCGGTAAGTTGATTGGTTAGGCTGGAGTATTGCTTATGTTAGCTCAAAAGGATTCCAAAAGTTCTCATATAACTTATTTACATCTGTTTATTGTTCAGGTGGAACCTTGAGCAAGAGTTTGAATAGAGGTTTTGCAACATTAGTAGCTAGTGCTCTAGGGCTTGGAGCTCAGCAGTTGGCCAGTCTCTTTGGAGACAAAGGGGATCCCATTGTCCTTGGAATCCTTGTCTTCTTGTTAGGTATATTTCTTATATACAGACAAAAGCAGCATACAAATCAGTAATTTGCTATTTGTCTGTTTCAGCAAAAGAAGTAATTTCAAACATTAAAAATGATTCAAGGGGCAATTAAATCCTTTTAACCAATGACCATACTGACATAAGCACTACTGTTTAGGCAATCTCTATCTCTCTCTCTATGCACACACACACGCACGCACACAGCTTAATAATCCAAGTCATGACTTTGGTTGCATGCAGCTGCAGTATCTACTTTCATGCGATTCTTCCCTCAAATCAAAGCTAGATATGATTATGGAGTCTTGATATTCATATTAACATTCAGTTTGATAGCTATTTCGGGGTGTCGAGTTGAAGAACTCTTAGAAATGGCACGTAAAAGGCTATCAACAATAATAGTCGGTGGAGCAACATGCATAGTGGTATCCATCTGTATCTGTCCTGTTTGGGCTGGTGAAACTCTTCATAACTCGGTTGCTGCCAATATAGAAAAGCTTGCAAGCTACCTAGAAGGTTTCAAAATCATTAACTTAATTCCTTATGTTTGTTCATTTCATCTAGATATAATATTTTTACCTGAAAGGTCACTAAAAAAATTAAAATAAATAAATTCACAGGTTTTGGTGGTGAATATTTTCAGTCCTGTGAGCGTTCCAATAGCGACAAATCATTTCTTCAAGGATATAAAAAAGTCCTCAATTCAAAATCCACTGAAGAATCCATGGTAAGGACAGTTTCCACTAACTTGCACTTTTGTCTTGCATGAATGCCACTACCTTCTACGCTTTTGTTGGGCTCGCTGAACTCTCTTTATACCGATAGTTGCCAGCTTGCTGTACATACACTTTCTGCTGGCTGTGCTAAAGTACTAATAAATTAGCGCTCCTGACCTATATTGCAGGCAAATCTTGCTAGATGGGAACCTAGACACGGCTGCTTTCGTTCCCGGCATCCATGGAAACAATACTTGAAGATTGGAGAGCTCACACGTCAATGTGCTTACCATATTGAAACTCTTAATGGCTACATCAACTCTGACATCCATGTAATCTATCATAACTCTTTCTGTGACTGTTTTCATTTAAGATAAAAATTAAGATCTACCACCTTTAGATTGAACCATTTCCTAACTAGAATATACCAAATTAAAACCCAAAATCGACCCCTCTGGTTCCATTAGACTAAAATTGGTCTATCTACTTTCCTCCATTTAAATACTAACAAAATTCATGGCATATGCACACCACCCATAGTGTTTTGATGAAATCACCCTACAAAGCTGCTTTAAAAGGACTTTACATAGGTAGCTTCCTTTCTACAAAGAAACAAAAGAAAAAATGAACAAGGATTTTTTTTTTTCTTTAGTTCATAGCTTATAAAATTAATGATTAATGTAAAAAAACAGAAACATATTATGATACATTTTCCAGGCACCACTAGAATTCCGATGTAAAATCCAAGAACCATGCACACAGATGAGTGCAGAATGCGGCAAAGCACTGAAATCACTGGCTTCGGCTATCAAAACCACGACTGTTCCATCCTCAGAAAATGTCAACGTTGAGAACTCCAAAACTGCAGTCCAGGACCTCAAAATTGCTCTCAAAGCTGTCTCACTTGAGCACGATCAAGATCTTTTACAAATTCTGCCAGCTGCAACAGTTGCATCAATACTAGTTGAGATCGTTATATGCGTGGAGAAAATATCCGAATCAGTACACGGGCTCTCTAACCTAGCACACTTTAAGAGTATTGAACCTACTGTGTCACCAGAGAAACCGCACAGAGGAAGCATAAAACCTGTTTCAGAGGGTGACAGTGATCATGCTGTTATTACAATACATGGAACATCTCCAGATTCTCCAGGAAATGAGACTCCTAAGGCACCAAAGCTTGGCTAACCAGTAGGAGTGTAAATATGGTTGGAAATTTATTTAAATAAATAAATTATAAGGGTAAGAGAAATTAATCTTAAAAAAAATTTTAATTTATAGTGGCTAATTAAAAATTGATAATAGTAATAATTAATTCTTTAGTCTTTTTGTTTTTAAAATTCACTATAAAAAAGAGGTGAATAAAGATTTTCTAACTAGTTTTTTTTTCTAGAATTTTCCATACTCTCTCATCTTATTTTTAGTGTTTTCATTTTCTTTTATGCTTTGGTTTTTCTTAAGTTCATCTTGTTGAGTGATAGTTGGGTTTCATTTTTTTTTAGTTCAAAGAACTTATTTAAAAGTGCATTTAAATCAAGTTGGTGATGTTAGAATCTTGCATATAGTAATGAGTAATAAATCTTTAATAACAAAATATTTGTCATTCATAATAACAAAAATCTCATTAATTTAAAATTCTTCAACACACAAGTACATTTCTTCATTTTAATTTAAGAATATATATTTTTATTATTAGCATACATGCTTGAACTTTGAATTAGTATTAATTGTATGTTTGGATATATGTTTAGTATGCATGCTAGTATTATATTTGTGTTGATAACAGGTTTGTCATGAGTTATTATTTTTGCATGCTTATACATTTAAACTTGTATAAACTTCATGTAAGATGATTTTATATGCCAAACATATAAACACAATGAAAAATTAATAGAATACACACCTCTTTCCATGATTGATTAAATGTTGAAACAAAAAATAAAAAGTCTTCTAATTTATGCCAAATATTAGGCTTATTTTGTGTAGATGGAAGAAATAAGACTTTTTATTAATTTTTTTTTTACTAGATTAAGGACCTTTTATATATAACTTAATTTTGCACCTGTTTGACCCACTACTAGAGTCAAATAGGCTTTAAACCTTAATTGTCACTTAATTTAAAAATTATATACATATGGTCTACCTTAACGATATATTTCTAACATTCTACCACTTGCTCCATATGACACCACTTGAAAAATAACAATATCCATACAGAATTTAAACTATCTAGTAAGTGAAAACACTCACATTTAAATGAAGAATATAACATATGAATCATAACGGTCACATTTTATAATCAAGTACTTCCCTTCTATATATTACAATATATTATATCCTCAAAATAAACATCAAATGAGCAAATAAACTTTATGAATAAACTTTCAATAATTCATTTGAGTCCAACTTTATATATCCTAATAGATATAGAAAATAATACTTCAGATGCATAAAATATCACTTTAATTTTTAAGAATAACATAAAAATAGTCTAGACAATCAACTAAAAAATAATGAAGTCAAACATCAAATGGGTTGGCTAGACCTATATTATTCACATGATCTCTATATTGCTTTGCCGACAATGCTTTAGTCATGAGATCTGCAATCATTAACTCAATGCTAATATGCTCAATGAGCACTTCATATTCCTTCATTTTATCTCTCACAATAAAATACTTTATGTTGATATGTTTGTTTTAACTTCCACTTTTATTATTCTTTAAGAAAAACACTACAACCGAATTATCACAATATATTTTTATTGATCTTGATCTGGAATCAACAACTTTAAGATATAAAAATTTTCTTAACTAAATCATTTGTGTCGTTGCTTCATAGCGTGTAGTAAGTTTTGCTTTCATAGTAAATGAAGCAACATTAGTTTGCTTAGTACTTCTCCAAGATACACATTCTCTAACAAGAAGAAAAATATATCCTAAAGTAGGTTTTTTGTGTCTACACATCCAGCAAAATCTAAATCTGAATAACCAATCACCTTAAGATAATTAGTATGTTTATAAGTCAACTTGTAATCTTTGGTTCCTTATAGAAACCTAATAACATTTTTAGTAGCTTTCCAATGATCCATTCTTAAATATCTTTAGAACCTTTCTAACATTTCTACTACAAATGCCTGGTTAGGTCTTATACATAACTATGCATATAACAAACTACCAAATATAGTTGTATAAGGAATGCTAGTCATATGCTCCTTTTCCAATTCATTTTATGGGCATTGATTCGAATTGAATTTGTTCTCTTTGACAATGGGTATTACTAAAGATGTATAATTTGACATCCTAAATCTTTCTAAAACTTTTCCAATATAGACCTTTTAAGATGATTTTAATATCCTTTAAGACTTGTCTCTATGAATCTTTATGCTAATGATATAAAATACTTTACCTAAATCCTTCAATCAAAGTTTTGAGAAATAAATTGCTTTGTCTCATGTAGCAAACCCAAATTATAACTTACAAGCATAATATCATCTATATATAGGAAAAGAAAGATATAATTGTTCCCATTAACCTTAAGGTATATACATCGATCAATAATGTTCTCAAATGTTTTTTATTATAAGACTATAACATTCTGAAATTTAATATACCACTATTATAAGGTCTGCTTTAGTCCATATATAGATTTCTTTAGCTTATAAAAAAAAGTGGCTATTTGTTTCATCACAAAAACCTTCAAGTTGATTTATATATACCTCTTAATCCAAATTTTCATTTAGAAATGTTATTTTCACATCCATCTGATGTAGATCTAAATCAAAATGAGTTATTAGTTCCATTATTATCCTAATTGAATCCTTCTTAAAAACTAGAGAGAAGGTTTTATAGTAGTTCATGCCTTCTTTTTTAGTATAACACTTAGCTACAAGTCTAGCTTTATATCATTTGATATTACTAGAATCATCTCTTTAGGTTTTATAAACCCATTAACAATCATTAGCTTTAGATCCTTCTTGTAATTTGATGAGGTCCTCAGCTTGATTTTTAGACATAGATTTTATTTTTTCTTTATGGAATTATAACATAGAGCATAGTTTTCTCCATTCATGGCTTGTGAAAATAAATCTGGATTATTTTTAGGTCTGACATCAAAGTCATACTTTTGAAGGTATACAACTGATAAGAATACAAGATGTCATATTTTTATTGCTTAATGTTTATTTTTTTTATATTTATTTGATGCCTAAATATATTCATTATTTTTATATTTTGATTTAGAATGCAAATAGAGGTGTTAAGGGTAAAACAAAGCTAATTAGACAATTATGGACAATTTCAACACAACTTCATAATTTGGATATAACTCTTCCATCCAAACTCCAATTGAGATGATTCAAAATGCTATGGAGCCCTAAGAAACAATTCTATAACTTTCATGTTTTGAGTTAGAGAGATATTGATTGAATAGAAGTTGAAATTGGGCATAGAGTCGCTACACCTATATTGTCAATGTGCGGGAATGTCATTGGGCACGCAAATTTATTACGATGTGATTTATTTTTAGAAGTTTCTAGACTCGGTGCATGAATTCCAACTAAAGACTTCATTTTTCTTGTTATATCAAGACTCTATTTTTTTATTTAATAATTTCATTAAATATTTAGATTTATTGGTTATTATTGGAGGATAATATTGAGAGTATTTTTAGAAGATTTTGTAAGCTTTTAAAGAGAAAAAAACATGTAAAAGAGATAAAGATGAGATCCCTTTGACCTCTCTCTTCTTTATTTCTCTTCCTCTTCTCCCTTCTCTCTTCCTTCTTTTCCTTGGAGTTTCATGATGATACTGTGCAACTAAATTTTTATTTGGTCAAAGGAAACATAAGTCTTTTCTCTTGAACACACATGATCAATAATTTATTGAATTTACAGTATATTTTATACCATCTAAATTGAATTTAAATCAAAGCTTTTAATGAAATATCATGTTTCGAACTATTTGAGTGTCAAAAATTGAATTTCAAATGAAATTCAATATCTAAAAAGTGTATAAAAGTAAATTAGAGGTCAATTCCAAAGATAGAAAATTTAATATTAAAACTTATTTTTTCAAAATACTCATCTACCAATCTTTTTTTAGAGTCATTTGAAGAAATAAGATGAAGATGATAAGGGTAATATCAAAATTAAAAAAATATAAATTAAATTTTATTTTTTCTAAACATGTAAGTCCAACTTATTTATGAATTGAATTCAAATGGAATTGATTCAAGTAAATTGTATTGTCCTAATTGATCTCCAAATCATGCTTACTTCACAAACTTTGGAAAATCCTCTCTTATTAACCAGGCTGCTTGAAACCGAAAAGGAGAATTCCTTTTTAATCTATGGTCAACATTAAGATGAAGTACAATAGGAAGATGACTAACCACTACTCTTTAATAACACAGCCTCCATTCCAGATTGCAAATTACCTGATTCAGTCGCTCTAAAACATCCCCTTTTATAAGTGAATTTGGGCCCCTCAAAGCTATTATCCTAATACAGTCATCCATACACTTAGAAAAGCAAGATGGCACTAAAATCTCCTCTTAAAACCCAGGGCTCTAACTAAAATTCCTTCAGACAATTGAGCTTATTCCTTCAATAGAATATTAAGAACACGTGCACGAGGATGAGCACATACAGCTTGTAAACAGAAATTTCTTATCCCTGAATTCAACTCTAGCATGCATGAACTAGGCATGATTAACTAAACTGTCCACATGAATTATATCCTCTCTCCGTAATAGCCAAACCCCCTCATGAGAATCATGACGCCTCGATGCCTCGATACGGTGTGATCTTGGAAACCTCAATTGCTTGATAATTCTAGATGCCCTTTATCCACTGACTCGGGGTTTTACAATTACCAAAACACTGGGTTTATGCATTTTCACAAGCTAACTACAAGAAGCTTTAAACAACTTACAGGGAGCACCTTAACAGTTACAAGCTTGTTAATAGTCTAAAAAACTTCAAATGAATATGGGTAGAAAATTCATAATAGTCTCAAAAACTTCAAATGAATATGGGTTTTTTCATGACTATTTAACGTGATTGAATTTTTTTGAGTTGGACTTCAAGCCTGGATAGGCCTATTTAGACAAGGGCTCTATTTTCTCTCTATTCTCTTCTCTTCTCTTTTCTTTCTTTCTTCTTCTCTCCTCTCTTATTGGCCCATGATTGAGCTTATTTATCTTTCCCTGTAAGTTTTCCCCTCCCGTCTTTGAAATTATATGAGATTTTGAATACTCTACTTTTTACTTATGGGGCACATTTTGATTCAAATGGAAGGTGGAGACTATGATAAATTGTGAGAGAGCAAATCAAGAGTGTCCCATGTCAATTGTCTTCATTTTGCACGAGTGGAAAAAGACAGCATAGTGTTTAGGTGAGTTTTCCTAAAAGAGGAGTGGAAGAAGATAATAAACTTTTCAGATGAGTTGTTTTGAGATGAGTAGTGAGCATGATTGTTGTCCAAATCAGATAAAATTTCTTTATAAAGTATAGCTAAAGAGAGAGCTCGCGTGGAGAGTTCTGACATTTAAGCTTGAATGGAGATTATTTTGTACATATTATGCTAGCATAGATGGAAGTGCATATCTTGGTGACCCTACTATGTTGGGGCTAGGTGTTGTCCTCAGTCGAAGGAGAGAAACTCTTGTGTAAGTGGAGAATCTTGAGGAGAAAATATCATAATGTTTTAGGGAAATTATTACATATATAGAGACATAGAGATATATAAATATTATTTAGATAAAGGTGGACCAAATCATACTAGTGGGGTGTCTTTTTGTTTATGGAGATTTATTTCTTCGAAATCCTCTACAGCGTTAGTTAGTACGTACTAGTTGATCAATCCATAACGAATTCTTTCCCCCAAGGTAATTAGTAAAGGAATAATACTTCGTGCAGTTGGTAACTCTACGTACGTAGGGAGATTAGTCAACTAATTGACTAATGTGAAATAGACTAGGTGTGAAACTCCAAGTGATGATCAAGTTAGTTAGATGTACATCAATTAATACCAATTAATGAAGCAATTAGTCAATTAGAAAAATAATTTAAAAAAAAAAACATAGAACTTTTTTATGATATGAAATTAAGACCACTAAACTCTTGAAGATATGAAAGGCGTGTGATGAGCCTTCCAGATCCATTTTATATGCTTAAAAAAAAAAAAAAAGTTAAGGAGCTAAACGTTCGAACTTGTTTTTTAAAATATTAACGAGTACAATTTTTTTTTAATTTTCTCTTACAAGAAATTTAGTATGTGTTTAATTTTAGAATATAGTTTTGTAGTTTCAATTTTTAGTATTCTTAGTTATTCTTTGTTGTACACACATTTTGTAAAATAGAAAACGAAGGTGCTTATATTTAAAATAATAAAGAAAAATATAGTTATAAAAAATTAGATAAACCAAATAAGGTCCTTATTTTTTAATAGTGGAAACTTTGAAAGACAAGTTTTTGGTGTTTTCTAGTTTCTTATATTTTTTGAGAAATAAGAATATATATATATATATATATATATATATATATATTCTTAAGAAAATAAGTTTTAAATAGTAAACATGTTTTCTATTACTCGAATGGTTTTTCAAAAAAATGGGAATTCTCCATATTTTTCTATAGTTTTCATATTTGACTAATTTACTGATCACGGAATTTGCTCATATATTATTTAAATATATATTTAATATAGTTTACTAATTTTACATTGATTTGTCTAATATTAATAGTTAGAAAGTAAGACCCCATACATAATTATTATAAATCCTAAAAAAAAAACTTTAAGAAATTAGTATAATTTTTCACTACCAGAAATTCGCTTAATACCAACGGAATTTCCGACGTAATAATTACATCGGCAATTTTAGGTCGCCATTACCGACATAATTTAATCCGTCGGTACAGTCATCGGCATATACCGATGAAAAAAATCTGTCGATAAATACCGACGGACTTACCGATGAAATGTTGAGAATTAAAAAAAAAAGGGTGGTTCACTGACGTGGAGGTTATTACGGGTATTTTTTACCGACAGAATCACCGAGGGATTCAAAAAGTCAGCTCCGTACCGTGACGAGACCGGTTCACTGATGAACATGCTGACGGAATCACCGAGAGATTTAAAACATCAGCTCCGTACGGTGACGAGTCCGGTTTACCGATGACAAATGTCGACGGAATCACCAAGGGATTCAAAACGGCAACTCCGTACGGTGACGTGTCCTATTTACCGTTAGAATAGCTAACAGAATCCCGAACGGGAATAGTCTGTCGGTGAATCCGTCGGCAAAAGTTAATATATCCCCTCTCACTCGACCCTATCCTTCCCTATTTCTCCTTATTCTTCTCCTTTTTCTTCCCAATCTCAACTCTCCCCAACTGCAAATAACCAGCCCCCCTCCCAAAAAAACCTCCCTCTTCTCAACACAACAAGTCATATATCTTGAAGTCTTCTTGTCACAACATCCGTGTTCTGATTTACCTACGGATTTTTATCAGTTTTCGTAAGTAATTTTATCTTTTTAAATTTTAACATTTAAATATCATGGTTTTTATTGTTTGTTTAGTATATGTATTTTGTTAGTAGATGTACATGTTTTATTGTTATTTCTCAAACAAACTTGTAGTATATGAATGTATAATTTTATACTTGTTATGGTTTGTTTTAGATTTTGTAAGATTGTATTTGTTTGTAAATTGTTGAAACTTTATTGAATTACCAAATTACATGTGTTGTTTTGAAATAATTAATAGCTTGTTAACGGGTCCGTTTTAATTTTTATCATCAATGGTATTGCGGAGTTGTAATTTTCGTAAATTGATATATATGTATTAATTTGTATGGACGTTAATGATAATTGATAATGAATATTTAATATTTATGAGAAGTTGTAATTGGTTTGTTGGATAATCTTGAGGTAAACTAATTTTTTTGTAAATTTATTTACCTAACATAGTTAATTAATACATGTTATCATCATAATTTTATAGAGATTTGATAGAAGTCATGGATGATCGTTCATGGATGTATCGAGATTCACCCCAAGGATTGCAGAGGATGGATTATTATAACGGGGTTCAGGGTTTTATTAATTTCACAACATCTATTCCCAGAAATTTTACTGGAGGCGGTATTAGGTATGTATGCAAGAAGTGTCAAAATAAAAAGTATATGCATCCAGATGTTGTAACGATGCATCTTCTACACAAAGGATTTATGAAGAATTACTAGTGTTGGTATGCACACAGAAAAATATTTGTTAGTAAGAGGAGAATGGAAGAAATGGTGGTTGGGTCAACTTTTAGTGCTAGCAGCGTGCATGAAGCAGCAAATGACAACATTAATCCTTATAGGAATATGGTTATGGATGCAATGAGAATGAATTAAGGTAATGTTAGTCAATGTTCAATTGTAGAAGAAGAACCTAATGCAGATGCAGCTAGGTTTTTTGATTTGTTGAAAGATTTTGACGAACCATTATGGGATGGCTGCATGAACCATAGTAAATTATCGGCCGTAGCACAGGTGTTCACCATCAAGTCAGATCACTGGTTGAGTGAGGCCGGGTATGACAAAATTATTGAATGGGCGAGAAGCATTTTACATGAAGGGAACAGGCTGAAAGAGAACTTATATGCTGTGAAGTCCATGATGAAACCCCTCGGTTTAGGATACCAAAAAATTGACATGTGCCCTAACTTCTGCATGTTATACTACCTTGAAAATGCTGAGATGACCGAGTGCATGACATACGGGCATTCCCATTACAAACCCAGAACTGGAAGGGTAAAGACTCTAGTGGCATATAAAAAACTTATATAGTTATTCATGTCACCAAGGACTGCTGAGCACATGACATGACACCAATCACATGATGCGGTTGATGGAGTGATGGTGCATCCTTCTAACGGTGAAGTGTGGAAACACTTTAATAGTGTGCATCCTCACTTTTCAGCTGAATCAAGGAACGTGCGTCTTAGGTTATGTACAAACGGATTCAACCTATTCAAGTCATTTGCTGCTCCTTATTCTTGTTGGCCGGTCATACTGACGGTTTATAACTTGCCACTGGGGATGTGTATAAGGCCGGAGTTCATGTTTTTATCTATGGTCATACCAGGTCCGAGCAATCCGGGGCAGAATATAGATGTTTGTCTTCGTTCGTTGATTGATGAGTTGACGCAGTTGTGGTCTTCTGGAGCTTTGACTTATGACATCTCGAGGAAACAGAATTTTGTTATGAGAGCGGCTTTGATGTGGACTATCAATGATTTTCCAGCTTATGAAATGTTTTCTGATTGGAGCACGCATGAGAAACTAACATGTTTATACTCCATGGAGAATAACAAGGCATTCACGCTAAGAAACGGAGGTAAAACTTCTTTTTTTTACTGTCATCATCGTTTCTTGCCATATAATCATAGGTACAAAAAGAACAGAAAAGATTTCTTTGTTGGTAGAGTTGAAAAGGATGTTGCACCCCCTCGTCTTTCTGGTGAAGAATTGCATGATGTTGTAAAATTGTACGGTGACATTATCTTTAGTCTCCAATCAGATAAGCAGAAGTTCCTTAGTTTTGGTTTGACCCATAATTGGGTAAAGCGAAATATCTTTTGGTAGCTTCCTTATTGGAAGACCAATCTTCTCCGCCATAACCTTGGCGTTATGCACATTGAAAAGAACATGTTTCAGAACATTTTCAACACCGTCATGGATGTGACGGGGAAGACAAAGGACACCATCAAGGCTAGATTGGATGTAGCTTTGTTCTGTAACCGTCAAAATATAGAGTTGGTTCGTGATGAGTCACGGGTTGCAAAACCAAAAGCAAGCTTCGTGTTAGAAAAAAACCCACAACTACTAGTCTACAAATGACTTAAGAGTCTACGTTTTCTGGATGGACATGCCTCGAACATATCAAGGCTGGTTAAAATGGAGGAATGCAGATTGTATGGAATGAAGAGTCTGATTGCCACGTGTTTATGCAAACACTCATCCCATTAGCTTTTCGTGATTTGTTGCCAAATGGGTTATGAGATGCACTCAAGGAGATTAGTCATTTCTTTAGAGATTTATGCTCCAGCAAGTTGAATGTTGATCACATTGAGAGGCTTGAAACGAATATCGTCGAGATACTATGCAAACTTGAGATGATATTCCCTCCATCATTTTTTTGACTCAATAAAGCACCTTCCCATGCATTTACCGTTCGAGGCAAAAGTTGGAGGACCGGTCCAGTATAAATGGATGTACCCATTCAAACGGTTAGATATTATAGTTGCAATGTAATTCATATATAAAAGTATTTTCTTTGTTTTTCTTCATTGAAAATACTTGATTAATTCAATGCAGATACTTGTTCAATCTCAAGAAAAAGGTTAAGAACAAGGTGCATGTTGAGGCTTCGATATGTGAGGCCTCTATTGTTGAGGAGATCTCAACATTTATCTCGTACTATTTTGAACCTCATTTGAGAATGAGAATCAATCATATTCCACCGTATGATGATGGCGGTGAAGTGTCTTCCAGTGGGAACTTGTTAGTATTCTCCAATCTTGGACAACCCACACCTAAAAATGCCATAAAAGGAAGATATTTGTCAAAAATAAAGTTCAAACAAGCACACAATTATGTTCTATTTAACTGTGATGAGGTGAGACCTTTTATTCAGTAAGTGTATATATATGTAATACTAATTAAAGTTTGTCAATAATATACTGTTAATTAGATATTGTAATATAATACACTTATTACCACTTGCAGGGAACATCGATAATATTTGTTGTCCAATAACTCACAACTGACCGAATCCCAGATCTTTCAATTATAAGATGAACAATTTGCCACATGGTTCAGAACGCATGTAAGCACTATCACAAACTCATTCTCACTTGTAAAATTATTGTATGCATATCATTACATGATTCTCGTTTATTGTTCATTGATGTACATTATATACAAGTTTTATCAAATGGGAAGGGGTACCGCTAAGTCATTGTCTTCACTAAGCCTGGCACTAAAAGAAAAGTTAAGTGTTACAACGGGTATTTTATCAATGGATATGTTTTCCATACTGAAGAATACAGGCATGATAGAAAGACATACAACAACGGTGTTTGTGTTAAGGGATCGACTAGTAGTGAGTTAGAAGTTGACTACTATGGTAGATTAGAAGAGGTCGTTGAACTGCAATATCATAGCGAGCAGAATAGAGTGTTTTTATTCAAATGTTATTGGTATGACACAACTGACAGAGAAATCAGAGTTGATCCGTACTATGGTCTGGTCGAAATCAACTCAAAAGCTAGACTCCGCAACGTAAATGATGTCTTTGTTTTCGCAAAGCAATGTCAACAAGTTTATTACACATACAACCCTTCTTTTAGAAAGGATCGATCAAGAGTGGATTGGGTGTCCGTTTTAAAACGAAACCTAGGGGTCATGTCGAGCTTGTTCAGGATGAGAACGAAGACACAAGTGTGCGAGATAAAGTCTTTCAAGTTAGTGAGTTGGTTGAACCATATCTAGTTGCTCCTTCAGTTGACTTGGAAGAAAATTCAAATTTTCGTATTTTCGATGATAGTCTTGTTGATATTGACACAGAGGAGTTGAATGTTGTTTTGAGCTCTAGCAGACAAGCAAATATCGATGAAGATGATGACCATATTGAAGATTGCGATGAAGGTGATGACTATTTAATTGATGACGAAGAAGAAGAAAATTCTGACTAACTATCAAAATGAAGCCCTGTGTAAAACCCTTTTTTTCATGTAATATAGATTATGAATGATATATTTTGTAACACGAAACATGTATTGTTTAAGCACTGTTGTTATTGTTTTGTGCGATGCACAGTTTATCATTTAAGTGTTTGTAGGAACGTAAATAGGCAATACAAATATAATCTTTCTTGTACACTTACCGACGTCCATACCGACGGAATAAGGTCCGTCGGCATTTCACAGAGAGTTCGAAAATAATCACTGGAAATTCCACAATCATAGACGAATGTACCGACGAAATAAAGACTGTCGGTAATTTGTTGACATATAATATTACCGACAAAATCACTGACGGACTGTGCGAATTCCAAAGGACGGTGCATTAAATGCATCTCTAACCGCATGAGTTTACCGACGGATAGCGAAAAATATGGAGGGTAATTAAAAATGTTGGTGCAAAATTCAAAAATCACCGATGGATTTTTGAAACGTCACCGACGGACTAAATTAAAATAATATTTTTTTTATATCCATCGGTGAATCTGTCGGTAAAACTGCTCTATAAATCACAGCGTCCGCCCCTTTAGTTCATTTTTTCATCTCTTCCGTTCTTCACCTTCAATTTCAATTTTTTTCCTCTCATTTCTCCAAGGCTTTCACCTACAATCTCTAACAAGTGTTCTTGTGAATCTTCATTAGATTAAAAGGTATGTTTTTCCTCTATTTCATTTTACTTTAAGGGTTTTTTTTTTGTTTTAGCTATTTTTATTTTTTTTATGGTTTTTGTTTTGGTGTATTTTTATAATGTAGATAAAGTCTTGAAATCAATGCATTATTAAGGCATGCATGTTGCATTCCTAAATTCTATAGTTTTTTTTTTTAATTTATTGAATATATTTTATTGTTATATTGGCATAATTATTGAATAATTTGTTGAATTGTAATTGTTAATGTTGAATTTACCTTAGAATAAGTAATTGAATATGTTGGAATAATTAATAATTTTACTACATTATTGCATGATTTGTGTTTAATTATTTGCATTAATTTTAATTGTTAGTCTAGAGTTTTTGTTGAATTTATTAAATATTTTTTATTGTTTGTATTTATATAATGATTGAATAATTTGTTGAATTGTAATTGTTAATGTTGAATTTACCTTAGAATAAGTAATTGTATATGTTTGAATAATTAGTAATTTTACTAAATTATTGCATGATTTGTGTTTAATTATTTGCATTAATTTTAATTGTTAGTCTAGAGTTTTTTTTTTTAATTTATTGAATATTTTTTATTGTTTGTATTTATATAATGATTGAATATATTGTTAATGTTGAATTTACCTTATAATTAGTATGAATGTTATATGTATAGATGTTATGTTATATACAATATTAGTATAGATGGAGTCAATTGGTTGTGGCTTTTGTCAATATTTACAGGTTTGTAGATTTGAGTAGTATCCAGTATAGCGGAGGTGTTGTCGAATATTTTTTAACATTCGAAGTTAATTATATAATTATTCTTATACAATTGTGTAGATGTGTAAAACAAAAACTAGAGCTGGTCGCTCACGTATGGTCGCAGTTAGTTCTTCTAGCAGCGAGGATGACGTATCCTTAGGTGCCTCTCAAGAAGAGGCACCTACGCCACCTGCACCGTCAATCGATGTTGCCTCTTCCAGCGCGGGTTCACAGCGCAGAAGTGGCGTGCCTTCACGTGCAGACACACGTGCGGAGTCAAGACCGCCAAAAGGGGGCGCAACAGTTCGTTAACAACCGTGCTCAACACTATGTGGTATGTTTGTTCAATCATTTTATTTTGTAAGTTATTATTTTTATTGAATTGAATATGATGATTATTTTTTTTTATTTTCAGGAGATCTATAATAGCCGGTTGAGGGAGAGATATATGGACGATCCTTTGACCCTTCTGGAATTCGATCCGGATTTGTGGATAGAGGTTGAATCGTCTAGTGGACCTGATAAAAATTAGGTTTATGGGCTCTCCAACACTACGGCCAAGAACCTGCGGGCGGCCCATAGTGTTTCAACCATTGGGAGCTCCCAATCAGTATCGAGCACCCAATCTAAGGAGTTCGTGGCCTTGCAGCAACACACGACTCAGCTCACTGAAAAATACGACCACCTATTAGCGGAGCATGCACAACAAAAAGCAAAGGATGCACAACGATATGCACAACTCAAAGCGGAGCATGCACAACAAAAAGTGGAGGATGCACAACAGTATGCACACCTCTAAGTGGAGCATGCACAACAGTATGCACAACAAAAAAGCAGAGCATGACCAGCTTCGTGAATTTGTCATGAACATGGCATTACAGAGTGGTGATACATGTGCGCCTACTCCTTTTTGGTTGTATAACAACCAGCCTCCTTCTCCTCCTTCAGCTCCACCATTATGTTAATTTGTAATGAATATTATTTAACTTTAATAGTTAATTTAACATTTTTTTTAAACACATTCAGTTTGTAATGAATATTATTTAATTTTATTTCTTTTATTTTTGATGTTTAATAAAAAATTTATTTGCATAATTGGTTTTTTATTACCATTAATTTATATAATTTGATATTATGTATTCTAAATATTTTTTTAAAAACATATTTAAAAAAATCACAGACGGTTTTACCAACAAAATATATCCGTCAACATTTGACAGTAACTGCCACAGTCACTGATGAATTTACAGACGGATATATTAGGTCGGTATTATAGACTCATCGATAACTTTACCGACAGACTTAATCCATCGATAGTTTACAGTGCTTGCCACAACGACCGACGAATTTACAGACGGAGATCTTCGGTTGGTATTCCAAATATTCACCGATAATTTTACCGACGGTTTTAATCCTTCGGTATGTCACACTATCACCGACGGGCTAAAATCCGACGGTATATTTCAAGCGAGAAACTTTTTTTTGGCGCGCAATTTCTATCTGTAAAACCATCGGTAATTTTTTTTATTTTTCCGACCGATATAGCGATGGACTATGGTATTACTGACGAAAGGAAAGCCGGCAGACGTATTCCATCGGTGATGATGTCTGTAAATAAATTACTGATGAAATCTTAATCACATACCAACGGAATATGTTCGTCGGTAAAACTGTTAAATCTTGTAGTGTTCTTAATATAGTATTAAGAGTTTTCCTTGATTTGTCACCAAGGTCATATAAAATAAATTCTTCATGTCATGCTATTATAAAAGGTTTCATTACTTTATTTCAAGAAAAATAAATAGCTCAAAAGAGATATTTTTTCGTTCAATTCATATAAATAATTTTTTAATTAAACAAATCTTGTCTTGTCTTTTTTTTTCAAGAAAAAAGTAAAAATATGATACTTTTAATTCAAAATCATTTTATAAATAAAAAAATATGGTTTTGATTTATTAAATTAATATATTTTGATGTAATTTTATTATTTTTGAGGTTTTACATAATAGCATTTTTGGCCTATTTTCAAGCATTTGTAGTATTTCAATATTCAAAATAAAAGAAATATGATACTATATTGATTAATATGGGTTATGAGTGATTTGAGAAACTTATTTTATATTATTTAGTGTTATGTGTCATACATTAATAGATATGTAATGAAAAAACAAGGTTAATATATTTTTTAGAAATTGTATTATTGTTTTAGTATCGTTCATAATTTGAAATACAGTTGAATTTGCATATTAGCATTGATAAATATTTTATATTCTCATATAAAAATAAGTATGTTCCTTTTATGGAGTATAAGTCTTTTTGTAAACACCTGACAAAAAAAAAGGTAAAAGTAAAACGACCATGCCATCGTTATCGATTTCTGAATTGGCAGCGACACAAATATTGTTACTGATTTCTGTATCAGCAATGGCTTTGTGCGCTGACAAATCCACGTGTTTTGTAAAACCTTAACGAAAATTTATTATTGCGCCAACCTATGTTAGGAAAAATTAAAGAGTGTGGATCGACTTGCTCTTAGGGGAAGTGTGAGGGAGCAGAACCGGCCTATTCTAAATGGGAACTATGAAGGGCATGACCAACCCTAGGATGAGTCAAATAGGGATAAGAACAAAGGTAACCAACCTTCCAAACACCCCTCCATATTTAAAGTGGATATAAATGCAGCAAATGAGAGAGAATGACCTTTGCTCTCCCCAAAAATGACAGCTGTCATTGCAACTGCAGCAACCACCCCTCCCAAGAAGATAATTGAACCAGACAGCCTACATGCCAAGCCTCATGAGTGTAGAGTGAGTAGAGAGTTAGGAGAGAAGAAAGATCCTAGATCTTTCCCCCAAAATTGGTAGCTCTGCTGAAACAACCTCTCTCTTTCAAAGAACCAACCACCAAAACTAGTTGTATGTTGTCTTCTTTGAATACTTAAGTGAATGAGAGTTAAAAAGAAAGGTGGCGACTGAAACCATGAAAGAAAAGGGAGCCTAGGGCCGATTGGAACCAGTAAGTAGAGGAAGAAAAGCAAAAATTGAGATTTGAGGGAATAACCATACTACTAAAACCTACTCAAAAGCTATCTAAAAAACATGAGGTAAGACTAGTATCCTTCCCTTAGCTGGTTGTTACCCCATATTTCAGACAAAAAGGAAGGAAAGAAAACTCGAAAGTAGAAGGGGTAGTGTTTTTGCACTTAACTCAAGGAATCTTGACTAAACGGACAGACCTGAGTACAGCAAAGGATGAATAAACACATGCACAGACCCTTACCCAAGAAACATGAACGATTTTGAATGCATGAACCTAGGGGATGGCCGCTCATAACAAGGACTGGATAGAATATGAATTAGAGTAACTAAATACATGGATAACGATCTTTAGGGACATATTTGAATCAAAAACAAAATCATACTTGTGTTAATGATGTAAATTATGCATGTATGATTGATGACGTTATATGAAAGGGTGTTGGAATGATGTTAAGTGCAAATTATGTTATCAATAAACCTTGGAAGCATGCTGCAGCTGAAACAGGAATTGCACCATATAATGCTTCAGTATTGTTCATTGATGAACGAATATGTATGATTGTGAAGCAATAGATTGGATTATAAATTGTGATTGTGATTGTACTTGTGAGAAATATGATGATTTGCAGGTATAGCTAAGTGTAAGACCATAAATGACTTAATCATCGCTACCTATTTATGAATTGGCAGCGACATGGATTTCACTGATGATTTCAATGTCAGCTATAGAAATATGTCTCTTTGATGATTTCTGGGTTAACAGCGACTCAGTTTTCATCAATGATTTTTAACCCATCAATACGCTGTACGCGCTAATATTTTCAACATCAGCTATAGAAATGTGTTGCATTATGATTTCTGAGTCAGCAACAACTCAGTTTTCATAAACGGTTTCTAAGTCAGCTGAAGCCTATATGCGCTGGTGATTTATGTCGAATTGGGTGTCAGCAGCGAATCAGTTTTTGCTGCCGAATCGTGGTGCCTACAGTGAATCAGTTTTTGTTGCTGAAAGCTACTGAATAATGGTATCTGTAGCGAATCAGTTTTCACTGTCGAATCGTGGTGTCTGTAGCGAATTAGTTTTCGCTGCCAAAAGCTGCTGAATAATGGTTTCTACAGCGAATTAGTTCTCACTGTTGAATTGTGATGTCTGTAGCGAATTAGTTTTCGCTGCCGAAAGCTACTGAATAATGGTGTCTGCAGCAAATCAGTTTTCACTGCTGAATTGTGATGTCTGCAGCAAATCAGTTTTCGCAGCTGAATTGTATTATCTATAACGAATCAGTTTTCACTATCGAATTTTGATGTTTGTAGCAAATTAGTTTTCACTACCGAATTATGTGTCGCCAGCGAATAAGTCTTCACTATTAAATTCTGAATCACTAGCGAATCAGTTTTCACTGCTGATTTTCTACGATAGACTCCTATGACAGAAATAACTTAAATGCTTGTAATGATTTCATTGTATGATTGTGTAAAATATGGAACACTTGAATATGAACATATAGATTCTTGAAATAGGTACGGTGGCGAGTCATGTGATTTCAGAATGTAAATGTGCTGACTTGTAACCATTGATGTGTTAGGTGGTGCAACCGAGATCGGACCTTCGACCAAGCAAGGACACCCCACGGGAGGAATAGGTAGGTGACTTCCACCCCCTTTTAACATAACATGAGTTTCTAAAGTGAATTTATTATGAAGGATCTATTATTGTGCTATATGGAATATTAAACTATCACAAATGATCGTATGAGTATTATGAATGATCTACTATTGTATTGTACTGAACATTAACTATCATAAATAGTTGTATTAGTACTTCAAAGGATCTATCATTGTATTACAATGAATGTAAATTGTCATGAATGTTTGTATGAGTATTACAAATGATCTATTGTTGTATTGTACTTAACATTAACTATCATGAATAGTTGTATGAGTATTACGAAAGATCTATTGTTGTATTACAATGAATGTTAATTGTCATGAATGTTTATATGAATATTGCAAAGGATTTATTGTTGTGTTATACAAAATGCTAAATTGTTACGAATATTTGTATGTGTATTACGAAAGATCTATTGTTGTATTGTACTGAACATTAACTATCATGAATAGTTGTATAAGAATTATGAAGGATCTATCGTTGTATTATATTGAATGTTAATTGTCACGAATGTTTGTATAAGTATTGCGAAGGATTTAATGTTGTGTTATATAAAATGCTAAATTGTTACGTAATGTTTGTTTGAGTATTACAAGTGATTTATTGTTATGTTATACTGAACGCTAAACTATTATGGAACGTATGTACAAGTATTATGAAAGGTCTACTAGTATGTTATAGTGAATGTTAAATTGTTATGAATCGTTTAAATGAGCATTACAAAGTATATATTATCATGTTATAGTGACTTCATAAACCGTCTATAGAACGTTTGATTGGTTAATGATTAACTTCGGTTAATGGCATCCTAAGTGGATGACCGAGATGAAAAAATGATGACCGAGGTGAATAAATGGTGGACAAATGATTAGCTTTGACTAATGACATCCTAAGTGGATGACCGGGATGAATGAACGATTGGCTTCGGCTAATGGTGTCCTAAAAAGATAGCTGGATTTGAGAGTTATGAGTTAGTTTCAAGAATTGATGCGTTTATGTGTACTATGTTTTGTATATATCGAGTATATGAAAGAACTACGATTGTTATGCTTTAAATAGAGAATAATATTAGTTCAGTTAACGGTATTCAAGACGAATGACCGGGTTTGAGTATTGTAATTTGCCTCGGTAATTGAAAAATTATTAAAGATGATATCTACGTAAGTAAGGAGAAATTAAAAAAATTATGCTCTTTTTATCTATAAATTAAATATAATATTGATATTGCAACCCGTGTGTCACGACCCATCCTTTTTATCTATGAAATGATGGGCCGTGACACACGGGTTCTATTACTGGGTTTTGAATTCAAAAAATATTACAAAAGTTGTTCCTAAAACTTAAAAAAAAAATTGTTACAAGTAAGATTTTACATGCATATTTTCTTTTATATTTATTTTCTTCGTGAAAAATTGATTATAATAAATTTTCCTCATTGAAAAAAAAAGAAGATAATAAAATTTTGCTCATTTGTATTCCTCCAGAGAGATTAATGGAACCCCTCATGGTGTGAAAACAAAATAAAATTCAGTGAGGAACTTAATTTCCAAAGAACGTTCAACGTATAGTGCATATCTCTAATTATAAGCTCTACAGTGTCATTTCCTAGCTAGCCACGGACAGCCATCACCACTTGGTTTCATAACTAGGTGGACCAGCTCGCCATGCCAAATTTTTTTTAATGCTAAAAAAAATATTTAAATGATAATAATATAAGATAATCCAAGTCAATTTACTAAAATATAATCCATGAGACCAAAACAAATTATATAAAAAAGAAAAGAAATTGTAAAACTTGAGGTCTAATAACCTAATATCAAAGATAAAAATAAAAATATTCAAAAAATATAACATCAAAAAACAAAACTCAAGTCAACTCAGGCTAATTTGACGAACTCATTACCCATGATATGAGATCAAGATAAAAAAATATGATTTCTAAAGAAGAACCTATTAAAAAATACCAAAGTTCAATAAATAAATAAATAAAACTCGAGTTAACCCAATTTAGCATTACTAACCCGCCCTCAAAATAACCAAATAGAAAGAAAAGTGAAAAAAACTAGCAAAGCTCAAGGTAAAATAATTTAATGTAAAATGATGAAAATATTGAAAAAAAATAAAAGTCATAAAAAATCAAGGAATTTTTTTTTTATTCAACCCGGGTTAACTTAACTAACATGTCACTCATGACATGAGATCAAGAAAAAAATAAAATTAGACTTCTAAAATAAGAACTTAGCAAAAAAAAAAATGAAAAAGAAAATGCAAGTTAACTCATTTAACTTAATCAACTCGCCCTTAAAATAACCAAACAGAAAGAAAAGTGAAAGAATAAAAAAGTTCAAGGGTAAATAATTTAATGCAAAATGATATAATTGGAAAAAAAATTCATAAAAAAATCGAGGAAAATTTTTTTATGTCAACTCGGGATAACTCGACTGACCCACCACTCATGACATGAGATCAAGATAAAAAAAAAATATTTGACTTTCAAAATAAGGACCTAGTAAAAAGATCGAAGTTAAATAAAAAAAACATTAAAAAAGAAAATGCAAGTTAACCCAGGCTAACTTAACTAACTTGTACTTAAGATAACTCATTAGAAAGAAAAGTAAAAAAAATCACATAACTTAAGGACTAATAATTTAATGTCAAATGAGAAAATTGTAAAAAAAAAAAAATTAAAAAAAAAAATCATAGTCAATCATAGTTAACTTAACAAACTTGTTATCCAAGTTATGAGATCGAGATAACTCTACAAAAAAAAATGAAACAAATAATGAAGTTAAAGGTCTAATAAGAAAATATTAAATGACAAATTTAAAAACAAAAAATTATTAAAGGTCCTTAAAAAAAGGTTGAACTTCAATCCAGCCTGGTCATAAGGCTAGGAATGCCTTGTTGGAAGGCAATCATTACAAAATAACAAATTTAAATATCCAACCGTAAAACAATTTTAAACTCAAACAATGCATACAAAAACAAAATAAAAAAATAATAATTAGGGCTTAAATTTAAAAACAAAATAAACTAAGAAAAGGATAAAAACAATAATCGAAAGAATAAGGACTAAAACTAAAAAAAAAATCAAATAAAATTAAATATTAAGGGACAAAATAAAAAAAACAAGAAAAATCAAGAAAAAGAATAAGAACATAACAATTAAAATAATGAGGACCAAAATTAGATTAAAAGAATAAATAAAATAAAATGATAAGAGATGAAATTAAAAATAATATAATAATTAAGAAAAGTATAAAACATAGAAATAGAGCAATCAAATGTAAATGACCAAATTGGATAAAGAAAATCAAATAGAAGAAATTATCCAATGATGAGATAAATAGTAATAAAAAAAATAAAGGGTCAAGATTGATAAAATTACAAACTTGAGGACATAATTATTTGTTGAAAGGGTTTGCGTGAATTTCAAGAGCATGAGAGAGGAAAAGAGAGGAAAGAAAAAAAATTTTATCGCAGCTCAACCAAACCTTCTCTATGAGCACGCGCCACACCACCAAAAAGAGAATGACACACTGTCATGGATGGAGGATTTTGGTAATTGAACGGCTCCTATGTGCCCACTTGAATGGTGTGGGGGTGACTTAATAATATATAATTTCTGAAAATTAACGAACATTCTCTAACCAAATCTAAAAATAACAAAAAAAAAACTGAATAAAAAAACTAAAACATCCTTGAATTCAACTTCTTATTATTTTTTTAATTCCAAGAGTAATTACTCCATTTAACTTTTTAAAAAAATAAAAAAGAAGGAGCTCCTGCATACAT
>Ga0325410_1001476_pt1 | contig 26123 bp, 11 predicted proteins | sample PopdelMetagenome_16_FD_206182 | JGI IMG/M metagenome (GOLD analysis project Ga0325410, IMG submission 206182) | Populus deltoides microbial communities from Bellville, Georgia, United States - Xylem-PdIQD-R3 | ecosystem: Host-associated > Plants > Phyllosphere > Stem > Wood/Secondary xylem...
GTTGAAATTGAAGGAAGCAAGCGGGAGACTAGGGATGTTCTTTGTGCTTGTGGATTGTTTATTTATGTAGGCATGCATTAAATGTTCTTAACCAAAATGGCTTGGAGGAGATCCCGCCGCGATATATACTCACACGATGGAGAAAAGATATGAAGCGTTCTTATGTTCTTGATCACAACTGCTTAGGTATTGATACTAATAGTCCAATTCACAGGTACGACCATTTGTACAGATGCTATGTGCAGGTTGTAGCGGAAGGAAGGAAATCACAAGATTGTTACGAAGGAAGCTATTGATACGAAACCGTCGATATAAATATTCAGAAATCCACAACAAAATAGATAAACAATCCAAGAAAATCAAAATTCAGGTTTAAAAAGAAACAATAACCTAAAAATAGTTATGTATCTAAGAACTAAAAGTATTGAAAACAAACTTAGACTTGTTGTTTATAACTAAACATGAACCCAAAATATACGAAGACGCCATAATATCAATTATACCTTAATAGATCAGTTGTTGATCTCTATCTAAACAAAGAACATGTTTTGCACTTGGCAAAAACCTGAATTATTCAATAAACTGTCAAAATTTGACAACCATGAAAAACATATATAGTCCTTCTAAATAACCCTAATGGATAATTGATCTGAGGCTCAAAACAAAATCCAAAAAAACTAAAGCTCAAAACACTTAATAAACCCTAAGTAACGACTAATGGGTTGTCATGAACCCAAATTAAAGATAAAGTCAAACAAGTCCACAATAATAAAAATAATACAAAACCCTAATAAAAAAATTCTTCTTGAAACAAGCTTAAATAGTCTAAAACAACTAAGTACTCCAACTCTCCTTTCCTTAATAGCTAGGATAAATAAAGAATCTTTGCTCCATTTGAAAACTATATTGTTGTTCATTAAAAATCCTTGTAGAATTAGAAAACTTCCAAAAATAAACTGCTAAATATCTTTTTATTATTAGGAAAAAATCATTTTCAAATAAGAAGTCTACAAGTAAAAAGGCAACATGTAGAAAAATTCGTACAACACATTATGACCTATATCGTGATGCCTTTCTTAACTCTGATAGCCTTGAAATTTTAACTCAATATAGAACAATACCTCTTGAAACTTTTGCTAAAATTTCAGCCCAATTCAACAATCGAGTTTTGATGTATGCTTGTTAGTTCAAAACCAGACAATAGAAAACATCATGCTAAAATCCAAATCTGATTGTTCAACTCTTGCTTGGATCGTATCATTCCCTATAAATACAAGAGGATTCGTCCTTGAATCTGTAACATGAAGAACACCCTCTAAAGGCAATAAACCACCTTCAACCCAAAACGAAGGATCACCATCAAAACCCTGTATAGTCTTGTTAGAAAAGAAAATATTCTAAATAAACTTCTCCTTCACATACAAACACTCATTTTCAGTCATACGGGAAGGGGAATCCTTAGTCAACCCTAATTACTTAGTATGGAGAAGCGATGGATTATTCGAGGTACTTAGAAGCACAGGAATGCAAAGCCAAATGGTAGTTAAAAAAAAAACAAGATCATTTGTCACTGGAGAACCCAAGAGAAAAAGGATGAGAAAAAGGGTTAACAACGAATAAAAGTTGCAAGATAAGTTGGATAAGCTGAGAATTGAGCTAAGTAATAACATGAGTCAGCAGAAATTCTTAGAAAACCAGCTATTTGAAGAAGAAAAAAATGAAGGCCTTCCTAAACTAGTAGTTAAGAGAGAAGGATGAACGAATGGCTATATTAATGCAAAAATTAAAATGGGAAAATAATGATCAAGAGATGGCCATGAAGTCTAAGAAAATTGTGCATGAGATCCAAGAGAAATTAAAGAAAAGAGTGACCAAGTATGATAATCTAGTAAACAAGCATGTGATGTTGAAAAAGGAACTAGTAATTGTATAAAAGGGTTATGAGGACAGGAGACAAGCTGACAAAGGATTGATAGCTTCTTTGAAAAAAGAAATGGATCACAATAGAATGAGGTTGGAGACTGAAAAAGAAAAGAATAGATTGGTTAATCTCAGTATTGAGGAAGAAAGAAGCTTAAGAGCTCAATACAAGACCCAAGCTGATGATGAGAGAGAAGCAAGAAAGGTAGCCGAGTCAAACATGAGAGAATATCAAAATAGAGCAAATGCTTTGAGAGATCGGGTCTCTATAGTCCAGTCTAAGCTAGAGTTTCAAGAGAAGGAGTTGAAGAAACTGAAAGAGCAAAACCTAAAATCTAAAGAAGAGTTGAGATAAAAATTCAAAGATTGGTAAGATCACATCAGTCACTTTGATGTACAACTAAACATGAAGATAATTGAGCTCAACATTGGATAAAAAGAACTTCAGAGGGCTAGGAACCAAATTCAACAGCTTGAGAGGACAATTCAGATATTGGATAAAAACAACGAGTCACTAGCTACAAGCAACAATGCATTGCTTCAAGACAACACTTTGTTCCACTACAAGAATGAGCAGACAAACAAGTTGATTGGTATGGTGGCTCTGAAGGCAAATGAGTTGTGAGTGAAGGCCTCCATGATTTGTAATAATATTGGCAACTATGAAGGGTATTTGAGTGAGGTTTCAGCTTTTATAAAAAATGCAGCCAATATAGGGGTGTCATTTGGGAATGAGTAGAGATGTATAAGAGTTTTATTCCATAATGTAAACTCCTTATATGAACTACCTGCTTTTGATAAATAAAAAGGGTTTAAACCCACTATTTTATAGTACCTTCTAATGTGTATGGAATTCAACCAATTCGAGGACTCAGGAAAGATCTCTTCAAATCTATCAAACTGTGGATTTCGCTCGTGCTAAAAAAGGAAGTCATGGATTAGCTCTTCGAACAAGTTAATCTATATCCGATACATGTGTACATATATTTGCATTCATAAGCATGCATACTTTCATATCTTAGAGTTTAAATGTCATGAGTGCATTCCAGGTTGAAATATAGGTCCTTAAAAAATCTCAAATTCGTAGAGTTTACAACACCCGACTTTAACAAAGAAATATGGAAGACGAAGAACACACTCACCATGATGCCCATTTCCAAGAAGAGTTGGGTTCCCTGAAGGTTAGCATGGCTCGAATGCTCGAGCAAACACTTAGAAATACTTCTGGTGAAAGCCCATCCAATCGGTTTGCCACTTTTATTTAGAATCAAACAACAAATCAGCCCTATGAAAGGATTGGCGAACAAGGTTAGAAACCTTAGTATAATGCAGCATTTGTACAGACAACAATGTCAACACTAACCCATGTAGTTATAGATACACTCGTTAGTGAATCTCATAAGAAAAAATCATATGAAGATATTGATTAGAATAAGATGGAAGCATTGAAAGCCAAAATAAGGGCTATTAAGGGAGTATATTTGTATAATCCCATTTAAGTCATGGAAATTTGTTTGGTCCTAAACGTGGTTGTACCAAAGAAGTTCCATGCTTCTAACTTCATCAAATACACCAGAACCTAATGCCATGTCACCTATCTCAAGTCTTATTGTAACAAAATAAGAGAAGTAGTGCATGATGAAAACCTGTTAAAGCATTTCTTTTAGGACAGTTTGAGTGGAGCAGCGCTAAGCTAATACATAAGACCAGATAACACAAAGATTTAAAGATGAAAAGACTTGATTGACACTTTCATCAAGCAATATAAGTACAAAATAGATATTTTCCCTAGTAGAACCGGTTTGTTTCATCTAGAGAAAATGGATAAAAAATGCATGGAAGAGTATGCTAAAAAATGGAGGGATCTGACTATATAGGTACATCCTTCACTTTTAAATAAAAAGATGATTACCTTATTCGCAAATACGCTCAAAGCATTATACTACAAGCACGTGATGGGGAAATATGGATATTTCCCCTAGTAAAACTAGTTTGTTTCATCTAGAGAAAAGGGACAAAAAATGCATGTGAGAGTATGCTAAAAAATGGAGGGATCTGGCTACATAGGTACATCCTTCACTTTTAAATAAAGAGATGGTTACCTTATTCACAAATACGCTCAAAGCATTATACTACAAGCATGTGATGGGTAGTTCAACACAACAATTCATTAAGGTTGTGGTCGTGGCTAAGCGTATAGAGCAAGGGATAAAGAGTTGGAGAATTTCCATGCCTACTGAGAAAAAAAATATCGATCATATCGAAGGTCACTACAGAGGTAAACCAAACCACTTTTAGAACTACAACACTCTATCCTCTTTATCCCAGATTGCCAACACATCAATTTTAACTCTCCATTTCCCACCAAGAAACCTAAGACTTAAACCAACCAAGTCAATAATCAAACTGAGCACATAGTAAAGAAAAATTACCAAAGAATCCAAGAACAACTACCCCTGTTACCACCACCCGTGAACGAGGTGTACCAAAAGCTACTAAGTATTAGACAGGTAGCTTTGGTACCACTCGTGCCTTTGCAGCCACCATTTCCCAACTGGTATAAGCCAAACCTCGCTTATGAGTACCACGTTGGCATTGCAAGACATAACATCCATACCTACAATGCCTTTAAGAAAAAGCTCATGTAGTTAATTAATAAAGCATTTTCAAAATCTGATTGACCTGAAATTTTCAATCAATATATAAAAATACCCATTGAAACTTTTGGTAAAATCTCAGTTCAATCCAACAGTCAGATTGAGAGTTATGCTTGTTAACGCAAAATTAAACAATAAAACACATTACACTAAAATATGAATTTGATTATTCAATCCTATAGAGGACTAACCAATAATGCAATGTTTTTTAAACAAAAAATTATGTATAATTTTATTGCTTCTCTGTATATGTGTGCCTGTGTGTAAGGTTGTAAGCTTATGAAAACCTTGTAGCTGAAATGTACATAAAGGGTAAAATATACCAAGGCATATATTGTATCGGTCAAAGTGCAATTGGTACTTAAAAAAATTATTAAATCTAAATTATAGTATAAACTAAAAGAGATAGTGCTTTTGTTGTGCATCACCTCACAGAAGACTATTCATTTTAATACTGTTTTTTTTCCTTTGCCTTTTCCTTTGGTTTTGTTTTCTTTAAATCTGTATTTCTTTCTCTAATTTTATACTTTAACATTTTGTTTATTGGATATTGGTCTTCATAATTTATTGTGTTTTGCTTTATACATGGTTAGCTCAATTTCATAACCCGTATCACGTGTTTGGCGAGTTGACTCGAGTTTTTTTTGTCTTTTTTAATTGACATTTTTTTTTCAATTTCATCCTTGGATTGATTGGATTGATTGAGAATTAGACTTCATAATTTATTCTGATTTGATTTTTATGAGGTTATCGTAATCTTATGACTTGAGTCACGAGTTTGGCGGGTTAACCTAGTTGACTCGTGTTTTTTTTGTCTTTTTAATTGATATTGTTTCAATTTCATCCTTAAATATGAAGTTAATTATGAATTAGGCTTCACGATATATTTTGGTTTGTTTTCTATGAGGTTATCCTAATCATATAACTCGAGTCATGTGTTTTACGGGTTAACCTGGATAGACTCGGGTCGTTTTATTGTATCCTGTTTTTAATTTTTTTAAAAAAATTTTAACCTTTAACAATGGGTTTTCAATAATTGGGCTTCATAATTTGTTTTGATTTGGTTTATATGTTATCACAGTCTCATAACATTAGTTGTGGGTTTGACAAGTTAACACGGGTTGACCTAAATTAATTTTTATTTATTTTCTATAAGGTTATCCTGATTTCATGATCCGGGTCACAAGTTTGGCAGGTTAAGTCAGGTCATTTTATTAATATTCTTTTTTCATTTTCATTCTTCAATATTGAGTTGATTGGGAATTGAGCTTCATATATTTTTTTAATTATCTTTATATGGGGTTATCATGGTCTCATGATCCAGGTCACAGATTTGAGTGGTTAACCTGGGTTGGCTCAGATCGATCCAATATTTTTCTGTTTGAATATTAATTTTTTAAAAAAACATTATCTTAAATTTTTATGAATCAAACTACTTTTTTATTGTTCATCCATGTTGCCTTTGGAACCATCAAATGGATCAGGTGTTACGAACCAAGTTAGGTCCAAATTTGACCTTATAATGTCATGACCAGTTTTTCAAAATTAAGAATATCTCTCAAACAATTTATCAGATTAAGCTGTAATTTTGTAGGGAGATACTATAAACATGGAACTATATTGTGGTAAATTTTAGGTTAAATAAAATTCAGGAACATATTATTTCAGAGGGTAAAATTTACTAGACAAATCTTGTCAAATCTTCCAAACTAGACCTTTGTGTACTGTTTGGGACATATCTAGAGTTATAGATGGAAATTTGTATGATTCATATTAGAATAGAAACTAGACATCTCAAGCTTTCAAACCATATATGGTAGGCCTAGTAATTCATCCTGATGAGAGATAATGATATGATTGAAGTCAAGACTGAAATTTACCAAGAATATGCGAAAATTGGAGAATCGGTCTAGTTGGAGGAATTTTAGCATGAATAATTTTTTTAATTATCTTATTTAAACTAGTTATTACTAGTTTAGGCACATTAGCTTGCAACCCAAAAGGGGTCCATTAGTGTTAGTTAGAGGATATTATATTATGTTTTCTTGAACTGCAAATTTTAATAGTAAATTAAAGAATAAACATGAGTTTTTTTTTGTGAAAAAATAACCTTTCTTTGCAGGGACAAAGATCGTACACTGACTTATCGAAGATTAACTAACTTCGTGGTATCATTTACATACTTGAGGTTCTTAGATATACAGCCATCTCTAGGTCCAACCTTTTTTTCAATACCTTTGGTTATTAGGTATAGGGTTATCTCTGGATCAGAGTTCTATAAAACCTGATTTTTAGTTTTTCAAGTTGTTATCTACTTTGTTAGGGGTTGCTTGGCCACTTGATCAAGAGGTCTGTATCAGTTGATATCAAAACTAGGTTCCAAAATCAGGTTATATCATTTATTTTCTTCTTGTTAGTTTCAGTTTCCTTAGCTTTAGTTGTCTTTGATTCAGTTTTTTATTATTTCTCGTCTAGAGCTTAGTATTTTTATGCCTGGGGTTAGTTAAAAAAATATGTTATTTTAGTTTGTTGTTGTCTTAGAATATGTAAGTAGAATAAAGAGTAAAAAGAAGAAGAAAAAAAAACATTCAAAAGTCACTTTAGTCGAATCTACCATATTACACAAACAAGAGAGAATTTGAATTTGGAAAAAACCAATTAATCAAAATCTAAAATTTTATATACTGGTTCTAGGAGTACTAATCACATGCCATATAAAAATTAAGCTCATTTGGAGATCATTTGCTATAGTAACCAAGGTGGACATTAAAACTTGTTGTAACAGGTCAGATTCATATCAGAAAGGAATTTCAAGTCCAATAAATTTAGAGAATTATAAAATTTTATATACTAGGTTTTAAGGTTCTAATGGCACCCGTCAAATTTGAGATCATTTGGAGTTCTTTTGCTATAAGAGCTAAATTCAAGATTGGAACTTATCGTAACGGGTCTAATTCGCGTTAGTGATTCAAACTTATTTCGCTTATGTTATTTTTCAATTATGAAAGTATAATAACATCATAATTGAAATACTTACGTGTCATTTAATTTTTTTATAACCTTTGCATCTTTTTTCTTTCACGTCTTCAAAAACATCCATTTTTTGTACAAATTCGCTTATTACTCGTGAAAATATAATTGTAGTTTTATCTTTGCTTGTTTTCATATTTTTCTTAGGTTTTAAGGTATATACATGTATTTGAATATGCTGTTAAAGCTATTATATTTGGTGTTGGAATCAATTCCGCAAGATTCGAAGAAAGGTAAGACGAGAGGAAAAAGACATAGCGAGCGTATTTAAGTGAAAAATATATATTTGAGTGAAATACAAGAGGAGTGTAAACATGTAAGATAGTGGGTGAAAAATTTATATATTTCTTGTCACCTAACCAATTCTCAGATTCGAAGATATTAGAGTCAGGTAACAACATGACACCATAGAGAGGAGACAATGAAATAGTAATTTAGGAACACGTTATGAATTAGCGAATGGATCAGATGGCCAATGAATTCGGAGATAGGTTTGATAGATTGGAGAGGAAACATGTTAATGATCATGGTAGGGTTCAAAATAAACCTGAGCGAAGATAATTTAATGTTAGGATGGTTGAAAAGGAGAGCTTGTATATTAGAGGGACCTATTGTAGCTTAGTTATAAATGGTGGTAGTTACACTAACATAGCTAGTACTGAATTGGTGAGAAACTTAAACTTGCACACTACTATACATCTCATATCTTATAAATTATAGTAGTTTAATGATGTTGGTGAAGTGAAAGTGAATAAGTTTTTGGTTGCTTTTTTTATTGGTAAATATTGTGATGATGTGTTATGTGATGTTGTGCCAATGCAACGTAATCACTTGTTGTTTAGTAGACCATGACAGTATGATAGAAGAGTTATGCATGATGGAGTGACAAATAGGTATTCCTTTGAGATGAATGGAAGACCTATAACTCTTATATCTTTGACACCTAAACAAATAGAGGAGGAGCAACTGAAATTAAAGAAGGAGAAGATGGTTGAAAAAGAGAGCTTGTATATAAGAGAGACCTTCTTTACTAACAAAGTTCTTCTTGGTTTTGATGATGATGTTATTTTCTGTTTGGTATTGATTTGTTGACCTTAGAATATGTTTTACTTGATACAGATTCTATGTCAAATATTTTTAAAGAAGGGGAGGATGATACGAACAATCCAAGTCCGAATTTGATCTTAAAATGTTTATTAACTAATTTTGCGAGATTAGAAATATCTCTTAAAACATACATCGAATTAAGTTGAGATTTGACAGTGAGATACTAGACATATGGAAATATGTTGTGGTAACTTTCCAGGTCAAATGGAGTTCAAGAGGAACATATTAGTTCAAAGGGTCGAAGTTACTAGATAAGTTTAGTCAAATCTGCAAGACTAGACTTTTGTGTACTATTTGGGACATATATGAAGCTACAAGTGGAATGCTTCTGATATTCAATTTGGGATGGAAACTAGACATCATATATGGTAGGCCCAATAATTCATTCAGACGAGAGAGAACGAAATGTTTAAAGTCATGATTGAAATCTGCCAAGAATGTGCAAAAATTAAAGATTCGGGCTACATGAAAGAATTTTCGCATGAAGACTTTGTTTTTATTATCCTATTTTATTTATTTATTTTATGTTGTATAATTATTTTTTAATTTGGGTTTGTTCTGGCCCATTAAACATTGTTTAAGGATTTATTTTATATTAAACTTATGTTAGTTGATTACTAGTTTATGCTCATTAGCTTGCAACCCAAAAGGGATCCATTAGAGTTAGTTAGAGGACATTATATTATGTTTTTTTGAGCTGCAAATCTCGACAACAACTTGAATAATAAATGTGAGTTTTCTTTTGTTTGTTTGTGGCAAAACAACATTTCTTTGCATGGACAAATATCGTACACTGATTTATCAAAGATTAACTGGTTTTGTGGAGTTATTCACATACTTAGAGTTCTTAGATACAAGGTTATCTCTGGGTCTAAATATTTTTCCAATATATTTAGTTCTTAGATACATGGTTACTTTTGGTTCAGAGTTCTATCAAACCTAATTTTGGTTTTCCAGGTTGTTGTCTACTTCGTTGAGGGTTGTTTAACCACGTAATGAAGAGATTTGCATCATTAGGTCACATTGGATCAACCTCTACATGGTTTTAATTTTTTTTACTAGAAAAATGTCAGTAATGCCTGGATGTTTCTTCTGTATATCTTTTTTTAAAATTAATTCAACCCGTAGCGTAGCGCGAACTAACGAACTAGTAGTATCTAAACCAGATTAAGAATCAAAATTAGTCTTTCTGTTAAATGGAAATTTATATCCAATATATTTGAAAGTGTTATAGGTCTATCTCATAGCCTGTCTTTGTCTAGGGCTCTCATGTTTTTTGAATTACAAACTATAGCAGCCCAGGATTTACCTTGGACTCTGGTTCAGGTGAGTGTGAGGCATTTTTCTAAGAGTCTCCGGTGTCTATCTCACTTAGCCAAGCTAGATTGTGCTTTCTATGGGATTGCTCCATAGGGTGCTTGCTTGAAAAATCTATCAGTCTACATTGCAGGTTTCCCTATGCTTGAACCTTGTTCAAGCTAAAGGTTACTTCATATCTTCGTATGTTTATGGATTTGGAGTAGGATGGTTAAGGTTTTTTTTTTTAATTTTGATTGAGTTGGATTGGCAGAAATGATCCTATTCTAGAAATAGTTCATTGGATTTCGACTGCGTTTGCTTTGTTAATGCAAAATGACAAATTAGTTTACTCCCATCATGCCTTTGATTTGAATCATTTTATCTTGCAGGTCAATCTCAAGTCAAGTAAAAGGGGAATGAATGACAATTGTTGATTATTGGGTTAGGTCTAATTTCTTTATAAAAAATGAGTCTTGTTCAAGTATTTAGAGGAGTTGCTAAAAAAATAACTGTTTGCTCTACTTGTATATATAGAAACATAACCCATATAAAAAAAAAGTTTTATGGTTGAAAAAATATAATTCTGTTTTTTTTATTTTATTTTGAACTCTCTATATTATTTTTACAAGATTTATAAAGATATTCCTACTATGAAATCTTTTTCATTTTAATAATTAAAATGGCAATGAAATAATTAATTCAGAAAAAAAAACAATTTTCACATCACAAGTAACTTTCTTTCAATTCTATAACAATTGATCTTGATGACAAGCAGAAAGGCTGATCTTTTGACGAGAATTAACATGAGTTAGCAGAATTAAAAAAAGAAGCTGTTAATTAGTGGTTGTTGACAAATTAGGTTTACATTTTGGCTGAATCTTTCACGTGTAATTGCTACTGAATCCTTCTATGTGCTGTAAACGCTCATTTTAAACAATCAAATGAGACAGTCAGTTCCTCAAGATTCTTTCTCCTCTCCTTTTCTTTTCAAAGTCTCTCAAACATATGATCTATTCCATCAGTAACACTACACTTTTTTGTATCCTGATAATTGACAATGAGAAGTAGAGACAGCAGTGCTATGTGCTCTTACAAAACTTCTTCGTACAGGTTATGAACTTTTGTAAGATCAGGCATAATTCTTCTCTTTGAGCTTTTAATGGACAGGGTGTACAGACTTAGTTGGCTGGGATTTAATTTGCTCGTATTCAGATCATGGTTATTTCTAGTAGATAGGCCAATTTCAATTCTTTTTAGAGAAGAAACAATACTTGTTTCAGAATGACATTAGCACTGAAGATCGAAACTGGGTTTTGGTCAGTGGATTTGAACTCTTCCATAGCAGCCAATACTAGCTAGCTCTTGTTTATTTCAAGTCTAAGCCGAGTGAAAGTGCTTACAACATTATGAGGTTATGTAACCGACAAAATTTGCTTTCGGCAACCAAAAAAAACATCCAGTTTGATCTCTGGTATTAGATGCTTTTGAGAGAGAGAGAGAGTAACTAACAAGCTACCACTTATTAACTCACCAATAATCTTTACATGAACAGGAGCCATGCCTGAAATGATGAAAACGAGTTCTATCCCTGACAATAACTTCCCTATCATACACTTTTGACACCAACTTTGCCACATGGTGACAATCTATACACATTCTGAGATTCTTCACAATTCTGATCGTGACCCCAGGACCTGAGTTGATGAGCCCAAATGCAATAGCCAACTTCTCGCTGTGCCGGTAAACTGCATTCTCTTTATCCTCCTCTGCTATATCAAGGAAAACCTCTGAAGTAATAGGTGAGTACCCAGCAATTTTCAAGTCACTTGTCATTTTGTTTAACTTCCCATATATTTCTTTTGTTTGAGGATGTGACTGGTCACCAGCAACAAATTCATGGACAATACCATTCATCTCAATCAAGCTGCAACCTGGGGTTTTCTTGATTCCTCTATCCATCATCACTTGTCGCAATTCACGCAATTTATCCCATTTATTGCAAGCTGCATATATATTGCACTGCAGAACATAAACAGCTCCATTATTGGGTTCTAACTCAAGAATCTGCTCTACGGCCCTTTCAGCCATTTCTGCATCTTTATGAATTCTACAGGCACCCAGAAGAGCTCCCCAGACAATTGAATTAGGTTTCATTGGCATGTTCTTAATAATTTCATAAGCTTCTTTAAGATGCCCAGCTTTGCCAAGAAGATCAACCATGCACCCATAATGTGCTATATTCGGTTCAATTCCATGCCGAGCAGTCATGCTGGCAAAAAACTTTTTTCCTTCATCTACCATGCCAGTATGAGTACAAGCAGAGAGAACACCAACATAAGTTACCTCGTCTGGTGTTACAGAAGCTTTCAGCATTTGGGAAAACATATTGAGAGCTTCTTCACCACATCCATTAATTGCTAGGCCAACAACCATGGCTGTCCATGTAAATTTGTCCCGCTGAGGCAATGTATTGAATATGCTTAATGCCTTTTCAACATTTCCACATTTGAAGTACATGTCTATCAAAGCATTCCCCACAAAAGTATCATTCTTGACCTTGTTTTTATCAATGTAAGTCCTTATCCATTCTCCTAGCTCTAGAGCCCCAAGTTGTGCACAAGCTGTAAGTATGCTAACCATGGTGAACTCATCTGGTTTTATTTTAGAAGTTTGCATCTCACGGAAAAGCATCAAAGCCTCTTTGTAGCAATTAAGTCGAAGATATCCATCTATCATGGCAGTCCACGAGACATGGTCTCTTTCAGGCATTTTATGAAAATACTTTCTCGCTGCATCAACTTGCCCTGTATTCACAAATCCCGTAACAATAGCAGTCCAAGAAATCACGTCCCTATTCTTCACATTCTCGAAAATCCCAAGTGCGACATTCATTTCGCCACATGATGCATACATATCAATCAAAGCATTTTCTACTTTCAAATTAACCTCGACTACACCATTTCTTATGTACTTCTGCACCCGCTTGCCACATTCTAAATCCTTCAACTTAGAGCACGCTGATAATACTGAAACAAAAGTAACCGAAGTGGGTAAAATTCCTTTCCCCTCCATCATGTCAAAAAGTTTTCTAGCTTCATCATACTTCTTTATTCTGTTATATCCAGAAATCATTACATTCCAAGTGACAACATCACTCTTACAACTCATATCAAATATCCCACGAGCCATATCAATTAATCCACACAAAGAATACATATTTATCAAAGCATTGTGAGCAAAGACATTGGAATCAAGCCCATATTTCACTACATGACAATGCAGCTCCCTCCCAAATTGTAAGGCAACACTACGCGTAAAACCCTTGAACAAGAATGGATACGTGTAACAATCCGGCTTCACATTCCTCTCCAACATTTCAAGATACAAAGAAACGCCTAGTTTTGGACAAGCAATCCTAGAATACCCTTTAAACATTATGTTCCAACTGAACACGGATGGTTCAGGAATTGTATCAAACAGTTGGCGTGCATAACACATGTCACCAGATTCACGCGAGCAGCAGAAAGAAAGTATCTTGTTTTGTATAATGGGGTTGCATATAATGCCTGTTTTGATTGTTCGGGAATGGATTTGCTTGAGATGGTACATGGATTTGCAGGATTCAAAGAGGGAAAGTGGAGGGTTTTCAGTTACTGGGGATGATTGACTACATGCCATGGAAATCATTTTCTTGAGAAATGAAGAATGGAGATGGTGTTTTGTGGAGGGAAGATGTATTTCGAAGCCAAGTGAAAATGGCATATAACAAACAAGAAGAACTATATGATATTTTCCGCTCGGAAGCAACCAGCCGCCGTGTGTGTGTGTGTGTGTGTGTGTGTGTGTACAATATGTATTTGGTTTAACAAGCTGTATTCACAAATCTATTTAAGCTTTAATCAATATTAAAATTCTATTTTCAAATTTAATATATTGGAAAAAAAATTGGAAAAAATTGCTGTGATTTGCTCCTTCGATCTAGAATTACTAGCATGAATGCGCATACGGGTGGAAGGAAATTATTTTAAATGTAAAAAAAATATTCATATCTCGGATAATTTTTTAGTAATGTTATTAGATTTAAAAATATAATTATTTTGAAAAACATTTATCAAGATAAATTTGTTTTATTAATGTATTTTTTTTATCTTACCAAATGTAAAGTTTATTTTAACTTGTATCAGTAATTCTGTTAAGAAAATATTTCATAATTATTAAAGCTTGTTAAATAAAAATAACAAAATAGTATATCCATAATTATATGTGATTGAAAGTTTAAAAGATTATAAATATAATAAAATTATGTTCAAAATTTATTTAAAAATTTTAAGATAAAAAACTATTTTAATCAAATTTTCATCAATAATTTGTTGTTAGTATGATTATTTTCATGTAAGATACATAATATTTGAAAAAATAAAAATTTATAATATTATTTAAGCACCATATTAAAACTAACTGAATATGATAAAAAAAAATTGTGATTGCCAAAAAAAAAACCAAAGAAAAAAAAAGGGAGGAAAAGGAAAAAAAAAAGAGAAAAGACAGAAAAACAACTTTGATTTTTTACCAATCAATTCATTTTTAACCAATTTTTCACTTGAAAACACTTTAGAAACATCCAACAAACCTCAATAAATTCATTTATGCTCTTAAAGTAGTAAAAACTTGATTTAAAAAAAAAATTCAAACTAACACCAAAATTGTTTTCAAGCCTGAATCTATTACTTTCAATAAGATGAGTACCAAAAACCACCATTATCATATACTTGTTATTGAATAGAACAATTTGACACCAAACTTAACCATTTAGGTTGGTGGAATCATGACAATTCAATACTTTCTCTTTCCATTATCATTAACTCTTGTTTTCATCCGATGACTGAAAATGAATAAAAATAAACTTTAAAATCAAAATAAAAATTACAAGAATTTAGAATTAAGCATATGTTATCTCTATATCTTATATTTCAATCATTTTCCTTTTAATTTTATAGATCTATCATAATCTTAAAGCTAATTTCATCCAATTAGGCTAGAAAGATACTAAATTGAATAATAAAAAAAAAAGAATCAAGAGCTTCATTGTTCATGTTTTATATGAACAATGAAGCTCCATATCAAACTCTAAATGTTTTGTTTATTTAGGTAATCAATAAAAATAATTGAGGTGTCTCAGTTCTATAAAAGACAAAGAAATAATATCATGTTAGTTTAATATATTAAAAATAAATTGATAAATTGATTATAAACAAAGTTGAAAGTCGCCCTGAAGCCTTTTTTATCTTTTTATAAATAAATCCTATATGGTTATCCATTTATTTAAAAAAAAAAAAAAAGAAGATGAGAGAATCTAACTACAATAGAGGTGGTCGAACAATCAGAGAAAATGATTTTTTGATCGAAAAATCTATTTTTTCAACCATTATTTACCTAAAAACACCTTAAAGACCTAAATAAACCTATTTATCCATCAAGTAACCTAAAAATAGGTTGAAAACAAAACTCAACCCGAATTAATAAAACTTCTCGAGCCTAGATCTACCATTTCATGCAAGGTGAAGGTCAAAGAACACCATAATAAAACTTCTCTTGATGAATGGAATCCTATATCACCTTGATCAACTCTTTTTGTGGTCAAAATCAGTGTCAACCAACTATTTTCTCTCTCTTTTTTATTTTCAGACGAGTTTATCTCTCCTCTCTCTAATTCATAAACTAAAAACTAAAGATAATAGACTTTTGAAACAAAATGAAAATTATCGTTAGTATAGGGTTAGTTATAAAAACATTTCATGCTTTTACATTTTAGTTCCTTATCTCTAAATATTGTATTTTCACCATAATTTCAAGCCTAATGTCTTCTAATTAGGCTATAAAAAAGCTTGATTGAAAAGAAAAAAAAATCAGCCAATGTGAGGTGTTAGATTCATTGTTCATATGAAAAATGAATCTAGCACCTCACTTCTTTTTAGTTTTTAGTATTAGCTATTTGACTCATGCTTCGCTACAGGTCAAATAATTTATTTTTCAACACAAGAAATTAATATGCAGGCTTTTCCAATGCATTTTTGGACAAAAACAATTCTCAATCATATATTGAAATGTTTATGCATACATCTAATTAAATAAACCGAAAATTATTTGTGCTCATAAATATAAAAAAAAGTCATTGACGATAACTAAAAATTAAATTAGAAAAATCAAGAGATATGTGTAGATAAGGATATTTGATCTCACAACATGGGTCATGTACCAAGTTATATTTAATAACTTTGTTTCTTGGAATAAATTCTTTATTTAATAAAATGATTATTCGTGCCAGTAAAACATAAAAAAATCGTTAATGATAAATAAAGACTAAACTAGAAAAATCAAGAGATGGATATTGTTTAAGATATTTGATCTCACAACACCGGTCATATATATAATTGTGTTTAATAATTTTGTTTCTAAGAATAAAAATTTTATTTAATCAAACGATGATAGAAATAGATATATGTATGAAAGATATTAACTAAAATCAAAGAAAAAAAATATTAAGTACGGTTGCACATATTCAAAAAAAAATATTATAATTTTTACTTGAAAACCAAGTTAAAAAATAAACGATATTTAACCATAGACTAAATTGAAAAGCTAAGAGATATATGTTGTTGTAGACATCTAAGCTCAAAACACGGGCCATTGTATTTAATATTTTTGGAATCAATGTTTTATTCAATAAAATGATAATAGAAAAACATATTGGGAAGCGATTGAATAAAATTAAAGGGAAAACAATTAAGTAGGGCTACAAAGAAAGAATGCCCCATAACCTACAAAAATAATGATGAAATTTCATCCGTAAATTAAGTAAAAATCAAATCATATTCTATTCTATTCTATTAAAAAAAATCATAAAAATTGTAAAAAAAATATTAAGATTGAAAAAAAATAGCCACCAAAAGATGAAATCACAAAAAAAGGACTAAAACAACAAATGACCAGAAGGTTGCTGAAAACTCAAGACAAGGTTTATTCTACCAAAACAAAACTTGATTTTTAATTTTTTTTTTCACCATATACACCTTAACAAACCTATCCATGACTTCAGACAAATTAAAAACCTGAAATTAACCCGAAAAAAAAACAAAAAACTTCATAAGCTTAGATCTACTTGGCAATTTTAATGGTACAAAGCACTTAGGCTACACTTTCATCATCGAATGGAATTCATTGACATTAAAATCAGTGTTAACAAAACTTTAAGGACTAAATTGTAAGAAAAAAATTCACTATAGAGTTGCTCTAGTTAAAAACCCACGCATTTTAGTTTCTTTCTAGTAATGTGACATCACATCATGGTTGCAAGAGTGTGAATTTATGGTTTTGGTATATATTTGCAGTATGGTATAATTGAATGTGAGTTTTTGTTTATATATATCCTTACATTTCATTTATTTGGAGGAGTTTTGTTATTTATCTTTTATTTTATGCTTGTATTTAGTTTCCTAGAACTTAGCTTCCATCCACATTTGTGACATTTTCTTTAAAAAATTGTCATGAACTCTAAAATTTTTATTTATGGAATTAATCTCTTTTTTTAGGTAATAGTTTAGAGAATATCATCATATATGCCTATTTAATAATTATTAGTTGAGGTATAGCTATAAAAAAATATATGTTTAACTTTTTTTATAACTCCATAATATATTTAAAAAAGTTTTTTCATCTATTATTATTATTGTCGATTATATTTGTTCATCTTGGAAATTCATTAGTTATTAAATTTTTTACTTAATTAGTCTATTATATTCTTTTTTATGCTCATTCAATTGTAATAAGATTTGTTTTGAAAACCAATAAATATTTATAAAAAAAACATTAATGAGGCACACTCTATCATAGTATCATATGGTAAATTGGCTAATAGCATATTAGAGTATTTAGGCATTGAAGTTATAATGATTCCCAAGCGAAAGTTAGAAGCAAAGATTTAGTGTGCTCTTCATTTTTTTTTCCCTTGGGAAGTCGTACAATAATGATACAAGGGAATAACCATTTTTAGGTAAATTATAAGAACATTGGTACATATTATGATATTGTTTGAATTTTTTTTTATGTATAAAGAAAATATTTAAATGTTGGTAATATTTTTTTTAATAAAAAAATTTAAATAATAAGGGGTTGACTCGATCAACTTAACGGGTTTAAAAGCAACCCGGATGACATGTAAAAACATAGTTTTACTCGAAACAATTTCAAGACAAATTCAAAATGGTATTCTTTTTTAAAAATATATATTAAAATGAGAACATATTGGATGATTCATGTCAATTTAGATTAACCTGTCGAATTCACAACCTGAATCATAAGATCATGATAGGGGCCTCATATAAAGTAAATCAAAATAAGTTAGGAAGCCTAATTTCAAATTAATCCAAAACTTGAGGAAAATTTTAAGAAAAAAAGAAAGCTATAGTGAAAAACCTACCCGTTTTTGTTTCTTTCTAATAATGTGACATCACATCATAGTAGGAAAAGTGTGAATTTATGGTTTTGGTATATATTTGAGACATGGTATAATGGGATGTGAGTTTTAGTTATATACTAGATAGGTTACTCACTCATTACAGCGGGCTAGTTTTGAAAACGTGCACTGCTTTTAATTGTGGGATAATTGGGAGAAAAAAGCACTTTCTAAGCATACAGTTGGTAACATTAAAAGGTATATGATTTGGCTTTCAAGCAACATACAAGTAACAAGTAAAAAAAACTTGTTTAAACTGTTTCAAATCTCATATAAAAATCAAACTGTAAAATGTAAGGAGACATCAATCTAATATAGATATTGTTTGAGCAACTCAGTACAAAAAATGACATGATGAATAAAAGGAGTACTTAAGCCTAACTTTTGGGTGAGAGGTGAAGTCTCGACAACTATTAGCAAGTAAAGAGTAACAAATACTTGTGAACTCCTTATTACTATAAGGATTTGAATAACTTAGTTAAGTACAGCAACAATATTTTATGTATGCATCTATATGTCTGAATCTAATATATAAAATGAGTATGGTACATACCTCAACCACTCGTCTTACAAGGCACCAAAAAAAAATAGAAAGCAACCCAATACCACCTAAAGGCAAACTTTCTTGGACAAGCATTGGTTAAATACTTTCCTCTATCGGAGTCTGAATATATATAACAAATGAAGGGGCATAAGATCAATGAATATTTCTGGAATAATAATATCTCAGGAATTATTACTGATTAAATATACATGGTAAAGGAAAATTGAAATCAAGATGTTTTTCTAGAGTTGGGGATGAAATATAAAGATTCTGAGCAATTGTCCCCGTAATGAAAAGTTAAATTAATCATTAGCTGATCTCAAACAATTCAACAAAAGTGAAAAGGCATTATTTTCACTAAATTATTGGATCTAGACAATCTTGGTCTTTGGCTAATTCACTCTGTGTTATACTATCCAAACAAATAAACCTAAAGTAACATAAAGATTTTGAGTTTAGGGCAGGTACCATCAAAGTGGAATTACAAAACATACTATAAGATTAATTTAAGCAGCTTAAATTATTATTACTGCTAACAAAAAATGAAATTTATTTAAAGTTTTTTCAGGACAGAAGACAGCAAGTCTAGACATGTCTGAGTCTATAGCACAACAAGTATGACAACAAGTATGACCAAGAGAGGAACAAATGAACCTTGAGGGGTAGTTCAACTTATCAGGCCTGGAGTTTGTTCCCTAATGGTCACAAGTTCAATTCCTCTCAGGGCCACTAGAGGCTTACATGGTCGTTAACTTCAGGGCTCGTGGAATTAGTCAAGGTGTACGCAAGCTGGCTCGGATACTCACGTTAATAATAATAAAAAAAAAGAGATACAACTGTCATATCCTGTAAATAAAGAGTAATGAGTTTTCATCTCCCAACATCATTTTAATATTGAAATCTATACTCTCTACCCGCATGAAAATCTTGGCAAGATACATGTATGTAATCAATTCAAAACATAACAGAAAAGTTAAGTGTACATGTAGTTAACACAAATAAACTGTTTGGAGGTGGAATGTCGTAGAAGGAAGCGATGCTTCATAACTGTCCCAAAAAATAAACCAGTGTGTATGTAGCCTTTTCAAAAAGATCAGACATTTATTCATAGCTAGATACCTTGCAAATAACAACCGAAATATCATCACCAAGAACTAACTGGTACCAAACTGCTAAAACAGATAAAAAAAGGTTGTTGCACATGGCATGTAAATTTCAAAGTGAGAAATAAGTAAAGCTATGCTTTCATGAACATAATACACTAATACGGTGGCTCATCCTTGATATGAAGCCAATTTAATTAGGTTCTTAATATGAAAAGTGGGCAACAATAATATCATAGAAGGGTGTAGTTGCACTAATGTAGCTAATACTAAAATGGTGAGAAAGTTGAACTTACACACTACCAAACATCCTGTACTTTATAAATTACAGTGGTTGAATAATGGTGGTGAAGTAAAAGTGAATAAGAAAGTTTTTGTTACTTTTTCTATTGGTAAATATTGTGATGAGGTGTTATATGATGTCGTGTCAATTCAAGCTAGTCACTTGTTGCTTAGTAAACAATGGCAATATGATGGGAGAGTTATTTATAATGGAGTGACAAATATGTATTTCTTTGAAATGAATAAAAGACTTATAACTCATATATCTTTGACACCTAAGTAAATATATGAGAAGCAACTGAAATTGAAGAAAAAAGATGGTTAAAAAGAAGAGCTTGTATATTAAGGGGACTTTCTTTGCTAACAAGGTTCTTCTTGGTTTTGATAATAATGTTATTATTTGGCTTGGTACTGATTGGTTGACCTTAGAAGATGTTTTCCATGATATAGATTTTAGGTTGAATCTTTTTAAAGAAGGGGAGGATGGTATGGACTAAGTCAGCTCCAAATTTGACATTAAAATGTTTGTTGACAAATTTTGCTAGATCAAACATATCTATCAAACCTTATATTGGAACAAGCTAAATTTTACAAGGAGATACTAGACGCATGGAACTATAATTCAGTAACTTTTCAAGTCAAATGGAGTTTGGGAACATATTATTTTAAAAGGTCAAAATTACTAGAAAAATCTGGTCATATCTCTCAAACTAGATCTTTATGTACTGTTTGGGATATATTTGGAGCTATAGGTGGAACTTTGCTACGATTCAAGTTGTTCTGGAAACTAGACATCTCTAGCTTTCCAACCATATATAGTAGGCCTAATAATTCATCTAGACGAGAGATAATGACGTGTTTGAAGTCAAAATTGAAAATTTACCAAGAATGTGCGAACATTAGAGATTTAGGCTACATGGAAGAATTTCAGCGTGAAAACTTAGTTTTTATTTATTTATTTTATTTTGAATAATTATTTTTAATTTTGGTTTGTTCTGGCCCATTAGATATTGTTTAAGGGTTTATTTCATTATTGGACTTATGTTAGTTGATTGCTAGTTTAAGCTCATTAGCTTGCAACCCAAAAGTGATTCATTAAGGTTAGTTAGATAGGACTATATTATATTTTTTTAGCTGCAAATTTCAATAGCAAGTTAAAGAATAAACATGATTTTTCCTTTTGTTTGTATGTGGCAAAACAATCTTTCTTTGCAGGGATAAAAATTATACATTGACTTATCAAAGATTAACTAGCTTCTTCGTGTTATTCGCATACTTAGGATTCTTAGATACAAGGTTAACTCTAGGTCCAAGTCTTTTTTCAATACATTTAGTTCTTATGTACAGGGTTATATCTAGGTCAAGGTTCTATCAAACCTCATTTTCAGCATTCTGAGTTGTTATCTATTTTTTTAGGGGTTGTTTTACCACGTGATCAAGAAGTTTGCATCACCTCTTAAATAATTTTCTTTTATAGGTAAGCCCAAAAACTAGGAGGCTGCAAAACCATGGTGGTTTTGAACAACATAAGTGGTTTATGGAAGAGTCTTCCTCATCCTCTCCTATAACGTCCCCAGAAAGGCTTATTTTGTCCTTTTGTGAGCTTGAACCTATCAAAAGAAAGCAAACATGAAGATTGCTCAAACATGAAATTTTCTTCTTCAATCATGGCTGACTAAGTATGTTACTTTGGTGAGATCATCATGACAAATAGGATATAAATGTGTCATAGGAATACATGAATCATGTAGAGGGGATGTATATCTATCACTAGGAACAAACCTCATTTGATTTGGAGGTCTAGAACTCCGTATTCATTTTTAAGATTGGTCCCCAATCAGCTTACATCTATCAACACAGGGGAGGATGGCTGGGGATAAGATGTTGTCAACATCATTGAAATAAATGGAATGTAAACGTTTGATAGGAGTAGTTGATCATTGTAGATGAGATATTTCTTAGTTAATTAGAGCCTCTAAGGTCGTCAGGGATGCCACATTCATTCACCTGAAAATGGCATCTCGATCAGCTTGTGTCTGCTAAAGAAGATGATAAAAAAAGGATTGTATAACGTGTCATTCAGTTTATTCAATAAAAATAAGTGACATGTCGTCTGTTTAAACCCTAGAAATTATAGTTTTAATTCGGAATTTTGAAATTTTCATTTTGGTCCATGTCTTTCCAATTTCAGCATATATGCTAGAAAACTTGATTTTTGCAATTAACCTTTAAAACTTATCAATTTTTGCAATCACACCTCTGGAAACCTTAATTTAAATCATTTAATTTGAGCATCTTTTACAAATTAGTCTTTGGTTTCTAGATTATACAATTTGACCACTATCAACCATCAAACTTTTAATTTCTTTCAAATTGACCCCTTATTTGATTAATTTTAGTTCATGAACTCACACGCCATTTGCATTTTGGTCCTTGGTTATAAAATTCTTTAATTTGACCCTCAATGAACCTCCAATCTTTAAATTTCTTTCAATTGAACCCTTGAATGCACCAATTTGGCTTTTCAAAGTTTCAATTGAGTCCAATTTCATTCAATTATTGCATATTAACCTAAATTAGGACTGCAAACTTGATTTTTCAACGATTGGGTCCTTGATTGAACCAATAAAACTCATTACAAGTTTAATTAAGTCCTTAAACTTACTTAATTCTTCTATTTTTTTCCAAATTGACTTTCAAACTTAATGTTTCTCCAATTAAGTCCTTAAATAAATCAATTAACCCCTATTATAAGTAAGTCCTTAAAATTAATTAATTCTTTTAATTTTGATCAAGTTTGGATTTTAGCCTCAATTTTCTTTCTATTAAGTCTTTCTTCATCCTATCTTATTAAAATATCCTAATTTGGCTATTCTTTTGGAATTTTGGTATGTTGCAGCTCAAAGGCTTATCTTCTTATGTCCCAAAAATATTTTTAGATTTTGAATTTCTTATTTTTTTTATGTTTTAAATTAAAAGGAAACAATATGCATTTTTTTTTTCATGAAGCAATTTTAGGGATCCAAAATTGGGTTATGACACATACAAAGTAAATTGAAATAATTTATGAAACTTAATTTTCAATCAACTCAATATTGAATGATGAAATTGAAAACAAATCACTTAAAAAATGACCCAAGTCAACTCGAGTTAATCTATCAAATCCACGACCTGAAATATGAGGCTATAATAATCCAATAAAAAGTAAATCAAAATAAAATATGAAGTTCAACTCTCAATCAACCCAGTGTTAAGAGATAAAATTTTAAAAAATCAATTAAAAAAGGACGCATCAAAATAACCCGAGTTAACATGTCAAACCCATAATCCAAGTCATGATACTATGATAACCTCATAGAAATCAAATAAGAAAAAATGATTGGGATCAACCAGGATTACCTTACCAAACTCACGACTTGGGTCATAAAATTAGGATAACTACATATAAAATAAATCAATATAAATTATGAGGCTGAATTTCTAATCAACCCATTGTTGAAAAAAAAACACAATCTAAAAAAAGAACACAATAAAACAATTTGTGTCAACCTAGGTTAACTTGTAAAACTCATGATTTGGGTCATGAGATCAGGATAATCTAATAAAAAATAAACACAAACAAATCAAGAAGTCTAATTACTAATCAACCTAATATTGAAGGATGAAATTGAAAAAAAAAACTCAAGTCAATCGGATTAAGCTGTTAAATTCACGATATAGGTCATGAGACTAGGATAACCATATAGAAATCAAACTACAACAAATCATGAAGCTCGATCTCTAATGAAACCAAATGTCAAAGGATTAAGTTTTTAAAAAAAAACAGATTTAAAAACTAGAGGCCAAAAAAAAACTATTAAAATGAATAGTGTTTTGTGATGTGGAGCACTATAAAAACACCACATCTTTTAGTTTTTGTTAATAATAATAATTAATTGATGCAAAATTACTAGAATCATATTTAACTAGCTTTTTGACTTGTGCTTCATCGCAGGCCAATATTTGTTTTCAGCAAAAAACAATATATATACAAGCTTTTCCAATGTGTTATTGACATAAAAATCCTAATCATAAATTAAAAAGCTTCTACATGCATTTAATTAAATAAATCAAAAATTATTTGTACCAAAACAAAAGAAAAACCAATAACGATAACAGACTAAACTAGAAAAAAATCGAGAGATTGATGTAAATTAAGATATTTGATTTCGCAACACATGTCATGTACTTGGTTGTATTTAATAACTTTTTTTATTATAATTAAATTTTATTAAATCAAACGATAATAAAAATAGATGTACACACAAAAGCAATTGAAAAAAATCAAAAGGAAAAATATTATGCAAGGTTCCACGTATTTGAAAAAAGAATATTATCATTTTATGTGAGAACCAAGTAAAAACTAAACGATATTTAACCAAAAACTAAATTAAAAAGTTGAGAGATAGATATGAATGTCAATGTAAATATTTGATCTCGAAACACAAGCTAGAGAATCGATTGTTTTAATAACTTTATTTCTTAAAATCAATGTTATAAAATGATAATAAAAAAAAAGACATGTAGAGAAAAGCAATTGAATAAAATTAAAGAAAAACATTTAAGTAAAGCTACATAGAAAGAATGCCTACTAATATCTAAATAAAAAAAAGTTGAAATCTTATCCATAAACCAATGAAAAATTAAATAATGTTCTATTAGAAAACAACATAGTTTTTTATATTAAAATTGAAAAGAAAATTTGCCAATAAAAATTCAATAACAAGCTAACATTGAAGGATGAAATTAAACAAAAAAAAAAAACAATAAACAAAAAAAAGGCCAAGGCTCATGCATCTAGGTTGGTTTTTTTTTTCTTGTCATTTAACCTTTATTTAAAAAAAAAAGCAAGTGAAGCCTAGTTTTGAGAGACCAAAGGTTTGTCGAAAATTCAAGCTGTGTTTTTTTGGCTAAGAGAAACTCAATTTTCAACCAAATTTTAACCCAATAAATCTAGAAAACACCCTACACACCTTGACAAACTCATTCTTGACCTCAAATTACCCAAAAAATAGCCCAAAATCCAAAAACAACCCGAAATAAATAAATAAATAAAAACTTCTCGGGCTCAAATCTATCAGTTCAACAATGAAAAAGACAAAGAACACATAGATGGAACTCTTCTTATTAAATGAAATCCTTGACACCAATATCATCATTTTTCATGTTTGGAATATGTGTCAATTGAGACTCTCTCTCTACACCCTAAATTCGGTCAATCTTTCTCTTTCCTCTCTTAAACTATGGACTGATAAATAAATAAAAATAAATTTTTGAACAACAATTGAATTTTTTAAATATTGATGGATCAAAAAGATATAATTTTAAAGTAAGAAAATCAAAGTGAACATTTCGTTTGAATTTTGAAATTACCACCTATTATATTTGTTTTTTTTATTTTAATCCTTGCGTTCTCTTAATATATTTAATTAAAGTGGTTATCAATTTAGTCATGCATGGGCAAAATAAATAAAAAAAGGTTGAAAAAAAAATCACTAGAAATAATAATAATAATTAATTGATCAAGGAAGAAAGAGTACGAACCAATCCCTGCTAGAAAGCATGATTCAAGGAATCAAATATGGACAAACTCCAATTTGTGTAGTTGATAGCAGAGACTTTGTTATTTT
>Ga0325410_1001477_pt1 | contig 26116 bp, 9 predicted proteins | sample PopdelMetagenome_16_FD_206182 | JGI IMG/M metagenome (GOLD analysis project Ga0325410, IMG submission 206182) | Populus deltoides microbial communities from Bellville, Georgia, United States - Xylem-PdIQD-R3 | ecosystem: Host-associated > Plants > Phyllosphere > Stem > Wood/Secondary xylem...
TAGTTATTTAAATTGAATTAACATAATTATTATATTTTTAAGAATATGAAAAAATCTCAATCCAAAAAGTATGAATGAAAGAGTGTGAGCGAGAGTTTATGTGTTTAAGATAATTTAGCTGAATATGAAGAGTATATCCTGAATTTTCATGCTGAAGAACGACAATGTTTAAAATGATATAATAATAATTTTTTTTAAAAAAAAATAACCAAACTCCAATTGATGGACATTTGTTCAAACTGTTAAATAATATTTATATAATTTTATTTATTAATTAAAAATAAAATAATATTTTTAATTTAATCTATATATATATATTTTTTATATTTATGTTAACGCTAAGCACTTATAATAAACAGATCATTGAGAATTCTAATTTTTTTTATGTGTTTGATCTTAATTAATTATTTTAACACATACTTCATTCTTGCTTTTATATTATATATATTCATCAATGTTCCACTTATCCCTTTATAATTTAAATTTTATAACCCTATCTTTTTTTAATTTATAATTTAGTATGAGCATCTTGAAGAAGAGAGAAAATTAGAGAAAAGAAAATAAGTTGAAAAAATGAAACCCTTTTAAAACTTGTAACTTTCGGACACTTCCGGTATAGGAAAAAGATAAACACGTATGGATGAAAAAATTATATTTGTTCCCAAAAAAAATGATAATAATTCTCTTTCCCATTAAAAAAAATTAATTTCTTCTATTTTTTTCATTTCATATTTTTCTCTCCTATTTATGTTATCTCTCTCATATACTATAAGGTATATGTAATTAAAATCTAAAAACCATAAAAGTTGTCATGAGAATAATACAAAAAACTTTAAATTAACAACAAGAATATAAATGTAAAATGGCAAAACTATGAATTACCCTTGACTGTTTTTTTTTTCTTCTTCTTTTCTAGATAAAGACGCAAGTAGAGTTGGTGTTGGATTTGATAATTGATATGACGAACAATTTGGTTTTCCCTTTCCATTAGAGGACAAAGCTTGGTAGTTGGCATGGTTCGAAACTGTCGTTATCTTTAGATTCTGGACTCGATTCCACCACTTGGCGATTAAACTATGAGCATATGCAACGGATGGAGGAGAAGGAATCTTGATTTTAGAATTACATGGAAACTTCGTAAGCCCTTTTTTCAAAGAACATTAAGTGTGATCGGTTGTTTCCCGTTAAGCTTGAAACCTCATCATTTCTATTTTATTCAAATGAGACCTAATGGATGGATTCCATTGGGTTTTGAAAAAGTTTGGAATTTATGCATCCGTTAGTAATCAATGCTTGATTGACTCAGCCGGAGGTGCCAAGACCTCCTGCCACCTCCGTTTAGAAATGCCTTCCTATAAATGCACCGGACTTGTACATCAGATACCTCTGTTGTTCTTTCTGGCCTGTTGCTGGGATGAAAAGTAAGTGGATTATATTCTCCGATCAACCCAGCTTCGCCTGAAAGCCTACATATGCTGGCAGTAGCAGGCTTATTATTTTTCTGCGTTGGATGCATGTATGAATAGCTTCTCTGTTAACCCTATCTTTTCCCTTCCAAGCATAACCAACCAAACAATCTCTGGGATTGGATTACAGTATCGAATACCAGCAGTCTTTTTTACATCTGCTTTAGAAATTAATTTCTTTCATCTAAGCTCTCAAGTTTTGTTTTTTATTCCAGGTTTAGCCTAGACGCTCTTAATTGGATGTTTACCGGGGGATTGCTTGGCTGGTTTATACAAGTTGCATTGCTCAAAATGATACTCCTTTCATTCGGTAGCTACCCTTGTTAGACATTTTTGTGTATGCTAGGTATGTTACGATACTTGTATTCTAATCAATCGGCCGGTTACAAGTAATATTAACTTTGTTCATGTAAATATATTTAATTATTAATTAAGATTTATTTATATTTATTATTCATCAAATATTTGATTAATGAATTTAATATTTGATTAATACATTTAGAGTAAAAAAAAAAGTTACTGGGATAAAAATATTTTGTAAAGAAAATTATAAAATTGTTATAATTATGAGATTCATATTGCATCAAAGTATTGTTCCTAAATATTATTGGTCAATGCTTTACTAAAACTGAACTTTAATTACATTGATACATATTATGTTCTTTCTTTTATGAAAGGAAGTAGGTGTTTTTATAAACTAATGTATAAAAGATACCTAAAACTAATATTTAAGTGCTTGTTATATGACCTGCACACTCAACTAATCTGCATAAGAATTTTATATAAAGAGATCACTTGTATCTATGGAAAGACTCACGTGACATTTGTGTAAGTAATCATCATGCTTGAGATCACTAAGTTATCTTATATAAGGAATGTTATACTTTGATCCTGCTATATGTTATCCTTATTAAGGGTAAAAAATAAACAAATATTAGGTATAATACGAGCTATATGAAGGTTTTTAAGAAATTAAAAGAGTTATCACCCTAGATGAATTAGGAAAAAAATTTCATATGTTCTCAAATAATATTGATTGTAAATCCTTGCACAAGTGGAATGAGATTTGAAAATAATTTCAAATCTTACTCAAATGATCAATGACTATGGTGTTGGGAAAAAAAATATGATTTGACATAATAGACACACTACATGTTATAATGTCTAAAAAACATTGTTGATGAAGATATAATAATTACACTCAGAAACTAGTCACTAAAATGTTAAGTCAAACCACTTATGACTTTTCTAATATTCAGGGGATTATGACAAGTTACTTGATATTGTACTTGATTTTTAAATATCAATCAATCAATTGTTGCAACAATTGGTAATAAATTAGTGTGTTAAATTTATTTAATTCTATTTTATTTAGGATTGTGATTTATATTTGAATCAACTTATTAGAGAACTTGATAGGTCACACACACAAGAATCATTGGTTAAAAATTAAAATGGATGATTAATCAAGTGTGACTTTATTGATTGTAAATAAGTTTTAGAAATTTAGGACTAAAGTGTAATTTATACAGGGAATTGCAATTTTAGACCTATAAAAATCAAGTAGGGACTTGATTGAATAAATTTCTAAAACTATCCTGAAATAATATATGTGATATTATTCAAGGAATAAATTGATATTTTACCATGTATAGGGTTTTTTTTATGTTTTCATATAAATAGAATGTTAAGCCTCTTATTTTCTATATTCTTTAATAAAGAAAAAAACTATGTTAGTTAAAGAACACCTGAAAAACATAAAACAACAGAGTTAACACTCAAAGGCATAGCAATCCCTCTCTCCTAAAAGGGTCTAGATGATTTCTCATAGGTGGTTTATGTGAATTACCATTAAAGATCGAACATTTGGACAACTTTGGGTTTGAGATAACCTAGCCTTTAAGAATTATTCAAAGTTGAAAAAAAAATCTGATCTTTTATGTAATCTTTGTATAAACTCTCAACTCTAGGTCTATCTAACTTGATCCTTAAGACTTCTAAAGAATTTTAAATTTACGGTTTTCACTATGTATATGTGTTTTGAGAAACTCAACAATGGTAGTGAAGCCATCGTTAGACAATTAGGGTTGTTGGTTGCATATTTGAATTGTTATTGACATTAATTATGAGTTAATTTTATATGCAACATAATATTCCCAAAAAATAATTTTTCTCTCCTGAATTTTTTCAAAAAAAAGGTTCAGTTACTGTTCTGGTAAGAACTAGCTGAATTTTTCCAGATTTGGTTGGAATCCTCATAAAAAAATTGTCATAGGTGCTGCAATGGGTGCTGCACCAAGCGCGCCATAAGTACTGCTGGGGTTGCTCCAATAATGGGTAGCCTGCCCATTGCCACACCATCTCCAAAGAGAAAGAAGAGATGAGGGGTAGAATTCTGATCTTTATTTAGGGTTTTTAAGGGTAGAATTGTAATTCTACCCCATACACCCTATAACTCATTACAATAAGGTTTTTGGGATTTAATTTACAAATTTAGCCTTGCAATTTAATCTTTATTAAAATCTGGTATGTGAGATAGAATTATGACTCTTCCCCTCTATATATAAAATTTTGATTTTATATTTTAAAATTGAAACCTGAATTGAATTAATTATATAATTAGTTTTCTTAATAAGATTAAGATTGAATTAAGATTTTTGATTTGGAATTTTTAAGTTTTGTAATATCTTAATAGGATTAGGTGATCAGCACTTAAAAATGCATTTTCATTAGGTTTTATATCATCATATTGCACTTAAAGTATCATTAAATTCCCTAACTTAAGCATGTTTTATAATAACAAGTCTGATAATATAAGATATCTTTAATTTATGGTAAATGCTCAAAGAATTGATTGATGTGTTTAACTATTGAAACTGAGAAGACAAAAAGAGGGCTAAGCTTAGAGAAGAAATTCTAGTTAGACTGGTTCAATTCAAACTGGAACACCAATCGATTATTGGGTTATACATGAAGCTGTAGACCTTGGATTTAAGTTTGGTTTATCTTGATGGAAAGATAAGACATAGGCCTAAAACATTTATGAAACGTCCAAGATTGAAAACTGACGGTTTCAAGTTCAAATCATAGCAACAAAAGAAAAGTCTAAATCTGTCCTACAACCCAAACAGTGTTAGGAGTTCAGCTCATATCTCAAGTTCTAGAAGTCAAAATGAAATCATTCTTTTTTTGTTGGAAAGCTAAGATAAATACCCATAACTTTTATATAGACTATCTATTTAAATTATGACATTAGTAATGATGTTTTGGCCAACCAACAAGTCAATAATTAGTTACCAAGTCAATGGTTGGCCAACAACTCAATAGTTAGTCATCAAATCAATAGTTTCGAATTTTATCCTATAAAAGGAGGCATTTGCCATATATTTAGGCATTTTATTTTTCAGATCAAAACCTTTCTCTTGCTTTCTTTCTTTGTATTTTTGTAATATTCAAGTTTTGTTTCATGTTATATTTTCATCAATCTCTTATTTATGCTTTTCATTTTCTTTACTATACCTAGTTAACTTATATCATAATTATGTTCTTATCTTGTTTATTTATGTTTCTTTTCTTTATTATGTTTTTAGCTAAGTTTATTTTGTCAAGGTAAAAAGGTTACATTAATGATGTTAAAATAAATATAGTATAACCTCAACATGAACTTTAATGTTTATACTTAAGAAAGTTTGTTATTAACATATTTTATAATTGTTATCTTACACATTCTTAATACCTTACTTGTTAAATGATTAATCTAGATTTGTGTTGTATAACCCTTGATACAACAAATACTTAATCCTTCCGTAACCTACTTTGTGGATAACCGACACTTGTGTTATGAAAGGAACTTGATTTGTTGTTGACATAAATTGGCACCATAAATACCTGACAATATTTATAAGTATTAGTGTTACTCAAATAAGATAATTAATATGAACATGTTAATAATTTATAATGAGCCATTAATGATAAATCATCCGATTGGAACTTTCTTTTTGTGTGGTTTTCAGTTGAGTAATAAAAAGAGTTTGAACTATACTTATTCGAAATACCATTAATGGATCATCTAACCTTGATAATTGTTCTATTCTTGTTAAATCTTTATATTAATATCACATCTCAAAATTCTCTTCAACTCTATTTATTTTATTATCTATGGTTTATATAGTTGACCTCCTTGTGGATCGACCCCACACTTGCCAAGTTATTTATTACTTTGGCACTCCTGCACTTAGAAGAAGACGTCAATCATTTGATCGTGTTAAGTTTTTGGCCCCGTTGGGAAGGAGGTAAATAACTATATAAATTATATATTTTATTTTATTTTTTTCTTTTCACTTTTCTTTTATCTAATTTTTGTCTTTTCATTTTCTTTTTCTTTTCTTTCTCCTCTTTCCACATTTGCATGAGAGTTTGGTCACACATATTAAGTGGTAAACTTTGTAGGAAATCTTCATCCTCTTCAGAAAACATGGTCAAAGAAGATAATCAATCACTTCATAATGAGAATAACCGTGTTAGAACACTTAGAGATCATATGAATCCAACAAGAACAAATACACCATCATGTATAGTTTTCCCTCCTGATACATCTAATTTTAATTTCAAACCAGGTATTATTCAACTTTTACCTATTTTGTATAGTTTAGATCTAGAAAATTCATACTTGCATTTGAGAGAATTTGAAGAAGTTTGCAATACTTATAATGATTTAAATTGTAGCCTGAATACCATCAGATTAAAGCTTTTTCCTTTTTCTTTAAAAGATAAAGCTAAAACATGGCTATAAAATCTTAGGTTAGGATCCATTTGTGCTTGGGATGAAATGCAACAATAGTTTTTAAGGAAGTTTTTTCCTTCTCATGAAACAAACTCTTTCAAAAGACAAATTACCACTTTCACCTAAAAACCAGGAGAAATATTTTACCAGTGTTGGGATAGGTATAAAGACTTGCTTTATACATGCCCTGATCATAGTTTTGAAATATGGATATTGATTTCACACTTTTATAAAGGGTTAACACCTAAAGATAGGCAAATGGTGGAGTTGATGTGTAATGAAACTTTTAAAGATAAAGACCCTGATGAAGCAATGAAGTACATAGACTTGTTAACTGAAAATGCTCAAAATTAGAACACTACAGGCACTTATGAGGCATCAGGTAAAACTCAGTCTCATACATCTAGTGAAGGCATGTACATCTTCAGGGAAAATCATGACCTCCAAGCTAAATTTGCATCTTTAGCTAGAAAATTCGAGGCACTATAATTAAAAATGTGTGGTCAATTAAAATCTGTTCAAGAAATTATGTGTCAAATAAACGAAAACTAATGAACACTCAATAAATGACTGTCCAACTTTTTCTTCTTTCAAGGAATGTTTACATGAACAAGTCAATACTTTAAAGAGTTTTCAAAGGCCAAATCATAATCCATATTCATAAGCATACAACCCTGGTTGGAGAAATCATCCAATTTCAGTTGGAAAAGTAGTAACAATAATGCACAAACTTCACAACCATTATTTTAAGCACACCATAATTTTTAAAATTCTTTATGCACTCAAATTGAATGGGTATGCACCTCTTTATGTTCCCCTCCTAGAAGAAATTTTGAGGAAACATTGCATGTATTCATTGAAAAGCAAGAGAAAATCAACACTCAAATTGCTCAAGCTATGACAGATTTGAAAGATACTCTTGTAAAATTCACATCTACTCCCAGTTTTTAGGAGAAAAGTAAGTTTCTGCCTCAACCACAACAAAATCCCAAAAGGCAATACAATTCAAATGCGAGTAGCTCTAGAAGCCAACACATGGATCAAGTCAAATCAGTCATTACTCTTCATAGTGGTAAGGTTATTGAAAAACCTATTCTTGAACCTTCTGAGAAAGATGATGAGTCAATATCTGAGGGTAAGGAAGAGGTTGAACCTGAACATTGTAAAGAAAAGATGAATTCCCCACCAACACTTCCTTTTTCCCATTCTGTGACCAAACAAAGAAAAGTCAATCCCAATTTTGAAATCTTTGAAACTATCAAACATGTAAGGATCAATATACCTTTGTTGGATGCTATTAAACAAGTACCCTTTTATGCTAAATTTTAGAAAGACTTGTGCACCGTAAAGGAAAAAGTGAATGTGAAATAGAAAGTCTTTTTAGCGATTAAGTAAGTGTCATTCTTTAAAACAATAATGCTTTGAAATAGAAAGACCCTGGTTGTCCTACAATTTCATGCTTTATTGGGGAACATACAATTAAAGCTTTACTAGATCTTGGAGCTAGTGTGAATTTACTTCCATATTCGGTTTTTTAAAGTTTCAATCTAGGTAAGTTAAGACCAACTTCTGTAACTCAATTCCAATTATTTGTCCTAAAATAAGTGCAATTCAGTCCTCTATCTTTTAAATTTGTTCTATTGCACCTCTAATTGACGCTAAACTTTTAATTTAGTGAAATTTAGCCTTGTAAAACATCAATTTTCTCCCTTTATTTAGGTGCATTTTTTTATTTTAGTCCTTGGTCTCGGATTGCTTTAATTTAACCCTTAATTAACCATTAAACTTTTAATTTTCTTCAATTACACCCCTGATTTTAATCAATTTTGCCCTTATAGTTTGATGCCTTTTATAGATTGGTCCTTAGTTGTAAAACTTTTTAATTTGACCCCTATTTGACCCCAAAACTTTAATTTTTTTGTGATTCTTCCTAATCAATTGACTTGGTAAAAATTAAATTTGGTCTCTTAAAATTTCAATCTTCTCAATTAAGCCCAAATTTGGTTTCCAAACTTAATTTTTCACTAATTAAGCCCCTAATAAAATTAATTTGACCCATTTAAAGTATAATTAAGTCATTTCAACTAATTCAATCCTTTAATTGGACCCAAATTAATTCCTAAACATAATTAAAATTTAATTTGGCCCATTATTAAATCAAATTGGCCTATTAAAAATTTAATTATGTCATTGGACTTAATTTTTATGCAAATTTATCCAACAATCATTTAATTTGACCTTGAATTTGTTTTTTTTGGTATAATAGGGGTACAATTAGGTCTTGAATTTTTTCTAAAATTACAACTTGTTTTTTATGTATTTTTTGAAATTCTCCCTAGCTTGCTTTCTTCTCGTTGCCAATGTTCATTTTAATTTTTATTTTGAAAAAAATGAATTTGGGGGAATAACCCAGAATTGAGTTATAATAGTTGCACTCCTCTTTACAATGCTTATGATATCAAGAAATGATGAATTCTTTTGAAAATATTTGAAGTGAGGGCTAGGAAGCGCTCTCAGAGAAAAAATATAAAGGTTTTTCAAAGATTTTAAAATGGTCGAATTGTCATAGGTGACCTACCCAGAAAAAAATAAAAAAGAGTTTTCAAGGTGGTCCCATTGTAATGGGTGACCTGCCCAAGTAAAAAACATAAAGATTTTTTAAATCGGTGAAAAATGTGAAGATTTTTCAAAGTGGTCTTATTGTAATAGGCAATCTGCCTAGTTGAAAAATGAAAAGAGTTTTCAAAGTGGAGAAAAATGCGGAGATTTTTTAAAGTGGACTTGTTGTAATGGATGACCTATCTAGGTGAAAGACAGGAGGATTTTTCAAATAGGTGAAAAATACAAAGATTTTTCAAAGTGATCTTGTTGTAATGGGCGACCTGTCTAGGTGAAAAACACGAGGATTTTTCAAAGGGGTGAAAAAGAAGATTTTTCAAAGTGTTATTTTGTAATGGGCGACCTGCCCAGGTGAAAAACACAAGGGTTTTTCAAAGTGGTCTTATTGGAATGGGCGACCGGCCCAGGTGGAAAGTGAAAAGAGTTTTCCAAGTGGTAAAAAATAAAGAGATTTTTCAAAGTAATCTTGTTGTAATGGGCAACCTACCCAGGTGAAAAACACAAGGATTTTTCAATGGGGTGAAAAATACAAAGTTTTTTCGAAGTGTTCTTGTTGTAATGGGCGACCTGCTCAGGTGAAAAACACGAGGATTTTTCAAAGAGATGAAAAATATGAAGATTTTTAAAGTGGTTTTGTTGTAATAGGTGACTTGCTCAGGTGGAAAGTGAAAAGAGTTTTCAAAGTGGTGAAAACTGCAGAGATTTTTCAAAGTGGTCCTTTTGTAATGGGTGACCTGCCTAGGTGGAAAGTGAAAAGAGTTTTCAAAGTGGTGAAAAACACAGAAATTTTTCAAAGTGGTCTTGTTGTAATGGGCGACCTACCTGGGTGAAAATGAAAAAAGTTTTCAAAGAGGTTTGATTGTAATAAGTGACCTACTCATATGAAAAAATACAATGATTTTTCAAAGAGGTTTGATTGAAATGGGCAACCGGCCCGGGTGAAAAAAGAAAAGTCTTAAAGGGACAACATGATAGGGCTCGAAGGTACACTATCCAGGAGATGGGAGCTTAGAGGAGCACTTAAAAGGAAATGAGATAGGACTTGAAGAGGGGATGAAGGCTCAAAGGCACACTCAAAAGGAGGTAGGGGTAAAAAAACACACTACCCGAGAGATGAGGGCTCAAAGGCATACTCAAAAAAAGGTAGGTTTAAAAAAACACACCATCTGAGATGGTCGAAGGCTTAAAGGCGCACTCAAAAGGAAAGGGGTAGGGCTATAAAGCACACTATCTAAAATGATTGAGGGCTCAAAAACGCATTCAAAGAGAAAGAGGTAGGGCTGTAGAGCGTACTCAAAGAGGGGTAGATGGGCTTTTAAGGTGCACCATATGAAGGATAAGGGCTTAAAAACAAACTCAAAAGGAGGTAGAGTTGAAAAATACACTACCCAAGAGATGAGGACTTAAAGGTGCACTTGAAAGGAGGTGGGGTTAGAAAACGCACTACCCGAGTGGTAAGGGTTTGAAGGCGCACTAAAAAAAAAGTAGGGTTGTAAAACACACTATCTGAGATAGTCGAGGGCTCGAAAACACACTCAAAGGAAAAAAGGTAGGGCTGTAAAGCGCACTATCCGAAATGGTCGTAGGCTCAAAAACACACTCAAGGGGAGAGAAGTAGGGTTGTAAAGTGCACTAGCTAAGGTGGTCGAGAGCTCAAAGGCGCACTCAAAAGGAAGGAGGTAGGGCTGTAAAGCAAACTAGCTGAGATGGTGGAGGGCTCAAGGGCATTTTTGAAGGGAAAGAGGTAGGGTTGTAAAGTGCACTATTGAAGATGGTTTAGAACTCGAAGATGCATTCAAAAGGAAGGAGGTAGATAGGCTTTTAAGGCGCACTATCTGAGGGATAAGGGCTCCTTAAAAGCGCACTCGAAATAAGGTAGAATTGGAAAATACACTACTCGAGAGGTGATGGTAAGACATCAATTTGTCAGTGATAAAAACAATGCTTCATAATCAAAATACATGTATACTTTCCTGAGAAATATAGGTCCTCTTTTCTTCATAGAGTTTTCCTTTTCTCAAAAGTTTGAGTCTTTAATAATAAGCTTTGATGGCTCTTTCGCTCTTACTTACTCGAGTCATATCTTATGATCATAACCTCTATGAGGGATTTGACGTCAGCAACCATCTTTACCCACAAACCTTCATCTAAAGGGTTATCAGCTCTGCCTGACATTTTTTATTTTCTTTGAAAGGGAATTAAGGAGTCAACCCTATTATATGTTTGTCGGATTGCCCCCCAGCTTGATCATGCCCCCAAGTGTTCAATTTAGGTTTTTTTTGGGGATGAGGCTATGTGAAAGAAGATTTGGTTATTTACAAGGAGTTGTTTTCGTGGATAATTTTTGGAATTTCAAAGCTATTCCAAACACAGAAATCATTTTGGCATCAATTTAAATCAAACTTGTTCTAAAAAAATTCAAGTGATTCCTATAGATAGGTTTGCATAAGTGTTGAAAAATTTTGGTTTGCTTTTAGAGAAAATGTGAAGTGATGTTTTATGGGTTCAAGATCCAATCCGAGGGTTTCAAAGAACCAGTTTATAAAGCATTCATTTTGCTTGCATGAATAAAGACTCCTTTCGTATGGGAGAGCATTGCCTACTGATCTAAATTGCTTGTATTTGATCAGAAAGGGCTTGATTGGACATGTAACGTAGGTTTTGGTTATTGGTTATGAAGAAAAATAATATTTATAGGCTTAAAAGGTGTTCAAGAGATTTTAAGACTAAGGATCATTATTTCTTATTTCCTAACTTTTCTTTTGGTTCATGGATTTTCTGGACCTTGAAATTAATGGTCCATCGTGCCCCTCCCAGTGTTGGATATGGGCTTTGTTTTTATTCATTTGATTTTGAGCATTATCATATTGGTTATTTTTAGTGGTATTCTCAAATCCTTTGGATTCTTTCATGTGCCCCCAGCTTTGTTTGGACACCTTTAATCATTGAGAGTTTTGTTTACATGTTGTAATGGAACTTCAATTGTAATGACAATGGTAATTAAGTTTGTATATAACTAAAGACAATAATCCCAACTTGTATCAGATTGCATATAATGTTGTTGCAACAAGAAATTGAAAATATATTAACAATTTATGTAAAAGATGTATAGAAACTAAGGATTTCAGAGGAATGAAAAGCAAAATATATCCTAAATTTTAGTACACCTGACAGATTGAAGAAAAAAGATACAATTTGTAATCATATTGTCCATTTAACAACTTCATCTCTTATGGTACCGTGGACATATTCCATGACAAGCTTTTATTCTATGGCTAGCCTCGCAGAATAAGATGCAGCCATGGATAGACTTCACAGAGTAAGGATAACAAATAACCAAACATGCATATTATATTGCTGTCAAAATAAAATGTATGATCACTTGTTCTTTTAATGCCACTACACCAGATTAATTTGGGAAGCCATTTCAAAATAGTCTGGAATCTAGTGGCCCAATATGCAGTGGAACAACCTTCTACAATGGACAACTACAAACTTCAGGAAAAGGAAGAATATGACACACATCATAGCTCAGTTAATCCTCTTTACCATAGTATATTACATTTGGTTTGAAAGGAACAACAAGATTTTTAGCAGCAACCTCCACTCCCCTGGAAATATCAACACCGAGATCCTCCAACTCATTAGGATTCATTTGGCAAATATAGACACTAAATGGCCAATCTCAAATGCCATCCAAGAGATATGGAACATGCAAAACCCATAATGCATTCCATCATAACCCAAGATCCAGCTACGTGTGCCGTTTCTTTTTTGTGTAAAGTTAGACCTATGAGCTGGAAATGACACATAGGCCTTCTAGGGCAAAGAAGCCCATGTTTCCCTGTTGCATGTATTTCTTTTTTAGACATAAAAGACTTCAGTAGTGGTAAGGTTTTTTCACCTATTTTATCAATTTGGAGTGCGCCCCTAGGATTTTGTAAATACCCTTTATTCAATACATCTCAACTTTCCAAAAAAAAAAACTTCATATTCCAAACCATTATTTATTTTCAGTTACTATACATTAATCAAAATCAATCCCTGTAAAAATTAATTGCAATGCATAATATAGATTTCTATACATTAATCCAAATAAATCATTGTTAAATTTTTTTCCAAAGTATAACATAAATTTATTACCAGTAGCTAACCACAATATTTATGTTATATAAGTTAAGAAAATCAGGATTAAGTTGGAAATAACATGAAATTAAAATGCATATTGCTGGCAATAGATAGTGAACATACTATATAGAGATAAACAACATGACAGATTTTATCTCAACCTCAGTACACCTTTCAAATTAGTAAATGAAATTAATATAAGGATTACCACTTGGAATTGAGGGTGTACCAAAACAGAGAGAAATGAGATGGGTTTTTGTGTGCTTACCCGAAGAGACAAATGCTAGATCTAAGGTTCCTACAACATAACACAGTGCAAATATTTAAAATAAGGAAGAATAACGTAATGATTTTGTATAATGTTGTAATTTTTAATTACATGTAAAGTTTGAAATGTAAAATAAATTAAATGTCAATCATATATTATCAAGATCTTGTTGTAGATTACAACGAGATGTTAACAAAGTCGGGATGAAGAAAAAAAGACAGGCAAATATGATAAAGGGTTATGAAGATCTTGGAAATGCATATGGGTTACTGCTGAATGGTTAATGTTTTAGGTGTTGCAATAATTTGTGGAGAAAAATAATAAATGCTAGATCAAAGAATATGATAGACAATTGCGAACAAAGAAAAAGGTTGAAGGATAAGAATCTGTGAAGGTAAACACACTGGAAAGAAAGAGAAGCTGGTGAAAAAAATGGATAGAGAGAATTGAGACGAGTGAAGCAATGATGAGGATATTTTGGTCAGTGGAAAATATACAATGATCTCAACAGTGTCGGTGGACATTATGACAATGTGGGCAGGAATTAACAAAAGCAAGTCACATGCAACAATGTGTATAGAGGTAGAGGTTGAGTTTTGGGTATAATTGGGTTGTACCCAACCACAACCTCAACCATAAAAGCTAAAACAAACACCTTCCAAAGCTTTTGTTGAACCTGGACCATAATATTAATGGGTCTCACTTGATTAAATTTATGATTTATATCCTAACTAAACAATACAAAATTATGGTTTCAACACAATGCACAAGCTATCACAAAAACAAATATGCTCTAAGTCATCAAACAAAATTAATGATAAAATATTCAAATAATATATTAAGTTGGTACCCTAAATGTTTTTAGTTGTTAGTATAATATAATATAATATAGTAAATACTATCTTATTAATTATAAACTAAAAGAGAAGAGGGTTTTATTGTACCAATCCTCACAAAGCATTATTCATTTTAATAGTGCTTTGCTTTTTTTTTCTTTGGTTTTTTCAATTAATGTTTTTTTTAGTTTATCTTTTAATATTAGATTTATTTTTTATTAATTTATTATATTCTCATGACATGGATTGCAAGTTTGGCTGGTTAACTCGATTCGTGTTAACCTTGTTAACTCGATTTGACGTATTAACCTGGTTGACTCAGTTTTTTTCTTTATCACTTTTTTTTCCAATTTTATCATTTGATATTGAATTGATTGATAATTAGACTTCATGATTTGTTTTGTTTACTTTCTATTATCTTATTCCAGCCTTATGACCCAATAACAATGCTTATCGGGTTAGCCCGAGTAGACTCGAGTTACTTTTATGTCATTTTTCAATTGATTTTTTTTCCAAATTCATCATTTAACACTAAGTCGGTTAGGAATTGAGTTTTATAATTTTTTTTATTTGTTTTCTGTGAGGATAACTTGGCATCACGATTAAGGTTGTGTGTTTTGACATTTTAATCCTTGTTAAATCAGGTTGTTTTTTTGTTTTCTTTCTAAGAGGTTTTCTTGATCTCATGACCTGAGTCACGGATTTAGCATGTTAACCTAGTTGACTCAATTATTTTACTTTTTTTAATTGATTATTTTTCCTATTTTCATCATTTACTATTATGTTTAATTGTTGGCTTTTGTTTGGTTTTTATTAGTCTCAACCTCATGACCCGGTAATAGTGTTTAACAAGTTAACCCGGGTTGACTTGACTCATTTTTTATGTTTTTTTTTAATTAGAATTTTTATAAATTTCATCGTTCAACATTGAATTTAACAATTATGATTAAAATTGAACTTCATAATTTATTTTGACTTGCTTTTTATAGGGTTATCTTAGTCTCATGATCAAAGTCGTGGATTTAGCAGGTTCATCCGAGTTAAATCAAGTCATTTTTTTAAAAATTTTTTTCAATGAGGTTATCTCGGTATAATGACTTAAGTCATGAGTTTGACGAATTGATTTATGTTGTTTTTTTATATTTTTTTAATTGATTTCTTTTTTAATCACATTCTTCAACATTAAGATAATTAGAGATCTTTTTAAATCAAACTATGTTTATATGAGTTGAAGAAATTATTTTTAGATCTATAAAGTCAATCGAGTTATCTCGAGTGAACCCTAACAAAAAAAAAATTCTACTAAAAAAAATATGCAAAATAATTTTTTTATATTAAAAAAAATTTAACCTAATCGACAGGATAACACGGTCCATAATATAGTTATTTGCTCTACTTAAGGCAAAGTAATCATAGCAAACCCAATAAATTGTACCATAAGAAAAAAAGAAAGTGCAGGTTAATGAGGAATTTAATTAAATAAATCTTACCATCTACCAAAGGTCCTAAGGCTAAAGCAACGCTGGCTAGCACACAAAACGACAGTACGTTTCATCCATTACAAAGCCATACCCAGTTGAGTCATTGTATATGAAACTCCCGCCTCTGAGATGGCGACTTCCACTTTATCGACAATCAGGTCCTCTGTTAGTCGCTAACGCCTTCGATTACCATCGCTAACGCCTTCGATTACCACCGCCACCGCGAATCTCAATTTCATTTCGATTCCACAAAATCGTAAAAACTTCTGCGGTTACTCTTCCTTTGAAGTTAGTAATTTTCTTTCTCTTTTGTTTAATAGTTAATTGTTATAACTATCATCATGTGTTAATTGTAGGTTAAGGATGTTAGCTATAGACCTCCTGGAACTAAGCTTAATCTTTTAAATAAAGTTACCTTTTCACTTCCAGAGAAAACGTAATTAATTTTTTTTAATCAATCAATCACTTCCAGAGAAAACGTAATTAATTTTTTTTAATCAATCAATCAATCAATTAACTGTTCTGATTCTGTTTATGCATCTGTGTTGCTTTTAATTTTTGATCGTCTAGTAATTTATTAATAAACGAAGTGATATTATGGGTTGCCATCATCTTTATATTAAAAAATATAGGAAGGCAGGAAGAAAATGCTATGTGGTTTCTATATATTGCTTTAGGTTTATTATAAAGAGCTGAACTTTGATGAAGAATGTTGTTTTGCTACAAGCTAGCTACTTTGTGGCTGACACTATTGTTGCTGAACTTACATTTTGGTGGCCCAGGCGAAAGCGTATTTGATTAAGGGAGGTCTTGCTTTGAATCTGCAAAGAGCTGTAAATTGGGTACTATTTTTAAAAAGAAAAGGAACAAAAAGGGGGAGAAAATTAAGCATGTTTTACCTTTTTCTTTTTTGGGTCGTTTTTATATTACATTTCATTGCCGTACTTATAATTTAACTGATAATAGGTTGGATTGAATGGGATCTCGTTGTGTAAAGATCCTTACTCTCTAAGTGGTGAATATAAACGTCGGCTTGCCTTGGCTATTCAACTGGTAATAACCTTTATGTTAGTCTACACTTCTTGAGATGCTCCATTCTAAAGTTACAGATTAGGTACTTGTATAACCTTTATACTTGTAGCATGCTTCGAGTGATGAGTGTTATCGATTTAATATTCAGTTTAAAGTCCCTGATATGTTGGTTTTGGATGAGCCTCTTGTTGGCCTAGCTGTGAGTCATACTCAGTACTTTTTAGTTCCTAGACCATTCCTTGTCTTCCCTCTTGTTTAGACCCCCAGCTGATGATTACTATGATTTTTTTGAAGTTAATCAATAATTAAGAACCCCTAATCCCTGTAGTGCCGTGCAGTTTCCTCCAACTTTTTAAATGCATGAATACTTTTAGAGATAAAGAGTCAAGAGAGGCCCGCTCTGGGCTTGTTGCCTTGACATCGGCTAATTGATGATGAGTTATGGATTTGAATGTTCTCTTATTTCCTTTCTTATCATCAGTAACTATACATCAGGGGTTCCCCTAACCATTCCTCTTCTTTTCAATAATTTGGACCTTTGGCCTCCCCCCTGAAAGCAGGACTGGTACCACCTTGCTTTCAAGACTGGTTAGGGTACTCCAACTGTTTTCATTTAGATCATTTAACTGCAAATTCAATTCCAGCTCATTTGCACCCGAAATTCTAAAATTCAATGCTTAGCCTCATGTTTATCAGTTATTAAAAACATTTCTTGATATTTGAAGTGATGAGTGTTTCACACTCGAGTGAGTCCATGGTAAGCTTTCAGTACATCCTCCTAGCTTCTCCATTTGTTAATTCTTTTCTGCTGCAGTGAGTTTGTTTTAATTATTATTAATGATGCTTTGGAGATTAGATTGGAAGGCATGGGCAGATATAATAAAGCTTTTGAAGCGCTTGGAGAAAAAATTGACCATCCTTGTTGTTAGTCATGATCTCAAGTTTGTTTATAGTTGTCTTGAGTTTTTCCTTTTGGATCTTTTCTTCTGAATTGCCCTCCTTTACCTGTTAACATGCTGTTTTTCTTTTTGGTACGGTTTGTACTAATGCCATTTATGTGCCATCATATTTTAGCTGTTCAAATAACTGTATTTTAAGTTCCTGTTTTCATAAATAAGTAATCTTCTTAGAAGCATATGAATGTTATTGTAGAAGTTGCATGGGTTACAATAACTGTATTTTTAGTTCCTTTTGTTCATAAACAAAGACATCGGTAATCTCATTAGAAGGCTCAGAGGACTCAACCAAGCAAGCTCTTCTTATTGCTCTGTAGTTAAGCTTGATTTCCCAAATCCAATATTAATTTAATTTACAGGTTCTGCACTCTAGTTTATTGAACCTTCGCCTATCTTAGGACGCACAATGTGTATTCTCTTATATTGTTTCTCTTTTCACTATATGTATATGGTGCTACTCTTACTTATAGAGCTTCGGGTTTCTCTTCCAGAGAATTAGCTACTCTAGTTGATCATCCCTGGAGGATGGAATGGGTGGATTTCTGATGGAAGAGCTCCTTTCAGTGTAACCTTAGAGTGGACTATTGCCTACTTGCTATGAGGTTTCACCTAGTGGGTTCTAGTTCTGTACTTCTATGCCAAAAGCTGGAATTGCTTACAAATTATATCAGGAACATGTCTTGCCACTAAAATCCAAATCCTTGATAGTGATTTCTTTTTTTTTTTAGAGAATCGGATCCTTGATAGTACTTATTGCTTACTAATTGGCATAGTTACCAGACATGTAGTCAACCTACAGCCAGTGTTCTTAAAGTGTTAGGTGCACTTAGGCACAAAGGGTTCTTGGAGCCTAGGTGCAAGGCACAAGCGCTCGTCTGGGCAAAATAACGTGCATACTTACTATAATATGTATATACATTTAATAGCATATAGAAAATTGTTATTTTTTTTTTGAAAAAATAAGAAAAATATTAATACATCTGGTGTTTGTTTCTAATCTTGATAATAGATTAATTAGAAAATGAATTAACTTTTAAACTTTGATTCTATAAGAATAGAAGAGAGAGAGAGAGAGAGCAATATTCTTTTTTCCTTCTTAGCATCAATTATGTCAAATATAATATGACCGTCATGAACTAAGAGAGAGTGAGTGATTTGACCGAATAGTAAAAGAAAGTGATAAAAACAATAGTATAATAATTTGAAAGAACAAAAAGTTATTTGTATAAAAGTCACATTCTTTTGGCCAAATAAACCATATCTCTCCTTATTGTCCTTTGTGTTTCTTTCACAATTAGTTTAGCTTTTTTAATGAATAAATTTCACATAAAATAGTTTGTGGATTGTCACGTGTACAATCAGTGAAAGTTTGCCCTGCAAGTAAATAAGTAGAAGTCACATGGGTAGTAAAACAGTTTTTAATAATTCAAACTACACAAGCAGAAAACTAACAGACAAGAACTCTAATTAGGCATGCTTTTTTGTGCTTCTTTGTAAGTCCCTAGGCGTGCACTTCTCTCGCCTAATGTGTGCTTGATTAAAATTGCCTGGCTTTGACCCTTAAAATCCCTTCCTGTCACAGCTTAGTGCCTTGCGCTTTAGGTGCGCCTTAGGTGCTGCTAACACTACTTCCAACAGTTTGGAATTTGATGCACCCATTTCAAACCATCTGCTCGCTGTCCTATTTGATTCTAAATAGACAGTTTAATGATTTTTCTTAGATGAATTTTGGTAGGTGAATTATGGGAACTTAGATGTTACGTTTCCAGCACAAATTTGAGGTGCTTGGCACCATAAAAATTAAACGGGAAAGGGGTGATTTGAGGAGCCTTTTAATGTAAATAGGGTGCATGGCCTTGGTTTTACTAATACACTACCAGCTCACTTTATGTAAAAAAAAGGGACTAATTGCAAGTTTGCTCCAAAGTAAAATTTTGATTTCAATTTACTCCCTTAGCAAACATTAAAGTACATTTCAATGCTACCCTTCCATAGACTATCACATATGTTTAACATAGTGCATAGGAGGGTGACATTGTGGTTATTGTAGTGGTTTGAGGGGAGCATCGTCATTTACTATCATTTGGAGTATAAGAGAGCACAACTGGCCATAATGGCGAGTCTCTTAGAATATCATTACCAGCACTGACTGCCTAATGAAATTATAGGTCCAAGTAAGTAGGTGGTGGTACTTAAGTGAGAGTTGTAAAACTTAGCAAATGAAGGCTTTTGTTTTAGTTTCAGCTATCTATCTCCTTTCCCCTTTCTATCCTTCTAGTTAACAAATCTGACTTGGTAGTACAAGTTTTGTTCTCATTTATCAGCCTGATTTTTTTGTTTCAGTTATAAATCACCAAGACTTTGAAACCTTTGGCTATATCAATAACTTCCTTTTTTCCTTCTTTGCAGCTGAATCTTAATTTGGGATCAAATGCCCAACACTAGCTCCTTCCATAATACTCCTATGTTTCTCATGTTCGAAGAAACTTGTTTTTATGAATATTTACTTGTTTGTGAAGTGAAAAATAATTAAATAATTGAAATGGAACATGCAAACATATCAATCATGTTTACTAATTAAAATGATTACATGACATTCAGTGCTCACAACTTTATTATTATACAGACAGATGAGATGGATACCTTTTACTGTTTCCATCTCCTTGGGTTCATGGTTACTTAAATCACTCACAAATACTTAGAAACTTAGATGATGCAATCAAACAACACATTGTAAGTGTGCTTGAGCTCCTCTGCTACAGCTCCAGCACCAAATCTACATTACCAATATTAGAGAAGGGTTAGATGTGTGCTTCAATATGCTTAATCATTTTAATAATTCACCTTGATGGTCACAATGAGGTCAAAATAGCTCTTCAAGCGAGAAAAAAAATACTATCAATGTGGCAGCGTACATGGAAAATACGCTATTGAATGTTTGACTTCCCATATTAAGATATTCTTAATATGATTCTGTTTATAATAGTTTGACTTTTTCATAATTGTTGCTTTTAGCATATCTTGATCCCATTAATGCAGTTGTGTTTCTGAAACCTCTTTTTTGCTTGTAAATTGGCGTTTGTTGTGCATGTGCATATAAGGAATTACAAATGTCAGACATTTTATTCATCTATGCATATTGTAACAAATGATTGATGGTGCCCTGGTCAGCAATCTATACTTGAAGTAAACCAAAATCTAAATGTTCTATGTTTTTGAAAGGTCAAGATGTGTTAGTACTTACAGTCTGCATCCGTTTTAATCCAGTATTCCCCATTTGCACTTGAATTACTGCAAATATGATCATGTTGGGGCAGTTTCAAGCTGTTCTTATGGCATTGGACCCCTTCCCTTGACTTGTATCCAGGAAGAAACTTTCTTTTCTCTTTGACCTGGTGCATCAGTTCTGCATTATAGCCACCATCATTCAGAGTATTCATTGTCTTGTCTTTATGGGACTTCGTAAACTCTCTTTCAGCTAATGGGTTTTCAGGATGAACTTTTCTATGGAACACTTTTAGGACCTGCATGCCAAAAACTGAGAAAAATTAAGATTTCAGTGGAAGTTCTATCACTGAACCTATTTAGAGTGGTATTGTTTGGTTCCTACTCCTCTGGAGTTCCATGTGATGCTTTGTGACCAATATTTTTGATATTGACCAATATTGTCTAATGGAAACCTTTCTGGAAAATATAGTGGTTGGTCATCAATATGGCTTAGCTTGATCTAAAAACTTGAGGTACGTAGGTATAATCGAAGTCTTTTGACAAGAATCCAAGTTTGAGTCATAAGGGGTGATCTTGTCGGATGCTAGGTTATCGGATGGTGTGGAATGAAGTTCAAAAACACTTACAATATGGCTAGTTTATACTGTAAGTTCTATCCAAGTTATAAGATGATATTTCCTACAGATCTGTTTTGTTAACAGGAAAAGAATAAGGTGTTTGCAACTTAAGATTTTTGTGCTTGGCTACTGTTATCCCGGATGTCATGGTAGTACACTTTAAAATGAAATTAGTATTCAACTTATTTGGCCAGAGGTAATTGTAATGCAGTGATATGGATTGTGTGTTTATGGATAGAATCATCAGTCTTTTCCCTAATCATTTCTTATAGAAAATAGTGGAGGAAGACACACCTTATTAAGTGTTTTCTTGGTAGAAACAGAATTTGAGGCTTCGTCACTCGTAGAAGGGGTAGGATTTCCTGACGTAGTGCGAAACATTCTGAGTATCTTCTTGATGAGGTATTTGGCAGATTTATGTGCTTTCTTGGCTTGCATCTCCCCTTTCACTTCTTTTTCCGAAGGAATTTCATCTGTAACTTTTGTCATACGAAACATCTCTCCAAGTGATACCTTTTCCTTCTTTACTCCAGCTCTTGTTTCTGGCAGTTCAACTGATGACCCAAATAGATATCCTTGGAGTGGACATGCCACTGTCTTTCCATAATCTTCAGCATCAGTTGCTTCCATTTGCATGCCACTGAGTGTAATAGTGCTAACATAACTGCTTCTTGCTAACGATTCATTGCAACCTTCTTCTTCAGCTTCAGCCTCTAGAAACTTTTCTAACTCATTGTTCATGATCTTCAATTCATTTTCTGTCACCTCTATGTTTTCCTCTGTTATGCTCTCCAAAGACATGGGAAATGTTGGTGTTGCAGGCTCACTGGTAATTGGTTCTGAGCCAAGGGTTCCAATAGTGAGAAAGCCATGAAAAAGATCAGAGTTGATGATAGATGTTTCATCTCCATTATTCTCATCCATTCCTTCATTTTCAGAGAAAGTATTCTCACATTCCTCATCTGGCTGTTTTAAGAGCCCGGGTCCATATCTGGAGTTAAAACTTGGCCCAGTGTAGGAAACATGGTCATCAATGGGTGACTGTGCGGAAAGGCAAGTACAATAGTTCCCTGAAACATGGAAAAAGAAAAGGGATACTTTATGTGAGTTTTTAAGCAGGGCATATTACTTATCCCTTTTATCACATTTTGCATGGGCCAACTAGTGACTGAACAATCTTCAGATTTGTGAGGATAGTGGTTTGAAGGGTCATTGGTTTATGTAACAACCTAGCAATACTACTTGTTATTTGTATCACGAAGTGGCTGCAATATTTATGCCAATATGCCCACTTTGAACCTTATCCCTTGGGAGAGAGATCCATTTGCCGAGTGGCCATAAAAGGCCTTAGCCAGTGGTGGAAAATCTAAGAGGTGGGATGTCCTGAAATACCTGCACTGAGGCTCCACCCTTTTCTTTTTCCATGAACACCCTAGATGATGGACGGTTGTGTCTAGCTTTATTGCAGACAGAGATCAGCCGTTCCTGAGACCTAAGAAGATTGGTGGTCTCATCCATTGGTGAAAAATCTTCTAAGTTGAGATGTTTCTGACATGATTGACCATCTTTGTGAGACCATCAATCTTTGGGTTGACCACTGTTTATTATCCTTTGCTTGAAGTGAGAATCAGCTACTAAGATTGGTGCTAGACGCTGAGTGTGGTAGATTAACTTACTTTTGTGAGTTTGGCCTATTTATGTGATCATATCCTATGTCTGATGCACACCTAGTGGTCTTTTTAGAAGAAAATGAACAAGGGTTGTTTGAATACCTGTCAAAAAATCCTTGAATGGTTCGACATAAGATTTTTTGGATCGGTGGTGCATCCAATCTAGTACCTGCAACAATGAAATGCAAAGATAGAGTTGAAATCATTAATACGTGTGCTATTCAAAATTCAGGAAGCGTGCACTTACCCTCATCTTGAACTTCTTCTGTGGGATTCAATGTTAGTTTTGCTTCAATTGTCACGGGGGGGCAAGATGTAGGAATATATTTAGATATGCAAGGGGAACAAAGCATTAAAGGAGAGATTTGGATTAGCAAAAAGAGAGGGATGGGGATCTTTTGAACATGGTTGTTTAATTAGTTGGAAGTAGTGGGTGCTAGGAGGATCTTCTGATGGATGCGGATAGAGAGAAACATTTAGATAGATACAAGGTTTTGGTTGGCTGTTCTTTGTCAAGATCAAATCAAGCTAAAGAATCAGGGAGAGTTGGGAGACCTGCAAGTTGGGGGGGTGCAACATTTGCTATGCATGCTTGATGTGGTTGTATGGGTAGATGAATGCATGGACATAAGACATTGATGGAAACATTTTATTTAGTTCTTTCAAATGCATGCATTATGTATATTATGCAAAAAATAATAGTGCATCATTTGCTAATGGACACTTGCAGCGAGTACACGCTAACATAATCAAATCCCATTACATATTAATATTTCATTTCATGTTATTGCATGTTTGCATTTATTTTTCAAGGTGCTCGGCCTAAAGGATGGTGGCATTTCTAGCAGGACCAAAGAAAACTATTGTGAGTGGAAATCATTATAAATATATACTTGCCATGGACCCCAAAGGGACTGAATTATTTAAGCGTTTTGGCTAGTCATTGCTTCTGGTAAAGATACTTCTTAACTGAAATATACTCATCTAGCAGACCAGTTCTACTGTGGTTGACATACGAAATATCTTTTGCGGGAGTGAAAAGTTTATGCTGGGCCATTCATGCTTAATATTGCGGTAGTTTTGCTTTTATATGCTTTTTAAAAATGTGTATGTGTTGAAAAAATATTAAATTGATGTTTTATTTTAGGTTTTTTTTATGATTTTAAAGTGTTGGTGTCAAAAATAAAAATAAAAAGATTGAAAAATATTATTTTAATATATTTTTTTTTAAAAAACATTTTTGAAAAGTATTCTACGTTATAATTTTAAACACCAATTCAATCTTGAGAACCAGCCTTTTCTATTCATTTGTGCTCTACTGAGGCTACCATTACCATTGTTGTTGTTATCAACGTTGTCATCATCGCTATTATCCTTCTCTGCGACACTCCCACCTCCTTTTGTAAATTTAAGATTCTAGCTATTCGGCCATCCTTTAAGAATTCCTCGCAGAAGACATAACATCCTGCTGTGGTTACCTTAATGTGATATTTTTCTGACTAAAAGTCATAGATGCGCAGTTTCTGTAAAAGGAGACCCAGGACAGGAGCAAGTTCTTACCTTCTTATCTAATGGCATTCCATTTATGACTCTGACATTCTTCTCTTTCCACAAATTGGGAGTTTTCTTTGCCGTCCCATACCGGTTTGTCACTGTAGTTGAACTGGAACCGCCAGCATGATTCGGGCATGATTTCAATACTTTCAGTGATTGGCATTTGGCTTCTCAAATGCCTCGATTGCACACCGTTAAATGAGAAGATGCCCACCTAGTCAGGGTTGGTGGCGTCAATTTGTTAGCGTGTCCCACAATCATAAAAGCGAGGAAGCTCTTGTAAGCTTGTTGACAAATGCCACGCAACAGTCTTCAATCCTGGATGCCCTAATTCCATCTGTGGATTTGACAGTGAAAGATGTTGACGGGAGTGAAAAAAGTGTAAACAAAATGCACTGTTTTTCTTACAATATGTCTAAATTTTTCATTTGTTTCTGTTGATTATAATAGTTGCAATTCTAACATAAGAAGCCCGGCGCGGTGACAAATGCTATAAATTGATGTTGTTCCTGATGGAGCGTCACGATCAATAACGATCATGACACATGATATGTCGGTAGTCTCCTATTTTTGCCCGTTCGATGCACACGCATGATCAAAACTATACCCTATATAGTTTATGGTTGCAGGTCTTATAGTACAATTGTCTCTTGATTTCTCTGTTTCGCTAAGAAAGTACATTCTGTCACATCGTTGTGAATCTGTCGTCATAGTGTAAAACAGGACCCACTTCACTTTAAGGGGATAGTTCTATTTATGGAGTGTTTTCAACTTGTTTTTATTAAAATTTAATGTTTTCAAAATTAATTTTTTTGTGTTTTTATATTATTAATGTCAAAATTGAATTTAAAAACAAAAAATTTAATGTATTTTCAAGTAAATTATTTTGAAAAGTAATAACTACTATACTTTTAAATATATTACATATTTTATTAGAACACGTGCGTAACTAGGTAGTGGCATGATATTTGGATAACGTTAACAAAATTCATGGTGGCCGAGTGCTATGGGATATCTAATGCATAAAGGAAAGGATATATATATATATAGGCAGCCGCGTATTTGTATAAAAACTGCATTATTGCAAATTAACCATCCATCAAAACATATAATAATCAAAGGCGAGATATGCTTTGCCCATTTACATAAAAAAAAGAAAAAAAAAAAAGGGAGCAAGTAGGGGGTGAGGTAGGGCTCGAGGGATCCTATTTTAGCTACCCAACGAGAGAGGTAGGGCTCGAGGGATCCTATTTTAGCTACCCAACGAGCAACTACAAAACGTAGGAGTTTGCCACTTTTGGAGGACCCTCATCCCTAGACAAACTCCTATATTCTACTCTACTCTCAAGTCTCAAAACCAAAACAAACACAAAACCCTTCAAGCTTGCGAGTCGGCACAGCAAGTGGGGTAATGTGAGTGAGATATCGAAGAAATATATATATATATATATATATATATATATATATATATATATATA
>Ga0325410_1001478_pt1 | contig 26088 bp, 24 predicted proteins | sample PopdelMetagenome_16_FD_206182 | JGI IMG/M metagenome (GOLD analysis project Ga0325410, IMG submission 206182) | Populus deltoides microbial communities from Bellville, Georgia, United States - Xylem-PdIQD-R3 | ecosystem: Host-associated > Plants > Phyllosphere > Stem > Wood/Secondary xylem...
GTCCATCCATGTGGTCCAAAAGAGCAGGAGGCAAGGTGGGTCGTCATTTTCTCTCCAAGTTTCCAAGTCATGATGTTGCATTAAAATATACTTATCACCTTTTTTTATAAATTCCCCTTTGAAAAATAGATATTCTCCTTCCCCGGTGTCTATCCAACTATCACTCCAGTGCCTGAAATGAAGAGTTGTGCACATGCATGTTGATCAATTAATAAGACAGCAGTGTTTCCCTTTGTTGTCAGAGAGAGTTCGGTGCCCGCAAGACATCATTAAAGACCGTACAGTTTAATGGATGGTTGTCTAACCCTCTTTATGTAATAACCTGAAAAGGAAGAGGTGATTTTTCACTGTACACCAAAGTTCAGTAAAAATTCTAAAAAAATGAAATAAATTCTAAAAAAATATTTAGAAAGTAGAATAGTTAAACACCGACGTGTTTTTAAATATTAATTTTTTATACAACCATTATTCTTCAATATCGGTTCTTTCATCAACCTTAACCAAAATTTCTAATTATTTACAATTTTTTTTAATGCTATTATAAAATACTGTTAAAATTATCTCATTGGATCTTTTTAATAATACTGATTGTATTAAAAACAAAGTTTTAATTTATAACCCGTTGTTTATTTTTTTTCCTTTCCCGTCCTCTCTTTCTTGCACAAGTTTTTTTTCTCTCTAATATTTTTGTATTGAATCTTATTTCTTAACCATTAAATATTCATAAGATTTGAAATACTTAATTAATTTAAATAAAACATGTGTTTTGAAATAACCATGATTAAAAATAATGATAAGATACAGTTATTATAATTATTATTTTTAATAGATTTGTTTCGTGTTATTTTTTTAATAATTTTATAATTGTGTAGTTGTATACAAAGAATTTGTGCTGTTTTTTTTTTAATTCTTGTACAGCATGTGTTAATGAAGCATTCCCTTCGCTAGTACTCACCATCCTGAATTTAGCATTTTCGCTTTTTATTCGGATCTCCCCAACCACTTACTTTTCTTCTCTTATTGTTCTTTTTACAAGAAATAAAAAAAAAAAAACAAAATAAACCAGAAAAAGAACATGAAATGAAATTGACAAAAGGGCGAAGCTATATGTAAAATTGAAAGTAAAGGGATTAAGCATATAGTTTTTAAGATTATAAGGACTAGTCAATCATTCTTTTGAAACTATAGGGACTAAGCTATAATTAACTCAGGCTAACTTTAGCAAGTAGCGAGAGCCACGGCGCAGAGAGTAAATGGAAGTAGGTGATGGCATAATCAATCAGCTCCTTGACTTTAAGAGACACCTCATGGGGTCCACACCACTAACCCACCCAAAAAAACTGATCACACACCCAACAGTTTCTCCACGACGTCGTATTCCACGCTCCCCATTAATTCGTTCATTGAACCCCGAGCCCCACGCCACATTCGAAACCAACCAAACACAGCTCCGCTCGAGATCCTAGGCACATAATCAACGGCTCGGATTAAAGATACACGATCACCCTTGAGTTCAAGGTTCCACCAAATCATAACTCCGCTACGAAAATTAACGCATCACTTTTGATTAGTGTCCGCATTATAAAATAAATCAGAAATAAATTTAGTAGGAGAAATTAAGATACAAACATAAAACAAATTTTTTATGAGATGATTTTCAGTTGTGATTAGTTAATATGTATTAGATATAAAAATAAAAAAATAACATAAATCCATTTTAATAACAGATTTGAATAGAAAAACTTATTATTTTTATTTTTATTGTCTTGTTTTTAAACGGTAATTAAAGATAATAACTAAATACTACTGATGAACATGTAAAAATTAAAATATTTTTAATTAAAAAAAAAATTGTTTTTGAAAATAATTTTAGATTAAATCTTTATGTAAAATAAAGAAATATATCCTATTTATTTTTTTTATTTTAAAAAGAATGATAAATGGGAAAGAAAAGAGGTGATGCGTTGCTTTATTTTTTATTTTTTGAAATAAATTAGTATTGTAAGCAAAAAAGCGGAGTGGAGGGTCGCTTTACTCAATGCAGACCGACCACCAAAAATAAAAACTAGAAAACAAATTTTTTTGGTGGATACAAATTCCGAATCTCTCAAGTCTTTGTTACTTCATTCACTTCATTCCTCCTTCACCTCACATTTTCAAATTACGGGGATTTGTTTTTTTCTGCTGTTTGCAATGTAAGTAACGTTCTCTCTGTTTCTTGGCTTTTAATTTCGTTTATAGTGTTGGTATGGGTGTTTGATTACTGAGAAAATGGAGGAAAGAAATGTTACTTTTTTTATGCTAATAATGGATGTTTTAAGCTTTCCCTTTTTGTCTTTCAAATGGGTCACTTCCCTTTTTTTCAGGCTTGTGTTTTCTATAATTGGTGTTGCCTACTGGTTTGTTTTTGAAAATATGGTGGGTTTTGCGTTTTTATTTAAAAAGCTGCAACAAGGCTTACCTGCGAGTTGTGGACTTTAGTTTATATAATCTTTTCGATGATTTATGGTGATGGTTTTTACTGATATAGGATATGATTTGTTGAAAAACCATGTTATGGATCTGATAAATTGAAGGAAAGTCGATTTTTTTTTTGTTCTATGAGGATGCTTGAGGGATGATCTTTGTTGGGTTTTTTTTTTAGATGATAGAAGGTGAGTAATGCTGCTTTCAAGATGGTTACGGGGTGTAAATTGTTGTGTGGAAACTAGTAGAGGACGGGGACGGAATGTTTTCCGAGAGATTAACGGGAGAGGCATCTCTTCGCCGGGAATTGGAGGCTTTGAGTGTGTCTCAACGGCTAGTTAGAAGTGTTAGCCAGAAGTTGAGGAAGAAGAATCATAGAGGTGAAGGAGAGGAAGAGGATGATTCAAGGGGAGTTTCGCTGAAATGTCTTACTTTGTATGGTATGGGTGGGGGTTGCAAAGTTGGTGCTGACACAGGTGAGGAATTTGGGGATCCGAGCGGTAGGAGGAGGTCATCAAGTGCTAGTGAAGAAGGAAAGGGATATAGACCGATTTGTGGTAATGAGGAGACAGGGTTCGATTGTTTCTCATATGGGATGAGGGAGAAGTTTTGGAAGAAAAACAGTAGAAAGGATTTAGAGCTTGAAGATTTAATTCAAAATAGCAGGTTGCATATGTTTCTTCCAGATGACGTACTGGAATTATGCTTGGTGAGACTCCCATTGACCAGTCTGATGAATGCCCGCCTTGTATGCAAGAAATGGAGATACTTGACTACCACCCCCCGGTTCCTGCAGATGAGACGGGAAGGTCCATATCTGAATCCGTGGTTGTTTTTGTTTGGCGCTGTTAAAGATGGATATTGTTCTGGGGATATATATGCATTGGATGTATATCAGGACCAGTGGCATAGGATTGATTCTGACATTCTAAAAGGAAGGTTCATGTTTTCTGTTGCCAGTTTTCAAGATGATATTTATATTGTTGGTGGTTGTTCTAGCTTGACTCACTTTGGGAGAGTGGATAGGAGCTCATTCAGGACACACAAAGGGGTGTGGGCTTTTAGCCCTTTAACTAAATCTTGGCGTAAAATTGCTTCCATGAGGTATGCTAGATCAATGCCTGTTTTAGGAATTTCTGAGGTTCGTTCAGACTTTTCAGTGGTTCACAGTCATCAATATCGACAAGAAAGACGTTTTCCTAGGTCACGCATTGCTGGGGTATCAGATGTTTATGAGGACCCTCACAGGTTTTCACTAAGAAGACAATATAGAAATGCTTTTGATGAATATGAGCCTTCATCATTGCCCAATAGAAAGTCACACAAGTTCACCAGACAAAAAAGTGGCCAATCAAATATGAAGGACTGCAAGAGGTTTGTATTGATTGCTGTAGGGGGTCTTGGATCCTGGGACGAGCCACTAGATTCTGGAGAAATTTATGATCCCATAGCAAATAAATGGACAGAAATCCAGAGGCTGCCTATGGATTTTGGGGTTGTTTGTTCTGGAGTTATTTGCAATGGGATGTTTTATGTTTACTCTGAGACAGACAAGCTCATGGGATATGACATTGAAAGGGGCTTCTGGATGGCAATCCAATCCTCTCCATTCCCTCCTCGTGTTCAAGAGTATTACCCTAAACTTGTATCTTGTAATGGCCAGCTATTTATGCTTTCAGTCTCCTGGTGTGAAGGGGATGGTCAAATCGGCCAGAGAAACAAGGCTGTTAGAAAATTGTGGGAGCTAGATCTCATGTATCTTAACTGGACTGAAGTTTCAGTACATCCCGATGCTCCAATGGATTGGAATGCTGCATTTGTTGCAGATAAAAACCTAATATTTGGGGTTGAAATGTTCAAAATATTTGGTCAAGTGTTGGACTTCTTGACCGTATGTGATGTGTCTGCCACGGGGACAAACTGGAGTCACATTGCTAGGAATCACATGACTCATGAATTTGACGCTTCCTCGTGCATGACTAAATCATTGGCTGTCTTGTATCTTTGAGGTCCTTGTTGAATGTTGATTTGTGCAGAGAATTTTAAACATTTATTGAGCCACACCAGGTTTTGAGCACAGATTGTGACCCCCGAATTTCATATTTAATTCTTTGGACAATCAATTTGCCTGCTGGTGCTTTCATCTGTGCATTTTCTTCACCACTGTTTATACGATTCATCCTGTATTCCTGAGCTTGTTTATGTTCATTAATAATGAATTTGTTTTCTTGTTCATCCAGTTTCCAATTAGGTGGAGTTTATTCTGATGATATCATTTTGACCTTTCATTTTGCTTCTTTGCTGAAGCTGATTTCATGCTTGAAAAATGAATATTTATGGCGGCAAACTGGCAGTTGTAGGGAAAGCCTTGTGCTAGCAGGGTGGACAATTGATTTGGTGAAACAGACTCTGTTTTTCTATGTTAAAATAGGACTGTAAGAGAAGTTCTAGTACGGAAGTTGTCATCCACAGGCCACTGGTATTACATTACTACATGAAACGCATGATGACATTCGTAGCCACAATTTTAAAGATTCAAGACTTTCGATCCAGCCTCGAGACCAAGGTCTGCGTATCTATACGAGTTGAGTTCGTTGCATCAGTTCTTCGTCTATGCTTGAATTTTTCCATAAAAAATAAGGTTAAGATACTTTGCATAAACTCAACAGTTCTGCTCCTGCACAAGCCCCCTCCCTCTGAGGATATTGTTAAAAAATTGTAAGACGGTTGCTTACCTAAGCTGCCTTTCAATTCTCAAAGGTTAAAAGTATTTCACGAACAGAGAACAATATTTATTGGGAAGCCATTACTTTCAGGGCTACAAGACCAGACCTAGGGTCGATGCTAACCTGATTCCGGAAACAGTATTGTTTCAGGTTTTTTTCATCCACTTGAGAAACATGGAGTGCTGGTTGATCTGCGAAATATAAAACGTTAAAGAACCATGATTTTGGAAGCCTGGAATGAAAAATAACCAATATCCCACTCTTGGTGCTAGTACAATACATGCAACCGTATTAAAAAATGGAAGAAAAGAAGGGGGAAAAATAAGAAAGAAAAGAAGTGAAAATTTTCAAAATCCTCTGCAAACGAGAAATCGGTTTACATCAATATCTACCAGCAGCTTAACGCTACCATAACCATAAATGGCTCTGGACAAAGGGTGGATTACATACAGCTCCTGGATCAGAAAGCGGTCTGACCTGTATTTGGATAGATGCCAGAGAAGTTGGGTATCTTATCGACATGTTTCAGGGCACGCTCAGCAATCTGCCGTGTCCGATAGTCAGCATGCTGGAAGGCATCAACAAGTGCAGTACTCACGTTTGGATCTCCAGAAACGTCATATGCTATGTCATCAGTTCGTAAAAGTCTCTCAGCAGCCCAAACTGCCCTCCTCCTCAGATTTTCTGTCCGTTTCTCCAGCAAAACATCAAGTATAGGTCTAACTCCCCCTGCCTCACACAGCACCGCCACCCCTTGTTCAATGTCAACCCCATCATCCAACAAAGTAGAGATTGCTGCAAGTGCTGCCTCAACCACTTTCTCATTTGTGTGATCTAAAAGAGCTACCAGCTTCTCAACAGCCTGTCCTTCCAGAAGACAGAATGTTTCTTTTAGGGAACATGTTCCTCCGTGGAGCCGGCACGATCCAGTTTTGACAGGCTGTTTGCTAAAACACGAAAAGATTGAGGCACATAAATTAGGAGGCGGCAACTCAGGCAATCTTGTTAAATTTTTGGACTCTTGAGCCAAGTTCTCTAATGCCATGGCAGAGACCATCTGTACATTGTCGAGTCCGTTGGACTGAAGCAGTTGGATGAAAAGAGCTGCGAGATTGTGCTCACGGGCGAGCTTAATGGCATCTGGTTCATCAGCCAACACAAATGTGACCCTTGATAGAACCCGTACTAGTCCTTCAAAAAATGGTGTCATAAAGCGGGCACTCCTAATCTCACCCTGTTGGATCTTTACCACTCTGGAGATGATTAGTGGAAAGGAGCTTTCATCTAGCATCTGCCGAGTGAGGCCCAGATCCCTCTCTGGGAGCTCAGCTAAAAGGCCAATAGCAGCTGCCTGCTCTTCGGTGATTCCTATGTTTTCTGCTACAACTTTGAAAAGGCTTCCTAGCTGGCCCACCACGCCACAGAGAGCATCAGCTAATTCCTGGCCCATATGCGGAGAGACTTTCTGGAGAAGTTTTATGGAAGCTACACGCAAATCCCTCTGGGGAGCCTCAATAAACTGAACCAAACTGTTGATAGCTCCTGAGCTTTTAATGGCAGCAACAACATTTAAAACAGTAGATGAAGAACTAGTCAGCCCAACAAGAACCTGCAAAAGTTTGCACTCAATAGCCGGACCAGTGTTGCTAATTAGATGGAGGAGGTTATGCACCATGTCTTCTGAAACAAGAGAGTGATGGTCAGGTCCAACAGGAATCAGATCAAAGTCATCGCCTGAGTTTACAACATTGGCGAGAATTGTTGCCGCGACCTCTTTGAGACGCATGGGAAGCTGATTGGTGCCGACTGTGAAGAGGTCTTTGACAAGAGGAGGAAGAATTCCGGCCTCAATCAAAACCTTGGCACTTGCCTCGTGAAAAGAAATTTGATTCAAAGCTTTTAAGGCAGCTTCTCTTGACTGCATATTACCACTTCTCATATTATTGATTAGAGATGAACCAACAGTTCTTGCAACAAGGACTTTCACGTCATTGTTCATGACCAGCTCACCCAGGTATGAAGCCATAGACAGTTTAGTTTCTGGTGGGCCTGCAGCATTTCCATTCTGGTTACATTAATCAATGCAATATGGCATTTGTATATGATCAGATGAATGCATCTGGGTCTAACCATCGACGATACCGCAATTTAGAGTACAAACGCCTGACACCAACTTTTTAAAATACCAAGTTGAATTTTGCAATTTCTGTGGCTTTTACTACCTCCAGATTACAATTTTAAAAAAAGATCGTACAGGTGCATAAGCTAAGGACCCCCTTAATACTTGCATGAAATTCAAAAATCATTGAAACATTGAGCTCCGACGACGTACCTTCAAGAATTTGATTCAGAAGCGGTCGCAGTCTGCCATTTTCAGCCATCTGCCGTACATTGTTTTCACATTTCTCCAGATTTCCCAGTGTTTTATCAGCTTTCTCAACAGTTGAAAGATTTTCTGATTTGCTGCTTATCATTCCAACCAGTATGAGAATTGCTCCATTGACTGAACCAATCTTCTCGCACAAGGCTTCGGATTTTGAGAGCTCAAGCAACAATGAGACAGCTTCCTCCCTTTCTATGGACTGCTCATGAGACAAAAACTTAACTATTGTCCGCACGTTGTCACCCTCAGCCAGTATTGCCTGCAAAACAAGGAAGGTTCGGTTATCAGGAGACAGACAATGCATAACTCTGGTGATGTCATGGAAGCTATACCGCAACACATAACTCTGGTGATGTCATCGAAGCTATACAGAAATAACAAGCAAACCTGGCACGACCTTATTATCAGCATCATCCTCGACCACAATCTGAAGCGTTTCCAAAGCTTTGCACCGGACTCTACGACTGGTACTCTTCAACATTTCAACAACCTTAGGTATTAAATCAGCATTGCGCACAGCATGCTTATTCGACCGGCTCTTATGACACATGTATTGTATATACTTCAAAGAATGCAAAACATCACTCTCTGGACTGCCCGGGTTTAGTGATCTCCTTGCCGTATCAAGTTGAACAGCTTCATTCCTAGCAGTCCACTCTTCAATGGTGTTCCGCAAAGCCATGCTGGGGTTTAGTTCTGTGCTTCTCAATTCTTTTAGTGTCAAAGGGCAAACCAACTTACTTCCACTCTCCCTGCATTCCTTGAACCACTTCTCTATCGCTTCGCGTTCAAAAGTGTGACCATTTTCTAAGGTGACAGGATCACTCATAACTTGATTTGTTAAAGGGCAAACAAATGCATCGTAAATAGGCTCTACATGGAGTCTCTCAAACTGATAACTTTCATCCGATTGGCTACCATGATCATAACTTCCATCCCAGCTTTCAGCCATCTGATCTAAATAAACCTGTAGCAAAAAAGCAGTGTCGCGTCAGCAATCACCAAACTTAGGTTTGACCATAGCCATATCATTCCATCAACAAAACAGTAGTAAAAGCACATCGAGAAGATTAAATTGGCCCAATTCCAAGAAAAAAGGCATCAAGCACAATAAAGAAAGAAAGCAAGCAAGCATTCCAAGTAACCTTTTCCTTCCAATCTAGTGATAACAGTTGAACAGGCAAAGCGTTGAAGAGCTGCCTACACAAAGCAAAAACTAACCTTTCCCTTCCAATTTAGTGATAAATGAATGGAAAGTTACCAATTCTAATTCTCCAAATTTCCTCAATTATCTATCCTAGCAGCTAACACTTGAAGCAAAAAGAAGAAAGACAAGGGGAAACAGAGAATACATCAAGAAGTACAGTAGCTGAGATGGGCAATAAAAAGGTCTACGGGAATCACCAAAACTAATTGATAATCCAAACAAGTTAATTGAATTCACAAAATTCATACATCCATACCTATCCGCCGTTAATTATCAAAAGGTCTCCAATTTAACAGCTATTCCAAAAACCCTTTTCCCTCCTTGTTGCTTGCAATTCAACAAGTAGCTCGAGAAGAATTGGACAATCCATAAGGGCAGGTTGCTTCAACTTCAATTATTTTTCTTCTTTTATCTTATTCGAAATGGGAAAATAATATTGGTACCAAACAAAGAGGAGGGAGAGGGAGAGGGAGTAAAATTTTTTTTTTTCTTTCTTTATTTATTATTTTGAAATTGAATAGTATGGTAGTAAAAGAAAGGAGAAGGCAACAAGGGGAACCAAACAAGAAACGAGTGAAAACGACCATGAGGCATAAAAGTAGAGAAGGTTGACCAAAACGAAAGAGTCTTCATTTTTATTTATTTTTGAACTTTTAGTTGACGAAAGGGAGAGAGGTTTTGAGTTTTAATTATGAAGATTAACCTTAACAAGAAGGGTGGAAGTGGATCCCATTCCCATGTGACTAGTGTCCGAAAACAGGCTGGATTTCAAGGTTTCTTGCCTGTTTATTGTTTGTTGAACCCATATGATTAGAGGAGGGAACCTAAGCAACCACCTTAACTACAGCTTGTAATTAAGCAATAAGAGGGAATTTTGAAAACTCGAGCGCTTGGACCAAGTAGAGATAGAACTTTCTTGCACTCTAGCAACCACCAGTAGCAGCAGCGGTCTGCTTTTTCCATCCCAACCGGTCAGCAAACTTCTTTAGTGGATTGCAATCATTATGCAAAAAAGATAACAGGTGAGCACTGTCTTTGATCCTGTTCTACCCCTCTCCATGGACTCGTAAACAAGAAACATGCTTCGTTGGTGTACACAAAATCCATAAAGCTTGTGAGCAGTTTCACCTCATTATCGAAACTCTTGTTAAAACCAGGCTCCTCTGCCTCTCGATGATGAAGTTTCTTCAAGGCAACTACTTGTGCACTTGGAAGTTGTGCCTTGTAGACACTCCCATAACCAGTGGATCCAATACAATATTTGAGGTCAAGGTCCTCCGTCGCTGCAATGATGTCTTGGTATGGAAAATAAGTCTTCATTTCTAAAGATGTTGGCTCCACTTGGGTGGTCTTAACCTTACATCGAGACAGAGAATAACATCCGAGAAAAAAGAGAGTGAAATGGTGATGATGGTAATAAATATTTTGATGGAATGAGTATTTCTCTTGGATTTTGAAGGTAAGCAGTATGAGAAATCAGGGTGTAAATTGACAGAGTAAATAGGTCAAATGATATAGATGGGAAGGCATCTTTCCACTTAAATTACTCTGTAGCTCAAACCCAGGAAGTTTAAATTATTACAATCTTCCAAAGATGATAGGATGGACCCATTGATGCAGTTGCGAGAAGGGTCTAGAGCTGTCAACTTGCTTAAAATGACCAGTATAGTAGGAATCGAGCCACTGATAATGTTTAAACCAAGAACAAATCTGCCAAATGACAAAGTGCCAAGTGAATGTGTTTTGGACCAATGAAGATGCTTTGGGACAAGTTCAAAGACCAGATTCTTAAGATTGCAAAGTTCTGGAGGGATGGAAGTAAAGTAATGATTGAAAGAAAAATCAAGATCAACTAATTGGCTGAGGTTTCCAAGTGAAGACTGTAACTCACATGTTAGATTATTCGAGGACAGGTTGAGGTACCTGAGTTTTGGAAGGAAAGAAATTTGAGGTGAGATGCTCCAAATGAGCTCATGGTTGGCCAGGCCAAGACGGACAAGGTTTAAGAAATAAGAAAAGTTCAACTTCCCAACTTATTTCCCATCTTGAGGAACTCTGAATTTGGAGAAATGTCAATGATGCTTCCAGCCTGATTGCAAGCTATACCAAGCCACCTGCAACAACGTGAAGTTAGATCGCTGTAGTGACTCCACCATCCACTCTCAAGCAAAGCCAAGCCTTCTGATGCTAGTAAGGGTTAGCCAAGTGCAGCCACAATACACCAGTAGCAGAAACAACAGTACAGGACATGAAAAATGCGATGCTTCCAATTGGAACAAGTTTTGGATAGATGAACGCAACGTTTGTGTTAAATGCTTGTCTTCAATAATAATGCAAAATTCATGAATGATGTGCATGTCTATTCTCATAGGCTATTCCCAAGTCAAGTTCGTCTGGTTTTTCTAGTGTATTTTTCTTACTGTCTTTCCAAACCAAAGGTGATGCATGGGCCCATGCGTACACTGCAGGACTTTGAATTCTATCGTGTCCAATACCTAAGGCTTAAGCTTCAGATTGGCTAGCTCTTTTCTTCCACAAAGAAAAAAGTTTCACCAATAGTGGAATTACTTGTAATCGAGTCAAGATTGTCAGTGCAGGGAGACCTGAAAAACTTGTTGTAATCAAGTCAAGATTGTCAGTGTAGGGAGACCTGAAAAACTTGGCCTTGAGCTTGCACCCACACATGGGTTATTGACCTTGGAAAAATATACAACACGTCCATGGTAGCGTATTTCTAATACAAGAAATAAAATTGTTTGCGTTTGTGTATCGGCATCTTCTATCATCATTTGAATTGTAGGAGAAGCATCTCTAGAAGAAAGCTTTTGAGTGGTTTTATCTGGGACGATGGATCGAGAATTCCACATGTGCTTTGATAGATGACGAGTTATATTGGTAGGAAGATGGAGACTCACTCCTGTGTCTCCATCTACATGCCGCTACCGGGTTTCCACACAGACTCTTATCAGCAACCACAAAGGGAGTTAACAGATCTCTTCCGCAAAAATAATTTCAAAGACGACTTGTACTGCATTAGAGAAACAGAAACTAGTCAGTGGAAATATTTGATAATGAGAAAGAATAGCAATTCAATGATGCTTATGGAGTAAGAGGTGAGCATCAATAAAAGCGGAAACACTTTGAGCAAGTCTTCTCAGAGGATGTTCTTAACTAAATAAAAGGGTTAAGTAGCAGGACTTTGTCTTTTTAATGCAGAACCAATCATCAGATTAGCTTAATTAATCTTTGCTAAAACTGTTTAAATGATCTGCCACCAAGCCCCAAAGAATATGGATAGTGATTCAACTGTTCCGAGATCCCACTGGCAATATCATCCTGGCAACTTATCAGTGTCTCAGTTTACCATAATGTTCGACTTAATATTTCATCTATATACTAATTCCTTTTGGTGGATATAGATGGAATTATAAACAATTAGCTTTGAAAAAAAAAAAAGCAACTAAAATTAATCGTATAATATATCATATGTAGAGAGACAGAGGACTATATTACATCAGCCTAGAAAAACTCGAGCATACACTTCATTATATGCTACCTACCTTCCTCTTTTGGGATATTAGGCTGATCAATCAAGAGTTGTTGCAGCGCACCAAGATCACTGGAACTGCAATATAGCCAAGTCAGTATGTTTATAACCCTTGGATTGTGAAGTCATTAGCAGACATACGAAGATATCTGCATGCATGAATGCAAAAACACGTAAAATAAACAGAAGGACAGGAAAATACGTTATAAATATATAGTATATTATAACCTAGGATCAATAGGAAGATGGGGAATAGGGCCGATGTTAAGGAAAAACATATCAGCTATTTCTTCTCTTCTGTGTTTGTTCTACAAAAGCTCAAAAGTGACTAAGATCTAGTGCTAAGTACATTTTTCCACTCAGATTTCATATCTAAACCTTAAGATATCCACAAATGTAATTCACAACAGAAGTTTCCTAAGAATTTAAGAGAAATCATTTTAAGAAATGAATCTCCATGTACCTGAGTAATACAATTCACAACAGAAGTTCCCTAAGAATTCAAGAGAAATAAAGTTGTTCTCATTTTAAAGAATGGAACTCGGCGTACCTGGGTTTCAAGGTGAGCGCTGAAAGTGCTGAAACAACTGATGATTTAAGCAGGTATCTGCCAGAAAATCAGATGAGCTATTCTGATTTCAACAATACCACTACTCCAAACACGATAATGCAACACATTGTTGGATGCTACTAATTAGATGATCAGCATATCAAGATAAATCATGCGTCCCAATTGCTATAACTGATCTACCATTGATGCTTACAACAATCTTGGATCATATAATTTCGTATTCACGCTTTTTATATGGCAGTAACATTCATTTAAAAGAGTTTTGTCATATAAAAGGCCACTTGAACACAAAATCTTTGACTCGAGCAAGCACTCAGACAAGAAAGAAAAGCCAAAGCCATGTACAGATTTTAGATAAAAGAATGAAATTTTGTCAAGTACTCAGACTGAAGCATATCAAAGGCCACTTGAACACACAAAATTATTTGACCCGACCAAGCACTCATACAAGAAAGAATAGCCAAACCTATGTAAAGATTTTAGACAAAAGAACATCACATACTCAGCCTGATGCATTTCATGAAGAATCATAAGCCCATCTAGACAGTCAGCAAGACATGGTTTAATCCCAATTCGTTGCCGCAATTGTTTCGCATTCAACTGATTAGAACCTCCACCGCCTTTAACTAACTGTCTACCATCCCTATACATCTTCTCAATTGTCAAAACCACACCGCGAAACTCTTCCCTGCAAAATATGTGTGTGTATATAAATTCGACCCAAGAAATGAAATTTATAAAAAAGTTGAGAAATTTAACAAGAAAAAGAAAAATACAAAGTCTTATTCATGGAAAGCAAAATGGTCTGCAAAGACTCGAGCTGCTTTCTCACCACTGCATCTACAATTCCATCCACACTCTTCAAATTACCATAATTATTACAATCTCCAATCACCTAATCATCATAATTAAAAACAGATAATTTCAAAATTGTAATCTAATTTTAACAATAATTAACAAACTAATTATCATAACAACAACAACAACAATTACCTTTAACCTCTCAATAATAGCAGAAGCGTTACTAAATTGAGAGATTAATCGAGATTGAAGCTGTTCCCATTCCTCCATTAATCCTCTCACTTTTCTAAATCTTTGCTGATATTTCTTCACCAATCCCTCCATGGCTAAAAGCTTCAAACTTTAAACCCCACATCCACCACGACTACGAGCGGCTTTTTAAACCACTTGAATAACTTCCAAAACGTCGCCGTCTGGTCTCACATTTTTTAATATCACAAAACACCCCCTAAACTTCTAAACACTGCAATAACTCGCACAAACTTTAGATTGCATTTTATCTTCGATCCGATCCAGAATCCAATCAGAAACCATTATAGCGGCTCAGAAACCGAGGAAGAAGCTCCAGCTCCCTCTGATGGAAGAACAAGAAGAAGCAACGGGCTTTGAAATCGAAGTACGAAAAGTCGTAGGAGATGAAGATGTTCTACGATTCATGGATTCGACGGATAGCTATTTGACTCTGCTAGATTCCTTATCTTCTACCCTTCGCCAGGTAAACTGTATTATTAATATTTTTTATTTTTTTTGTAATATATTAATAACTAATCTAGATTCTAGTTTAATTTTGATAAAATCGAGACTAAATTTCGATGATCATGGCTATATTTCTAATTAGGTGTGCAATTTCTGTAAAAAAAATTAGAAATTGAGATGAATTTGTGGTGGTTTTAGGGATGGCTGGATTTAGCGATTGCTCGGCAGTCGATGGGGGCTTCACGAATAAATGGGGCTTTATTGGACCATAAATTACACTCCGCTGCCACTTCAGTTCAAGTAGATCAAGAAGATGGTATGATATAATGGCTATATATATATATATTCATCAATTAAATCATATTTATTTTTATTTTTCATGAGATTATTTGGTGGTATAGTTGATTCTATGGAGGCTCAACCGCGCTTTATCTTGCGTAAATGGGCATCGGTGGCTGATGGAAAACAGTGTTACGAGGAGCAGAAATTGGGAGAGGATAAGTTGCCAGGGAAATCTGGCAGTTTACAGCTCCGACATCGCGGCGATTCCCAGCTTTCTGGTATTATGTTGTTTCCCTATACATGGAAGTTGGTTGTAGTTGTGTGTTTTGTAAGCGATGTAAATGTGTGTAAAATGGAAGTGTTTCTTAACCGGTTATTGGGGATAATTATCTGTTGCTTTTTGGAGCTGTTTGTAATTTTTTAATGATATCTCCTTGGTGGGCTCTCTATTGTTCTTCCGATTTGTGTGTGCAGAAGAAAAAACCTCCGAGAGTGGAGCTCAACTTGACGTTGATGACCAAGTGGGTGTCTTATAGATTTTGTTGGTTTTGGATTGAATTTGGTGGTATAATTCGATATCTACTGCTTATTGAAATGTAAATGAGCTCAAAGGAGTTGTTTTGTGTTTTCGATTTTTTTTCTTGTAGGTTCAAAAGGAGCGAGCCAAATTACTGTCTATGTTTGGGACTCTGATTTCCCCAAAGCTTCGATCTGCCCAGTTGTCGTTTGAGACAGGTGCATGACTAACCACAAATTGGCTATGGCAATAGTGAAAACTAAGTGTCTGACCAATTCTGAAAGTTCAATTGTTGTGCAGCGCTGGAGACACTTGTAAAAATAGCAAACATGCGATCAACAATGCTATCCTCTTATGATAGAGTCCGCAAAGAACTAGATCACCAAAAGGATGACATGGTGTCTGTTCCTTCAGGTATCTGTAGTTATGACTTTGAAATTATTGATTGCTCTTGCTCATTGCCCCATACCCTTGGATATCTGGCCACATGTTAGTATTAGAGAAATGCCCATGACACTTGTGGTGTCCAACACCCAAAACCACAGTGGCGGCGCAGCGCACAAATTACACATCATTGGCCCTAGCAACTATGCGCATGCATGATTTGCTCCTGTCCACTGGATCAGGATAGGGGAGTTGGACACCAACTAGCATCCGTAGCAATCTTCTGAATTACCTCCATGCCCCAGAAAGAAACAAAGGCCAGAGGCAGATACTTGGTGGCATTTTTGCTTTTGCCTCACTGAATGCCCCCCCAGCATTCTCTTGCTATCCCAACCTTTAGCTTCTAGATGCTGCCCTCTCTTGCTTGATGTTGATTGAGCCTGTGGCGAGGATCCCGTATCCAGCATCCTAACCTAAAAAAAGCACATCAAAACCTCTTTCTTGTATAGGTTAGAGCTATGAAGCTTACCTTATTATTAGAGAAAGGTGAAGGGGCTTTTTCAACTGGTGTGCAGGTTTGGAAAACCATTTTGCCTTAGCTTACTAGTAGAGAGGCTGCTTTATCTGCTTGAAGTCCTGCAATCCAGAAATGATGACAACTGTGAAGCAATATCAAGCAGGAGTTATATATTTATCATTTAGTGAACTTTTTGTACCATGAAGCTGCCACTCTTTTTTCTTATGTGCTGGCATTAAACCCAATTTTTTAATTAACATTCATCTCAGCAGATTTGGTGATCAGACTCGTAGCTTGTGTTTCTGCAGGTCGTCTATGATGCTGAAAGATGTGCAACTAAGGGATTCTTTGGGTTGCCAATAGATGTGTGATTAAAGGATGCAATTGCCCAGGTAATGACCGCTAAGGATCATAGATGTGGGTCTTTCAAGAAGAAAGCACCAAAGAGAGGAGCTGGAGAATCCTATTGGAGCTTCCTTCCAATTTGATGCAGAATTGAATTCTTTGCTCGTCATCCTTTGTGGCTTCTTTTACACCTATATTTTACCATTTTGTAGTTGAGTTCAATAATCTCACAATTTTGTTTCTTTATTTTTTTTTAATTTTTTAATGGATTTATAGTCTGAGAAATCTGGCCACTTCATGTGAGAATTTCTGCCCAGAAATCACTTGTATCATATCTAAAGCACCTTTATCTCTCTCGTCGTTCCCTCTACTCTTTGTGCGCGCAAGAAGATACATGATGCCCAGTAGTCCTTTTAGCACGTTTCACGGCCCAAGTTCTTAAATCGACTGATCTAGTGAAAAGCATAAAAAACCAATGCTTTTGCCCCGAGATGATGTCAATGAGAAAATAATCGTGGCGAATTCAAGCCTCGATGATTGATTGAATGTGCTGTCGGCAGGCAAAGATTTGGCCGCCTCCAAATTAAACTCTTTTGGAACATAGCTGTTCGAGCATGGTGCCGCGATGATCAGAAAGAAAAGGAACAGTCATGGACTGCAAATTTTGTACTGATTACATGCATTTCCAATATTTATTGCCACCAGACCTTTATGTAACTTTTTCCAAGGAAAAGAAAATTAAAAGTGCGGAGAATCTTTCTTTTCCTCAGAAATTAGCCGGAATCAAGTTGAACATGGAAGAAACTGAAATAGCAAAGATATCAGGCGAGTTGTTCCTTGTACAAGAATTCACTTTAAAACCATAGAAACATTTATTTCATGTTTTTATTTCTCCGACCAAACACGGCAACTTGGATGGCAAAAACTATCCAAGGAAGCACGTAGTCATTTCGACCCTACGACCCTAGGGAAGGCCACACGCCTCCAAACTGATGTTTATGGTCTTACTTGCACTGTTAAGCAATTCATAGCACCAAAAATTAAATAAGAAAAGAAAAGGGAAAGCCAAATAAATCATACAGCCGTACTATAAATGTCACGTTGAAGCAACTTCAAGTAAACCGCAATATGAAACATTTGACTTGATGAAAAAGAGGAAAGAACATGAAATTTAGCCACCATTGTTTTCTTACTGCCCAGTTTTTATTGGTCTCAAGAATTTGTCACTCAAAAGAACAAGAGCGTTATATTTCGATCTGGATGCCCCCAGAAACGGTAGCATGTCTTTTTTATACCTCAGCACAAAAATGAAGCAAGGCCATAATGAATAACTTTACAACAACACAGCTTTTTAACACAATCTATACAGCACAAACAAAAAATTGACAACGGTCAAAAAACCCTAAACAAAATAAAGAAATTTTACAAGGGAGAGAGAGAGAGAGAGACCAATACCGCTAGAAAGAACTCCAATTGTCAGAACTTTTTTTGGAAGTTTGATTGTCTGATGAAACCTTGAAGGTGCCACTGAAGCCAAATGGATATGAGTCATCGAATGAAGAGAATGCACGACTATGGCCAAAATCTTTCAAGCTGTTTATGGGGTAGAACCTTGTAAGCTTTTCTTGTGGTGAAAACCCACCTTCAGTCATGCTGAAGGAAAGGAATCAAATCTCGAGTAATTGTCAAAATGATCTCCTGCTTCACTGTACCTTGGAGAATTGCTAAATCTTGACATTGGGGAGCCTGCGACAGATTCTTCAAAAAATATACTATTTTTCTGAATAGTATTTGCAGGGGATGTGGATCCCGTTCTTATAGGCTTTAGACCAAAATCATCAGATCCAAAGAAATCTCCCTCATTCTCGGACGATACCTCCTATATGACACAGTGCATGTGAATTAATATTTGCGAGCTACCAAACTGACAACCTAGTGGTTTGATACAATATCAAACCAATTAGCTGCGATACTAATAGGAGGCTAGGGAAAAAAATACAATCACAGATAACAAATAGCAATATGAGCTTACTGAAATGGGAAATCAAGGATGAAATATGTTCATAATTTAAGGGTAAGGTTAGAGATACCAAAACTAAAAAAAAAAACTCACAGTTTGGCTTTCTTCTAACCAAATTATTAAGCTTCCCTAATTTAATGGTTTCAGCACAAACTCTCTAATAGCACATGGCATATATCACAAAGCTCAACTGACTACATCGACAACAAATAAGCATCTAGATATCTCATATCTCATTGGATGCTAAAACCTGTGGATTGGCCAGTAGGTTCACTTCCACCAGAGACCTATGTCTGAAAACATGGAAACCTAAGGATAGTGGCATGGGCTAAGGTATGCACCCTACGTGCAAACATGATGGTAATTACAAGAGCATGCCTTAAATCATAAGAGCATTACAACAATCATAGTTGGTTGGTTAAATCAATATCAGGTACAAGTTGGATAAAGTGATCTATAAAGAAGTAATAACTGCATAGAATGTTCTTCAGTAAGCTACAGATTTGGATATCCAACATGTATCCATGATCAATTGCAGAAGAATAAAGAGTGATTCAGGAATTTTGGACTCACCTTGTTGCCTGTAGGGTTAAATCCCCAGACTGAGTCCACATCATCATTTGTGTCAAAAGCACCCCAAATTGATTCATCGAAACTTCTATTGCCAGAAATATAAAAAGTTCATTATCATCATGAAGTAGGCCAACAATCAGCATTAAAGTAAGAGCATATAGGTCAAAAACATAGAAACAAGTCGATGGCTGTACCTATGTGTATCTATATCTGCTTCAGTACTCTTGGCAAAAACATCAGAAAAGTCTTGAGATGGACTTTCTGACGCAGACCTTCCAGCTGGACTGCCTTGAGGGCTTCTTGCCATTTCATCTTCACTGTGGTTATAAGCAGATTCACTCTCAAGTACATGTTTGCCGGTGAAAATCCCTGACCTTCCATCACCATTTGATAATGAATCAGGGGTTAAACTATCATCTACAGATGCTCTCTCCTTTTGACCAGGAGCACTTTTCACATCAACAGTGAGCTCGTTGGAAAACCCTGAAAGTGGAAATGATATGTTGCACAAATAAATTCCTACTAAATGTGTTCAATATTCATGAGAAAAATCCACTTAGTTCATGCAATTTATTTGAGATGTAAAAGGAGAAATGAAGCATAAGCTGTGATAAATAGTTCCACATTAGGGAGGTAAAGCATACCTTCATCTTCAAACTTGTCCCAATCTTCATCCCAAGTAGCAGCATCCTCTTGAATTCCTGGTTGCCAGCCTTGAGAATAGCAAAAATAAATAAATAAACAATGAAAGGAACCATAACAGGAACTAATTCATTCAGAAGTTGATGAAAAACCAAATACAACAAAAATATTCCACACATTGAACAATAAACAACTTGAAAAAATCCTACAATGTGCCACATAAAAATAAGTGCATCATTGATCCTGTTAATCGAAAATTTTCTCCAAGAATTGGATCCAAACAGGGTATTCTTAAGGAATAGAATTCAACATGCATCAGTTATTACATTATTTAAGAAAGAACTAGCCTGCCTTTGCTTTTCAAAAACACATCAAGCAGCAAACTCTTTTCTTTGAGCTGGGAAGGGAAGGGCTTGATGAAATGTAAAGCACAGCATGACTGCTATTTTAAGAACTCAGAAGCAAAAAGCAGGCACTATGACACGAAATAAAGAGGAGTAAGAGTACCAAAAGGAAGCTCAATCACTGCAGTTGACTTAACATTGAGTTCATGTTTCTTGCAGCGTTGAGTTAAAGCCTTTAATAGCTCATCAAGGTCTGATTGTATACGATCAGCACGAACCTATAAATAGCACCAAAGGATGAGTGTTGGATAAAATCTCCAATGACACCACAGTAAGATTGTTACAATTTACCTGAAGAATACCATCTGCACTGCCACCTTGTTCCATGTTAGTTATTCCTTGATGCAACTCCAGCTTTCTCTCCTAAATGTTATACAGGAGAAAATTTATCATGGGATACAATTTCATACACTAGCATTTTACTGTTATAAGACCAGACAAGCTCCATGGTTTCAAATGGTAAGCAATTAGGAAACTGAATGCCACCACTTAAATGGGCACAACACATTTATTGTTGACTTCTCACATCCAGGAAAAACTATCTGTCTAAAATCTAAACATGCTAGATAAAAAGACTACAGCCATTGTTGAGAAAAAGAAAAGGAGGAAGAGAAAAAGAAGTGAAGTGCTGGGAAACCATGTGATGATGCATCTAATAAGAACCACTTCTTGGAAGAAAAGAACAAGAATCCATGTTATAATATGAAGTCATGAGCTGTCCACTTTGGCCAGGTAATGGGGCAGAAAGTGCATGAAATCCACTTGTTTAAAATTAGCTTTGGTGAAATCAGTTCAGTAACTCGTGCATACATATGTATGTGCTGTTTGTAGAACTACATGTTTCTACGCATATAAAGAGAGAAGGGAGAGGGCTTGTCTACGAAGTATTGACATTCCAAAAGGCTTACAGAGAGGGAATAATACCCAGCTCATCACAACTTTAAAAAAGTACAGTTCTTACCTGAATGTCACGAAATGTTGCCTCTTCAATTGTTAATTTAGATGCCACTTCTGCAACTTGCTTGTACTTCTCTTCATATTTCTTACCCAGCAACTCTGCCTGTTATGTAATTTGTCAATATAGAACACCATAGAAGTCACGTTGTTATGAACGATAGAGACCAGATTCTTTATATTTCAAAGAATACCTCTCGTGTATCAGCCAAAGCCCTTTCTGTGATTTCATTTAGCCTATTATCACATCTGCTTTTATATAGAACCTGGCATACACAACAAGAAAGAAAGACAAAAAAAAAATGAGAAGGGTAATTTACGAACAAATCCATTAGGATGCTATATTTTTCTGAAAGGATGACAGACTGATTGAATCCTAATTGTTTCTTTATCAACAGATATACTGCACAGTGGACATATTAAAATCGTTGATGATCAAGGGGAAGAAAATAACATGAACTGAAATATCCTAATGAATAACATTCATAGAAGACACAATTTTTCGGTCAAGAGCGTCTGTCTGAACTACTTCTGTAATTACTCTACATTCTCCAATGATAAATAATGATCTTAAATGGTCGTTGAAGCAAACAAGCAGCACCAGATTCTTGTTGATATTAGACCTAGATCTTGTTGTCTCATTATCACTGAACTCCTTTCCACCCAACACACTACTGTGTCACCAAACACCACATATAAAGTCAATGAGCATCGGGCCAGGTCTGAAACACCCTTTTTTTAAGACTTGGGATTTTCATCACATATTTGATTTCATGCATCAAATATTGGCAAAAGTTTGGTATCAATGAAAAGAAAACCAAAAACAAAAGGAAGAGATGGGGGGGTTGAGAACAGCAGCTACTCTCACAAGATCCTGCATTTTAGAACGGTAAAACTCAATCTTCTCCTTGAAGTCCAAAATCAGCTTCTCTGCTTCATCAATCTGCACCAAATATTAACATATTCATTGAACTTTCATAATGAATCTCAAAAATATGTGTCTCCCCAGGTGCAAAGAAAAATATGACGAGCAAAATAACATCGGAAAAAAAGATGACAACTAAACAGATGGAATTAGATGAAAAACTATGACCAAACAATTAGCAAATTGGATTAAAAGCAATGGAAAATTTATTTTTCTGGACCAAATCAAAGTGGTATTCTTTTAGGTCTTGACATCCAAATGTTACAGTTCAGACTAAGATAGATATTCCTTCTGCTGTGGTTAGGGAAGTTAAAAGGGTTCGAGCAAAATCCAAAAGAAAAAAAATATCCAATTCAAACAATATTTTGGTGTGTGAAATCAAAAGAGCAGAGCATGATGCCTTTTTCTCTGAGGCTGTTCCATCTTGAGTCATTGAGTTTGCTGAATTCTGCTCTCCACCTTCATGTTGGTTCAAAAAGGAATCCTCCAAGACTGGCGCTCCTGACATCTGCTGATTGTTGGCCATTGCAGCATCAGGCTGTGGGGCATTTACTGGAACTGGTGGCCTCATACCAAGGATAGGAGCCATAGGTCGGGCACCCATCCCCAGCTGCTGTCCAAAACCTAATCGTAAGAAGAATGGGAACATCAAGAAAATTTCATCCACAAGAAAGGAAAGAATGAGAAATAAAAGACCTTTTTGAAGAAATTGTAACCCATACCAGGACTGGGACCCCACGCAGCATTTCCATAAGCAACTTTGGGTTGACCTGTCATTGACAACAAGGTCTCATCATACATAACATTATTTGGAAGAGCTGCTGGAAGAGGACGGCCTTCCCTGTACCTCTCCATCAAATAAAGGGCAAAGCAGAATTCCCTCAAAGAAAGCATGCTATCACTATCTTGATCAGATAAATACCAGACCTGCTTTAAAATCTCTGCAAGAGGAAGATAAAGACTTAATAAGCATAAACAATCAGAAAAGAAAAGGAGATCTGCACAAGGTTCTTATGCAGCAATACACATATAACACTAAAGATTCATCTCAATCATATCCAAAATCAATTGTACAGCCTGGAGAAACTATCATCCCAAATCAATGCCAGACAAGGTTCTCGGGCAATAGCTTACAAAGCATTACACTGCACCAATGAAACTATACAGTCTAAAAACCTAAATCAAATTAAGAAGTCTAGAAAAAACATATCCTAAAATAATGTCCCATTAGCAATTTGACTCCCCCGATTGGGAGGATCCTAAACAATATGGTTGATTTGCAATGAACACTTTATAATGCTTAATCCACAGAGAGTCCATTGCCATGTGGAAAATGAAAATCCATTACCTCTTGGTAACCTCCAGCTCAGAAAAAGATTCCGTGCCTGCTCACCGGTGATTCTTCCATCTCTGTCAGTATCTACTTCCATAAAAACTTTAGTATAATTTTGAATGTCTGCTGGTTTCATCTTTGGCCATGAAAGCTGTGAGTTATCAGAAGAATTTCCAGCTCCAGCTGAAATGCCAGGTGACACAATTGAGGCAGAACTTGAAGCTGAAACATGTGGGCCGGAGCTCAGTAATGATTGGGTCCGCTGAGGCTGGCCGCCTAGAGGTTGCATTGCAAAAGCACTCTGAAGCGAATCAAGTGAGCTGGACTTAGCTGGGCCCTGGGCCCAGGTGCCGCTAGAAACTGGGACACTGGAAGATGAGGATGGTGTGCTAACAGCTTTCAACAGTGAATCAAGTGAGCCGGACTTAACCGGAGGTTGTGCACCACCAGTAGCAGACAGCAGAGAGGGTTCCTGTTTTGTTGCAGCAGCGGTTGCAGAAAATACATCACAATCAAAAAACAAATTAGAGGCAAACCCATTTCCAGAAACAACCGGGACTTTAGAATCATTAGCAGTGGGCTGGGAGGAAACTGAGCTTAGAGGTCGTGGCTGAGTAGTGGTCAATGTAGATGGCCGGACACCTCCAGGGCCAGGTGGAGCTCCACCAGTCCTTCCACCAAGCCAATCATTTGAGATGTTCGAGTTTGATACACCGGGAGTGGAGCCAACAGTACCACCAGACATGAATTGAGGTGGACGAGAAGCAGTTCCAGTAGGCATTACTGATGATGGACCCCCAAGATTGCTGGAAAGCATACCCTGAGGTGGACGGGAAGCAGTTCCAGGAGGGACACCCTGAAGTGGTCTCATTGTCTGACTTTGCTGTGGAAAGTATTGTGGGTTCATACTAGCATTTGGAACTCCTGGTCCTCTAAATCCAGGACTTTGCAACGCTGTCGGAGCAAAAGCACCCATCTGTGGGGCAGATGAAGCAAACATTTGAGGCACAGCCGTTTGAACTCCTGGTCCTCTAAAGCCAAAACCTTGAGACGCTGTTGGGGCAACAGCACTCATCTGTGGGCCAGAAGAAGCAACCATTTGAGGCACAGCCGTTTGAACTCCTGGTCCTCTAAAGCCAAAACCTTGAGATACTGTTGGGGTACCAACACCCATCTGCAGGGCAGTTGAAGCCGCAGCCATTTGAGGCCCCGCTGTGGCGTGAAGATTAATTTGCGGTGGTGGGATTTTAGCTGCAGCTAGCCCATATAATGCCGCCTTGACAATATCCGGTGTCAAATCTCGCTTACTTTGTGCAACAGTTACAAGTCTAAGAGCATTAAAAAATTCCGGCCGGCCAAGGAAGCCACTGCGACTCTGATCAGCATGCATCCATATCTGCACCCCCATCAAAAAAGAAAAAAAAAACCAATAATCTCCAATTAAATATAACAAATTCTCACTTATAATATTCCAAAAAAAAAAAGCTTTGACCCAATTTAATCAAATTTTTATTAAGAAATAAACTTTTTCACTATCAGGCATCTTATTAACAAGTAACCTAAACATAATTTCGATTCAACAGAACATAAGGCATTCACTAATAATAATTCAAATTCTGAAGTTTAAACAAAAATCAACAGAATATAGAGGGAGGGAGGGAGGGAGGGATAGATGACCTGAGCAAGGACTTGTTTGGGCAAATTGGATCCTTGAAAGAAAGAAAAACCTTCAGCTCCACTAATTCTTCCATCTCCATCTAAATCAGCTCTCTTGAAGTAAGCTTCGAATACATCCATGTTTGGCAGCGCCATTTCTATTTCCTCCTCCGATTTAGTAGATCACATGAATTGAATTGAAGAAGAAAGGAGGTAAAGTAAAAAAAAAAAAAAAATTATAAATCCTGGTGGTTGTATCGAGGAGAGCAATAGGGAGTTTATTGGAGTTTGGAATTGAATTGGGGAATTTAGTTAATTAAAAGGAAGGGGAGAGCTTTTTTTGCAAACTTTATGTTCCCAAATCGACAAGAAAAGAAAGCAAGCAAAAGGATGAGTTTGGTGTTGGAAGAAAAACAAAGAGAAATTGCTTGGTTTTATGAATTCGCCCCGATTTTCTTCTTAAAATTCAAATATGTACCGTATTCAGGAATTGGTGTTTTCAATTTAGCCCAATTTGTGGCCGGTTTTCTGGTCAGGTGATTCCGGGTTTTTGCTCTAATAATCAATGTGAACGTCTAAAATCCATAATTGTCAGCCACAATTTGGTGTCTAATCTAGAAAATGATTTGGATTATAGAGTCAATGAAGTTATTTTAATTTTTTTAATTTATTAATTTTAACCCAAATAATTTTGAATTAAATTTGATTAAATAAACTAGATCTTGAGTCACTTAAACTTAACTGAATTAATATAAAAAATAATTTAAATTAAAACATTTAAATCAAGTTTAGTATGACAGTTTTTTCAAACCATATTTGATATTTAATAACAATGCTAAAATCCTATTGTGCAAAAAACTTTTAATCTTTGATAAGGAAAAGAAAAGGTTTTTGTCTCCCTACAAAACTACTTCCTGAATTAGTTATTGTATTGTAAAATAATTTAATTCGTTTGTCTTTTGTAGATATTGTATTGTAGAAAAAATTAAATATTTACTTATCTCTTTTTTTATTAGCCAAGAATAAGCGAGTTTTACTTTTATTTGTATTTTTTTTATTTTTTTATTTTTTATTTAAAGGAATCAAATACCGGATAATAGCTTAATATATTTGAGTTTAATCAAACCTAAATATATAAG
>Ga0325410_1001479_pt1 | contig 26082 bp, 12 predicted proteins | sample PopdelMetagenome_16_FD_206182 | JGI IMG/M metagenome (GOLD analysis project Ga0325410, IMG submission 206182) | Populus deltoides microbial communities from Bellville, Georgia, United States - Xylem-PdIQD-R3 | ecosystem: Host-associated > Plants > Phyllosphere > Stem > Wood/Secondary xylem...
TTAATTAATCAACGTTAAGAAAAGATAAAATTTCATAACATAAACTGCAATTTTCGTTTCAAGGATCGGTTCTAATTTCTGTAGGTGGATGTGTGCTTGCGACCAAGATTTGTTTTCTTGATAAGTTTTGTTTTTAATTGATTTTGTTTGCTAATTTAATTGTTGCCATAGTTTAGATAATCACAAACCAAATTCCCCCAATTACATAACGTACAACATAAAAATCTGACTTGAAAATTCCTCGTGGGATCGACCCCTTGCTTGCTCTATACTATCTTGTGTGTTGTGTTTGAAGCTAGGGTAATTAATTGGTACTCGACACCCTAGAGTCTGGTCGGGCCACACCAAGGACCAGACAAGAGTATCGGCTCAAGAGGTTCGTAACTCTTGATCCGACCGTTGGATCGTGCTCAAAGTTTTACAGGAGTTTCCAAAGTCTTGTTTCCTTGGCGTCGCAATGAAATCGCCAAGAGACGCTTGTACCGTCTCGTCAGTCCAGACTAGAGTAATGGCTCTAGAGTTTCCTAACTCTTGATCCGCCCGTTGGATTGTGCTCAAATGTTTACAAGAGTTTCCGGAGGCTTGTTTCCTTAGCGTGGCAATAAAATCGTGATGAGACGCTGGTGGTGTTTCGTCGGGCCAGACAAGAGTATCGGCTCATGAGGTTCGTAACTCTTGATCAAACCATTGGACTGTGCTCAAATTTTACAGGAGTTTCAAGAGGTTGTTTTCCTTGGCGTCGCACTACTGTTGCTACTCAACACCGACAACATCTAGTCCGGCCACACCAAGGACCAGACAAGAGTACCGGCTCAAGAGGTTTGTAACTATTGATCCGACCGTTGGATCGTCCTCAAATTTTTACAGGAGTTCCAAGAGGGGTGTTTGCTCGGCGTTGCAATGAAATCGCCATTAGACCCCGGTGGTGTCTGGTCGGGCCCTACCAGAGTACTGGCTCAAGAGGTTCATAACTCTTGATCAGTTCTTGGATCGTGCTCAAAATGTTACAGGAGTTTGCAGAGGCTGTTTTCCTTGGTTTCGCACTAAAATTGGTACTCAACACCGCCAGCGTCTGGTCAGGCCACACCAAGGACCAAACAAGAGTATCGACTCAGGAGGTTCGTAACTCTTGATCCGACCGTTGGATCGTGCTTAAATTTTTACAGGAGCTTCAAGAACCTTGTTTCCGTGGTGTTGCAATGAAATGGCCATGAGATGTCAATGGTGCCTGGTCGAGCAAGACAAGAGTACCGGCTCAAGAGGTTTGTAACTTTTGGCCAGACCGTTGGATTGTGCTCAAATTTTTACATGAGTTTCTGGAGGCTGCTTTCCTTGGCGTCACAGTAAAATTGCTACTCGACACCCCTAGCGTCTGGTCAAGCCAGATCAAGGACCATATTAGAGTAACGGCGCAAGAGGTTCGTAACTTTTAATCCGACCCTTGGATTGTGTTCAAATTTTTATAGGAGTTTTTGGAGGATGTTTTCCTTGGCGTTCCACTACTATTGCTACTCGACACCGCCAATATCTGGTCAGGCCACTCCAAGAACCAGGCAAGAGCAACGGCTCAAGAGGTTCGTAACTCTTGATCCGACTGTTGGATCATGCTTAAATTTTTAAAGGAGTTTCCGGAGGCTGTTCTCCTTGGCGTCGCAATGAAATTGCCATGAGACGCCGATACTGTCTCGTCGGTACAGACTAGAGTACCGGCTTAAGAGGTTTGTAACTCTTGTTTTGCCCGTTGGATTGTGCTCAAATTTTTAGAGTTTATGGAGGCTGTTTTCCTTGGCGTCGCATTAAAATTCCTAACTGTTGAGGTTAGTAACTCTTGATCCGACCATTGGATCCTGCTCAAATTATTACATGAGTTTCTAAGGGTTGTTTTCCTTAACGTCACACGAAAATTGCTACTCGACACCCGCAGTGTCTGGTCGGGCCAAACCAAGGACTACACAAGAGTACTCGCTTAAGAGGTTTGTAATTCTTGATCCGACTGTTGGATCATGCTCAAATTTTTAAAGGAGTTTCCGGAGGCTGTTCTCCTTGGCGTCACAATGAAATCGCCATGAGACGCCGGTGCAGTCTCGTCGGTACAGACTAGAGTACCGGCTTAAGAGGTTTGTAACTCTTGTTTTGCCCGTTAGATTGTGCTCAAATTTTTAGAGTTTATGGAGGCTGTTTTCCTTGGCGTCGCATTAAAATTCCTAACTGTTGAGGTTAGTAACTCTTGATCCGACAGTTGGGTCTTGCTCAAATTATTACATGAGTTTCTAAGGGCTGTTTTCCTTAAAGTCGCACTAAAATTGCTACTCGACACCCGCAGCGTCTGGTCGGGCGAAACCAAGGACTACACAAGAGTACTTGCTTAAGAGGTATGTAATTCTTGATCCGACCGTTGGATCGCGCACAAATTTTTATAGGAGTTTCAAGAGGCTGTTTTCCTTAGCATCACACTAAATTTGCTGCTCGACACCCCCGACATCAGGTCGGGCCAGACTAAGGACCACACAAGAGTACCGGGTCAATAGGTTCATAGCTCTTGATCCGACCATTAAATCGTGCTTAAGTTTTTACATGAGTTTCTGGAGGCAGTTTTTCTTGGCATCACCTTAAAATTGCTACTCGACAGCGCAAGAGTCTGGTCGGGCCACACCAAGGACCAGACAAGAGTATTAGCTCAAGAGATTCGTGACTCTTGATCCGATCGTTGTATCGTCCATAAATTTTTACAAGACTTTGAAAAGGCTTGTTTCCTTCGCGTCGCAGTGCAATCGTCATTAGACGCCGCTGGTTGTATCGTCAGGCCAGAGTAGAGTACCAGCTAAAATGGTGAATAACTCTTGATCTCACTGTTGGATTGTCCTAAAATGTTTACAGGAGTTTCAAAATGTTTTTTCCTAGGCGTTGCAATGAAATCGCCAGGAGACGCCGGCGGTGTCTCGTCAGGCCAGAGTAGAATACCGGCTCAAATGGTCAATAAGTCTTGATCCGACCGTTGGATCATGCTAAAATTTGTACAGGAGTTTCCGGAGGCTATTTTCCTTGGCGTCGCCCTACAATTCCTTCTAGGTACGGCCAGCGTCTGGTCGAGCCACACCAAGGACCAGACAAGGGTACCGGCTCAAATGGGATGTAACTCATGATCCGACCGTTGGATCGTCCTTAAATTTATACAATAGTTTGAGGAGGCTTGTTTCCTTCGCGTCGTGATGAAATAGTCATTAGACGCCGTTGGTGTATCGTCAGGCCAGACTAGAGTACGAGTTAAAATGGTGAATAACTCTTGATCCGACCGTTAGATAGTCCTAAAATTTTTACAAGAGTTTCAAAAGGCTTTTTTGTAGGCGTCGCGATGAAATCGCCAAGAGACTCCAGTGGTGTCTCATCATGTCAGACTAGAGTACCGGCTCATATGGTCAATAAGTCTTGATCCGACCGTTGGATCATGTTAAAATTTGTACTGGAGTTTCTGGAGGCTATTTTCCTTTGCGTCGCACAAAATTCCTTCTAGATACCGCCAGCGTCTGGTCCGGCCCCACCAAGGACCAGACAAGGGTACCGGCTCAAGAGGTTCGTAACTCATGATCCGACCCTTGGATCGTCCTTAAATTTATACAAGAGTTTGAAGAGGCCAGTTTCCTTCGCGTCGCAATGAAATAGTCATTAGACGCTGCTGGCGTTTCATCAGGCTAGACTAGAGTACAAGTTAAAATTGTGAATAACTCTTGATCCGACCATTGGATCATCCTAAAATTTTTACAGGAGTTTCAAAATATTTTTTCCTAGGCGTCGCAATGAAATCGCCAAGACACGCCAGCGGTGTCTCGTCAGGCCAGACTAGAGTACCGGCTCAAATGGTCAAGAAGTCTTAATCCGACCGTTGGATCATGCTAAAATTTGTACAGGAGTTTCCGGAGGCTGTTTTCCTTGGCGTCGCCCTACAATTCCTTCTAGGTACCGCCAGCGTTTGGTCAGGCCACACTAAGGACCACACAAGGGTACCGACTAAAGAGGGACGTAACTCATGATCCGACCGTTGGATCATCCTTAAATTTATACAATAGTTTGAAGAGGCTTGTTTCCTTCACGTCGCAATGAAATAGTCATTAGACGCCGCTAGTGTCTCGTTAGGCCAGACTAGAGTACGAGTTAAAATGGTGAATAACTCTTGATCTGACCGTTGGATCATCCTAAAATTTCAACAGGTTTTTTTGTAGGCGTCGCAATGAAATCGCCAAGACACGCCGGCGGTGTCTCGTTAGGCCAGACTAGAGTACCGGCTCAAATGGTTAAGAAGTCTTGATCCGACCGTTGAATCATGCTAAAATTTGTATAGGAGTTTCCAGAGGCTGTTTTCCTTGGCGTCGCACTAAAATTCCTTCTAGATACAGCCAGTGTCTGGTCGGGCCACACCAAGGACCAGACAAGGGTACCGGATCAAGAGGTTTGTAACTCTTGGTCCGACCGTTCGATTGTCCTTAAATTTTTACATTAGTTTCTAATTGCTGTTTTTCTTGGCGTCACACTAAAATTGCTATTTGACACTGACAGTGTCTGATCAAACAAGACCAAGGACCATACAAGAGTACCGCCTCAAGAGGTTCGTAACTCTTGATCCGACCGTTGGATCGTGCTCAAATTACATGAGTTTATAATGGCTGCTTTCCTGACGTTGCACTAAAATTGCTACTCGACACCCACAAGGTCTAGTCGGGCACCACCTAGGACCACACAAGAGTATCGGCTTAAGAGGTACCTAACTCTTGATCCAACCGTTGGATCGTACTCAAATTTTTACAGGAGTTTCAAGAGGCTTTTTTCCTAGGCGTCGTAATTACATGGCCAGGACACGCCGGTGGTGTCTCGTCAGGCCAGACTAGAGTACAGGCTCAAATGGTCAATAAGTCTTGATCTGACGTTGGATGATGCTAAAATTTGTACTCAAAATTCCTTCTAGATACCGCCCGCATTTGGTCGGGCCACACCAAGGATTAAACAAAAGTACCAGCTCAAGAGGTCCATAACTCTTGATCTGAAAGTTGGATCGTGTTTAAATTTTTACTAGAGTTTCCGGAGTCTGTTTTCCTTGATGTCACATTCAACTTGCTACTCGAAACCCACAGCGTCTAGTCGGGCAACACCAAGGACCACACAAGAGTGACGGCTCAAACGATATGTAACTCTTGATACGACCTTCGGATTGTGCTCAAGTTTCTACAGGAGTTTCAAGAGGCTTGTCTCCTGGGCGTCGCAATGAAATCTCTATGAGACGTCGGTGGTTTCTCGTGAGGCCAGACTATAGTACCAGCTCAAACAGTCAATAATCCGACCGTTGGATCGTGCTTAAATTTTTACTGGAGTTTCCGGAGGCTGTTTTCCTTGGCGTCGAACTAAAATTCATACTCAACACCGCCAGCGTTTGGTCGGGCCACACAAAGGACAAGACAAGAGTACCAGCTCAAGAGGTTCATAACTCTTGATCCGACCGTTGGATCGTTCATATATTTTACAGGAGTTTCAAGAGGCTTGTTTCATTGGCTTCACAATGAAATCATCATTAGACGCTGGTGTTGTCTCTTAGGGCCCGACCAGAATACCGGCTCAAGAGGTCCATAACTCTTGATCCAAAAGTTGAATCGTGCTTAAATTTTTACTGGAGTCTACGGAGTTTGTTTTTCTTGGTGTCGCACTAAATTTGCTACTCGAAACCCACAATGTCTAGTCGGGTAACAGCAAGGACCACATAAGAGTGACGACTCAATAGGTATGTGACTCTTGATCAAAATTTTACAGGAGTTTCAAGAGGCTTGTTTCCTTGGCGTCGCAATGAAATCGCCATGAGACGCCGGTGGTTTCTCGTTAGGCCAGAATATAGTACCGGCTCAAATGGTTAATAACTCTTGATTCGACCGTTGGATCGTGCTCAAATTTTATTGGAGTTTCCGGAGGCTGTTTTCCTTGGCGTCGGATTAAAATTCTTACTCGACACCTACAATGTCTGGTCGAGCCACACCAAGGACCAGACAAGAGTATCGGCTTAAGAGGTTTGTAACTCTTGATCCGACCGTTAGATGGTCCATAAATTTTCACAGGAGTTTCAAGAGGCTTGTTTCATTAGCGACACAATGAAATCGGCATTAGACGCCAGTGGTGTCTCTTTGGGCCCGATGAGAGTGCCGGCTTCAGAGGTCCTTAACTCTTGATCTGAAAGTTGGATCGTGCTCAAATTTTTACTGGAATTTACGGAGGTTGTTTTCCTTGGTGTCGAACTAAAACTGCAACTCGAAACCCACAACGTCTTGTCGGGCAACCCCAAGGACCACACAATAGTAACGGCTCAAAAGGTGCGTAACTCTTGATCCGATCGTTCAATCGTGCTCAAATTTTTATAGGAGTTTCAAGAGGCTTGTTTCCTTGGCGTGGCAATGGAATCGTCATGAGACGCTTGTGGTTTCTAGTCTGGCCAGACTATAGTACCGACTCAAATGGTCAATAACTCTTGACAAGACCATTGGATTGCGCTCAAATTTTTACTGGAGTTTTCGGAAGTTGTTTTCCTTAGCGTCACACTAAAATTCCTACTTGACACCGCCAGCGTTTGGTTGGGCCACACCAAGGACCAGACAAGAGTACCGTCTCAAGAGGTTTGTAATTCTTGATCCGATCATTGGATCGTCTGTAAATTTTTACAGGAGTTTCAAGAGGCTTGTTTCCTTGGCTTCGCAATGAAATCACCATGAAACGCCGGTGATGTCTCATCGGGCCAGACTAGAGTACCGGCTCAGATGGTCAATAACTCTTGACAGGACCATTGGATCGCGCTCAAATTTTTACTGGAGTTTTCGGAAGTTGTTTTCCTTGGCGTCGCACTAAAATTCCTACTCGACACCGCTAGCGTCTGGTTGGGCCACACCAAGGACCAGACAAGAGTACCGTCTCAAGAGGTTTGTAATTCTTGATCCGATCATTGGATCGTCTGTAAATTTTTACAGGAGTTTCAAGAGGCTTGTTTCCTTGGCTTCGCAATGAAATCACCATGAAACGCCGGTGATGTCTCATCGGGCCAGACTAGAGTACCGGCTCAGATGGTCAATAATTCTTGATCGTCCTCAAAAATTTTTTATGGGAATTTCCGGAGGCTGTTTTCCTTGGTGTCGCACTAAAATTCCTACTCGACACCGCCAGCGTCTGGTCGGGCCACACCAAGGACCAGACAAGAGTACCAGCTCAAGAGGTTCGTAACTCTTGATTCGACAGTTGGTTCGTCCTTAAATTTTAACAGGAGTTTCAAGAGGCTTGTTTCTTTGGCGTCGCAATGATATTGTCATTAGACGCCGGTGTAGTCTCTTAGGGCCCGACTAGAGTACCGGCACAAGAGGTCCTTAAAGGCTGTTTTCCTTGATGTTGCATTAAAATTGCTACTCGAAAACCACAACGTCTGGTCAGGCAACACCAAGGACCACACAAGAGTATTGGCTCAATAGGTACGTAACTCTTGATTCGACTGTTGTATCGTGCTCAAATTTTTACAGGAGTTTCAAGAGGCTTGTTTCCTTGGCTTCGCAATGAAATCGCCATGGGACGTCGGTGGGGTCTCGTCAAGCCAGACTAGAGTGCCGGCTCAAACGGTCAATAACTCTTGATTCGACCATTGGATCGTCCTCCAATTTTTATTGGAGTTTCCGGAGGCTGTTTTCCTTGGTGTCACACTAAAATTCTTACTTGGCACCACCAGCGTTTGGTCGGGCCACACCAAGGACCAGAAAAGAGTGTCGGCTCAACAGGTTCGTAACTCTGGATCCGACCGTTGGATCGTCCTTAAATTTTAACAGGAGTTTCAAGAGGCTTGTTTCCTTGGCGTCGCAATGAAATCGTCGTTAGACGCCGATGGTGTCTCTTAGGGCCCGACCAGAGTACCGGCTTAAGAGGTCCATAACTCTTGATTAGACCGTTGGATCGTGTTTAAATTTTACAGGAGTTTTAAGAGGCTTGTTTCCTGGGCTTTGCAATGAAATCGCCAGGAGACGTCGATGGGGTCTCGTCGGGCCAGACTAGAGTACCGACTCAAATGGTCAATAACTCTTAGTCCGACCGTTGGATCGTCTTTAAATTTTTACTGGAGTTTACGGAGGCTGTTTTCCTTGGCGTAACACTAAAATTCCTACTCGACACTACCGGTGTTTGGTCATGCAACACCAAGGACCACAAAAAAGTACCGGCTCAAGAGGTTCGTAACTCTTGATTCGACCATTGGATCGTCATTAAATTTTTACAGAAGTTTCAAGAGGCTTGTTACCTTGTCATCGCAATGAAATCGCCATGAGACGCCGGGGGTTTCTCATCAGGCCAGACAAGAGTACTGATTCAAATGGCCCCTAACTCTTGATCTGAATGTTGGATCGTGCTTAAATATTTACAGCAGTTTTCGGAGGCTGTTTTCCTAGGCGTCGCACTAAAATTGCTACTCAACACCACCAGTGTCTGGTCGGGCCACACCAAGTACCACACAAGAGTACAGGCTCAATAGGTACGTATCTCTTGATCCGACCGTTGGATCATGCTTAAATTTTTACAGCAGTTTCACGAGGCTTGTTTCCTTGGCGTCGCAATGAAATCGCCTTGAGACGATGGTGGTGTCTCATTGGGCCAGCCTCGAGTCCCGGATCAAATGATCCATAACTCTTGATCCGACCGTTGGATCGTGCTCAAGTTTTTACAAGAGGTTTCGGAGGCTGTTTTCCTTGGCGTCACACTCAAATTGTTATTCGACCCCCCCAGCGTTGGTCGGGCCATACAAAGGACTAGATAAGAGTACCAGCTCAAGAGGTTTGTAACTCTTGATTCGACTGTTGAATCATCCTGAATTTTTACAGGAGCTTCATGAGGATTGTTTCCTTGGCGTCGCAATGAATTCGCCATTGGACGCTGGTGGTGTCTAGTTGGGCCAGACCAGATTACCGGTTCAAGACGTCCATAACTCTTGATCCAACCGTTGGATCGTGCTCAAATTTTTACAGGAGTTTCAAGAGGCTGTTTTCCTTGGCATCGCACTAAAATTGCTACTCGACAATGCCAGCATCTGGTCAGTCCACACCAAGAACATGATAAGAGTACCAGCTCAAGAGGTTCGTAACTCTTGATCCGACCGTTGGATCGAGCTCAAATTTTTATAGGAGTTTCAAGAGGCTTGTTTCCTTGGCATCGCAATGAAATCGCCATGAGACGCTAGTGGTGTCTCGTTAGGCCATACTAGAGTATCGGCTTAAATGGTCCATAACTCTTAATCTGACCGTTGGATGGTGATCAAATTTTTACAGCAGTTTTCGAAGGGTGTATTCCATGGCGTCGCACTAAAATTGCTACCCGACACGCCCAGCGTCTTGTCGGGCCAGACCAAGGACTAGACAAGAGTACCACCTCAAGAATTTCGTTACTCTTGATCCGACTGTGGGATGGTGCTTAAATTTTTACAGGAGTTTCAAGAGGCTTCTTTCCTTAGCGTCGCAATGAAATCGCCATGAGACACTAATTCGCTAGTGGTGTCTCATCGGGCCAGACAAGAGTACCGGCTCCAGAGGTTCGTAACTCTTGTTCCGACCTTTGAATCGTGCTCAAATTTTTGCAGGATTTTCGATAGGCTATTTCCTTGGCATTTGACTAAAATTGCTATTTGACACCCCTAGTGTCTGGTCTGGCCACACCAAGTACCAGACAAGAGTACCTGCTGAAAAGGTACGTAACTCCTTATCTGACCGTTGGATCATGCTCAAATATTTACAGTAGTTTCAAGAGACTTCTTTGCTTGGCGTCACAATGAAATCACCTTGAGACGCCGATGGTGTCTCGTCGGGCCAGACTATAGTCCTGGCTGAAATGGGGCATAACTCTTGATCCGACCGTTGGATCGTGCTCAAATTTTTACAGGAGTTTTCTAAAGCTGTTTTCCTTAGTGTCGCACTAAAATTGCTACTTGACACCCCCGGCATCTGGTCGGGCCACACCAAGGACCAGATAAGAGAACCGGCTCAAGAGGTTCATAGCTCTTGATCCGATCGTTGGATCGTCCTGAAATTTTTACAGGACTTTCACGAGGCTTGTTTCCTTGCCATCGCAATGAAATCACCATTAGACACCGGTGGTGTCTGGTCGGGCCAGGACAAAGATACTGGTTTAAGAGGTCCATAACTCTTGATCCGACCGTTGGATCGCGCTTAAATTTTTACATGAGTTTCAGGAGGCTTGTTTCTTTGGCGTCGCTTTGAAATCACTAGGAGACGCCAGCAGCGTCTCGTTGGACCAGAATAGAGTACTGACTCAAATGGTCCGTAACTCTTGATCCGACCGTTGGATCCTGCTCAAAATTTTACACGAGTTTCCAAAGGCCGTTTTCCCTGGTGTCGCACTGAAATTGCTACTCGACACTGCCAGCGTCTAGAAGGGCCACACCAAGAACATGACAAGAGTTCCGGCTTAAGAGGTTCTTAACTTTTGATCCTATCGTTGTATCGTGCTCAAATTTTTACAGGAGTTTCAAGAGGCTTGTTTTCTTGGTGTCGCAATGAAATCGCCATGAGACGTCGGTGGTGTCTCGTAGAGCCAAACTAGAGTACCGGCTCAAATAGTCCAAAACTCTTGATCTTACTTTTGGATCGTGCTCAAATTTATACAGGAGTTTTCGGAGGCAGTTTGCCTTGGCGTCGCACTAAAATTGCTACTCGATACCGCTATCGTCTAGACGGGCCACACCAAGAACATGACAAGAGTTCCGGATAAAGACGTTCGTAACTCTTGATGCGACCGTTGGATCGTGCTCAAATTTTTACGGCAGTTTCAAGATGCTTGTTTCCTTTGCGTCGTAATGAAATCGCCATGGGACGCCAATGGTGTCTCTTCAAGCCAGATTAGAGTACCAGCTCAAATGGTCGATAACTCTGGATTCGATCGTTGGATTATGCTCAAATGTTACAGGAGTTTCAAGAGACTTGTTTCCATGGCGTCATAATGAAATCGCCAGGAGATGCTGGTGGTGTCTCGTTGGGCAAGACTAGAGTACCGGCTCAAGAGGTCCATATCTCCTAATCCGACCGTTGGATTATGCTCAAATTTTTAGATGAGTTTCTAGAAGCTGTTTTCCTTGGCGTCACACTAAAATTGCTACTAGACACCAACAACTTTTGGTCGGGCAAGACCAAGGACCACACAGGAGTACCGGCTCAAGAGGTCCATAACTCTTGATCAGACCGTTGAATCTTGCTCAATTTTTTACAGGAGTTTCAAGATACTTGTTTCCTTGGCGTTGCCATGAGACGCCGGTGGTGTCTCGTCGGGCCAGACTAGTGTACAGGCTCAAGAGGTCTAGAACTTTTGATCCGACTAGTGGATGCTCAAATTTTTACAGGAGTTTCAAGAGATTTGTTTCCATGGTGTCGCAATGAAATCGCCAGGAGATGCCAGTGGTGTCTTGTCTGGCCAGACTAGAGCAGGACTAGAGCACCGGCGGAAGAGGTTCATAACTCTTGATTCGACTGTTGAACCGTGCCCAAATTTTTATAGGAGTTTCTGGAGGCTGTTTTCCTTGGCATCGCACTAAAATTGCTACTCGACACCCCCAGCATCTGGTCGGGCCAGATCAAGGACCAGACAAGTGTACCAGCTCAAGAGGTTCTTAAATCTTAATCCAACCGTTGGTCCGTCGTTAAATTTTTACAAGAGTTTCAAGAGGATTGTTTCCTTGGCGTCGCAATGATATCGCCATGAGATGTAGGTGGTGTCTCTTCAGGCCAGGTAAGAGTATCGGCTCAAGATGTCCATAACTCTTGATTTGACCATTGGATCGTGCTCAAATTTTTACATAAGTTTCTGGAGGCTGTTTTCCTTGGCGACGCACTAAAATTGCTACTCGACACCCACAACGTCTGGTACGCCAAGACAAAAGACCACACAAGTGTTCTGACTCAAGAGGTAAGTAACTCTTAAACAGACTAGTGGATCGTGCTCAAATTTTTACAAGAGTTTCAAGAGAGTTGTTTCCATGGCGTCGCATTGAAATCGCCATGAGATGGCAGTGATGTCTCGTCGGGTTAGACTAGAGTACCGGCTCAAGAGGTCCATAACTATTGATCCGACCATTGGATCGTGCCTAAATTTTTAGATGAGTTTCTGGGGGCTGTTTTACTTGGTGTCACACTAAAACTTCTGGTTGGGCAAGACCAAGGATCACATAGAAGTACCGGCTCAAGAGGTCCGTAACTCTTGATTAGACCATTGAATCTTGATCAAATTTTTTACAGGAGTCTCAAGAGGCTTGTTTCCCTGGCGTCGCAAAGAAATTACCAAGAGACGCCAGTGGTGTATCGTCGGGCCAGACTAGTGTACCAGCTCAAGAGGTCCTGAACTCTTGATTCGACTGGTGGATTATGCTCAAATTTTTACTGGAGTTTCAAGAAGCTTGTTTCCTGGACGTCATAATGAAACCGCAATGAGATGTCGGTGGTGTCTCTTCGGGCCGTACAAGAGTACCGGCTCAAGATGTCCATAACTCTTGATCCGACCATTGGATCGCACTTAAATTTTTAGATGAGTTTCTGGGAGCTGTTTTCCTTGACGTCGCACTAAAATTGATACTCGACACCAACAATTTCTAGTCGAGCCAGATCAAGGACCACACAGGAGTACCAACTCAAGAGGTTCGAAACTCTTGATCAGATCATTGAATCTTGATCAAATTTTTTACAGGAGTTTCAAAAGATTTGTTTTCCTGGCGTCGAATTGACATCACCAGGAGATGCCAGTGGTGTCTCATCGGGCCAGACTAGAGTACCGACTCAAGAGGTCCCGAACTATTTATTCGACCGGTGGATCGTGCTCAAATTTCTACAAGAGTTTCAAGAGGATTGTTTCCTTGGCGTCGCAATGAAATCGCCATGAGATTCCGGTGGTGTCTCTTCGGCCCAGATAAGAGTATCGGCTCAAGAGGTCCATAACTCTTGATCCGACTATTGAATCTTGCTCAAATATTTACATGAGTTTCTGGAGGCTGTTTTCCTTGGCGATGCATTAAAATTGCTACTCAACACCCACAGCATCTGGTCGGCCAAGACCAAGGACCACACAAGTGTATCGGCTAAAGAGGTACGTAACTCTTGAACCAACTGTTGGATCGTGCTCAAATTTTTACAGGAGTTTCAAGAGCCTTGTTTCTTTGGTATCGCAATGAAATCACCACGAGATGCTGGTGGTGTCTCGTCGGGCCATACTAGTGTACCGGCTCAAGAGGTCCATAACTCTTGATCCGACCGTTGGATGGTACTCAAATTTTTACATGAGTTTGTGGAGGCAGTTTTCCTTGGCGTCACAATGAAATCGAAATGAGATGATGGTGGTGTCTCGTCGGGCCAGACTAGAGTAATGGCTCAAGAGGTTCATAACTGTTGATCAGACCGTTGGATCATGCTCAAATTTTTACAAGAGTTTCCAGAGGCTGTTTTCCTTAGTGTCACACTAATATTGCTACTCGACACCCCTAGCGTCTTGTCTGGCCATACCAAGAACCAGACTAGTGTACCGGCTCAAGAGGTTCGTAACTCTTTATCCGACCGTTGGATCATGTTCAAATTTTTACAGGAGTTCCCAGAGTCTGTTTTCCTTGGCGTCACTCTAATAATGCTACTCGACACCCCCAACATCTGGTCAGGCCACACCAAGAACCACACAAGAGTACGGGCTCAACAAGTTCATAACTCTTGATCCGACCATTGGATCGTGTTTAAATTTTTACAAAAGTTTTCGGAGGATGTTTGCCTTCGCGACGAACTAAAATTGCTACTTGAAACCCACGGCGTCTGGTCGGCCAAGACTAAGGACCTCACATGAGTGCCAGCTCAAGAGGTACGTACCTCTTGATCCAACCGTTAGATCGTGCATAAATTTTTACAGGAGTTTCAAGAGGCTTGTTTTCTTGATCCACCAACCTCGCCAAGAGATGTTGGTGGTGTCTCGTCAGGCCAGACTAGAGTACCGACTCAAGAGGTACGTAACTCTTGATCCGACCGTTGTATCGTGCTTAAATTTTTACATGATTTTCTGGAGGCAATTTTCCTTGGCATCGCAATGAAATTGAAAAGAGATGCGGTGGTGTCTCGTCGGGCCAGACTAGAGTACTGCTCAAGAGGTCTATAACTCTTGATTCGACCGCTGGATCATGTTCAAAATTTTACAGGAGTTTCCGGAGGCTGTTTCTTGGCGTCCCTCTAATATTGCTACTCGACACCCTTAGCGTCTGGTCAGGCCACACCAACAACCAGACTAGAGTACGGGCTTAACAGATTTATGACTCTTGATCCGACCATTGGATCGTGCTTAAATTTTTACAGCAGTTTCCGGATGTTGTTTTCCTTGGCGACGGACTAAAATTGCTACTCGAAACCCACAACGTCTGGTTGGCCAAGACCAAGGACCGCAAATGAGTTCTGGCTCAAGAGGTACGTACCTCTTGATCCAATCGTTGGATCGTGCATAATTTTTACAGGAGTTTCAAGAGCCTTGTTTCCTTGGTGTCGCAATGAAATTGCCAGGAGACACTGGTGGTGTCTCGTCGGGCCAGACTAGAGTACCGGCTCAAGAGGTCCATAACTCTTGATCCGACCGTTGGATCTTGCTTAAATTTTTACATAAGTTTCTAGAGGCAATTTTCCTTGACGTCGCGCTAAAATTGCTACTCGACACCCACACTGTCTGGTCGCCCAAATCTAAGGGTCACACAAGAGTACTGGCTCAAGAGGTGCGTAACTCTTGTTCCAACCGTTGGATCACGCTCAAATTTTTACAGGAGTTTTAAGAAGCTTGTTTTCTTGGTGTCGCAATGAAATCGCCACGAGACGCCAGTGGGGTCTGGTGGTGCCAGACCAGAGCACCGGCTCAAGAGGTCCAGATCTCTTGATCCAACTTATGGATCGTGCTCAAATTTTTACAGGAGTTTCAAGAGGCTTGTTTGCTTAGCGTCGCAATGAAATCACAATGAGATGCCGGTGGTGTCTCTTCAGGCCAGATAAGAGTATCAGCTCAACAGGTCCATAACTCTTGATCCAACCTTTGGATCATGCTCAAATTTTTACATGAGTTTCTGGAGGCTGTTTTCCTTGGCGTCGCACTAAAATTGCTACTCGACACCACAGCGTCTGGTCAGGCAATACCAAGGAGCAGTCAAGAGTACCGGCTCAAGAGGTACGTAACTCTTGATCCGCTCGTTAGATCATGCTCAAATTTTTATAGGAGTTTCATGAGGCTTGTTTCCTTGGCGTCGCAATGAAATCGCCATGAGACGCCGATGTTGTCTCGTCGATCCAGACTAGAGTACCAGCTCACTAGGTCCATAACTCTTGATCCGATCGTTGGATCTTACTCATATTTTTACAGGAGTTTTTGGAGGTTGTTTTCCTTAGCGTCACCCTAATATTGCTACTCGACACCCCCAACATCTTGTCGTGCCATAACAAGAACCAGAAAAGAGTACCAGCTCAAGAGGTTCGTAACTCTTGATCCAACCGTAAGATCGTGCTCAAATTTTTACAACAATTTATGGAGGCTGTTTTCCTTGAAATCGCATTAGTATTGCTACTCGACACCGCTAATGTCTAGTCAGTAAAGACCGAGGACAACACAAGAGTACCGGCTCAAGTGGTAGGTAACTCTTGGTCCGACCGTTGGATCATGATCAAATTTTGATAAGAGTTTCAACGGGCTCGTTTCCCTGGCGTCGCAATGAAATCGCCATGACATGCCAGTGGTGTCTCGTCAGGCCAGACTAGAGTCCAGAACTGTTGATTTGACCGTTGGATCGTGCTCAAATTTTTACAAGAGTTTCCGTAGGCTGTTTTCTGTGGCATCCTAATAATATTTCTAATCAACATCCCCAACGTCTGATCTTGCCCCATCAAGAACCAAATGAGAGTACCGGATCAAGAGGTTCGTAACAATTGATCCGACCGTTGGATCATGATCAAATTTTAACAGAAGTTTCAAGAGGCTTGTTTCCTCGGCGTTGTACTGAAATAGTCATGAGACGCCGGTGGTGTGTCGTCGGGGCAGACTAGTGTATCAGCTCAAGAGGTCCATAACTCTTGATCCGACCGCTGGATCGTGCTCAAAATTTTACATGAGTTTCTGGAGGCTGTTTTCCTTCGCGTCGCAATAAAATTGCTACTTGACACCCATAGCGTCTGGTCGGGCAACACCAAGGACCACACAAGAGTACCGGTTCAAGAGTTTCGTAACTCTTGATCCGACTGTTGGATCGTGTTTAAATTTTTACAGGAGTTCCAAGAGGCTTGTTTCCTTTGCGTCGCAATCAAAACGCCATGATACGCCAGTGGTGTCTCGTCGGGCCAAATTAGAGTACCGGTCAATTTGTCCATAACTCTTGATCCAACCGTTGGATTGTGCTCAAATTTTAACAGAAGTTTACGGAGGCTATTTTCCTTGGTGTCGCACTAGTATTGCTACTCGACACCACCAGCGTATAGTTTGGCAAGACTGAGGACCACACAAGAGTACCAGCTCAAGAGGTTCATTTGGATCGTGCTCAAATTTTTACAGGAGTTTCAATAAGCTTGTTTCCCTAGCGTCGGAATGAAATCGTCATGAGACCATGGTGGTGTCTCGTTAGGCTAGACTAGAGTACTGGTTCAATAGGTCCATAACTATTGATCCGACCGTTGGATCGTGCTCCAATTTTTACAGGAGTTTCCGTAAGCTGTTTTCCTTGGCATCCAAATAATATTTCTAATTGACACCCCCAACGTCTGGTCGTGCCACACCACGAACCAAACAAGAGTACCGGCTCAATAGGTTCGTAACTCTTGATCCGACTGTTGGATCGAACTCACATTTTGACAGGAGTTTCAAGAGGCTTGTTTCCTTGGCCTCGTAATGAAATCACCATGAGACATCAGTGGTGTATCGTCGGGCCAGATTAGAGTACCTGCTCAAATGGTCCATAACTCTTGATCCGACCGTTGGTTCGTTCTCAAATTTTTACAGGAGTTTCAAGAGGCTTGTTTCATTGGTGTTGCAATGAAATCGCCATGAGACGCTGGTGGTGTCTCTTTGGGCCGGACAAGAGTACCGACTCAACTTGTTCGTAACTCGTGATCTTGCTCTTATAGGAGTTTACAGAGGCTGTTTTCCTTAGCGTTGCAGTATATTGCTACTCGACACCGCCATTGTTTGGTCGGGCAAGACCAAGGACCACGCAAGAGTTTCGACTCAAGAGGTACGTAACTCTTGATTCGACCGTTGGATCGTGCTCAAATATTTACAGGAGTTTTAGGAGGCTTCCTTCATTGGCGTCGCAATGAAATCGCCATGAGACTCTGTTAGCGTCTCTTCGAGCCAAACTAGAGTACCAGGTTAACAGGTTCGGAACTCTTGATCCGACCGTTCGATCTTGCTTAAATGTTTACATGAGTTTCCAGAAAAGGTTTTCCTTGGCATCGCACTAAAATGGCTACTCGACACCCACAATGTCTGGTCGGGCATAACCAAGGACCACACAAGAGTTTCTGCTCAAGAGGTATGTAACTCTTGATCCGACCTTGGGATCGTACTCAAATATTTACAGGAGTTTCAAGAGGCTTGTTTCATTGGCCTCGCAATGAAATCGCCATGAGATGCTAGTGGCATCTCTTCGGGCCAGACAACAGTACCAGCTCAACAAGTTCGGAACTCTTGATCCGACTGTTGGATCGTGCTCAAATATTTACAAGAAATTTCAAGAGGCTTGTTTCATTGGCGTTGCAATGAAATCACCATGAGACACCGGTGGTGTCTCGTTGAGCCAGACTAGAGTTCCGGTTCAAGAGGTCCATAACTCTTGATCCGATCGTTGGATCGTGCTTAAATTTTAACCTAAGTTTCTGCAGGCTGTTTTCCTTGGCGTCGCACTAAAATTGCTACGTGACATCGACAGCGTCTGGTCGGGCATTACCAAGGACCACACAAGAGTACAAGCTCTGGAGGTTCATAACTCTTGATCTGACTGTTGGATCGTGCTCAAATATTTACAGGAGTTTCAAGAGGCTTGTTTCATTGGCATCGCAGTGAAATCGCCATGAGACATTGGTGGTGTCTCCTCGGGCCAGATTAGACTACCGGCTCAAATGGTCCATAACTCTTGATTCGACCGTAGGATCGTGCTCAAATTTTTAGAGTTTTCGAAGACTATGTTTCCTTGGCGTCGCACTAAAATTGCTACTTGACACCCCCAGCGTCTGGTTGGGCCAGACCAAGGACCACACAAGAGTTTCCGCTCAAATGTACGTAATTCTTGATTCAACCGTTGTATCGTGCTCAAATATTTACAGGAATTTCAAGAGGCTTGTTTCATTGGCGTCACTATGAAATCACCATAAAATGCTGGTGGTGTCTCATCGAGCCAAACAAGAGTGCCGGCTCAACAGGTTCGTAACTCTTGATCCGACCATTGTATCTTGTTAAATTGTTTACAGGAGTTTACGGAGGCTGTTTTCCTTGACGTCGCACTAATATTGCTACTCAACACCCCCTTGTGTCTGGTCAGGCAAAACCAAGGACCACGCAAGAGTTTCCACTCAAGAGGTACGTAACTCTTGATCCGACCTTTGGATCTTGCTCAAATATTTACAGGAGTTTCAAGAGGCTTGTTTCGTTGGCCTCGCAATGAAATCGCCATGAGACGCTAGTGGCGTCTCTTGAGCCAGACAAGACTACCAGCTCACCAGGTTTAGAACTCTTGATCCGACCGTTGGATCTTGCTCAAATTTTTACATGAGTTTCCAGAAAAGGTTTTACTTGGCATCGCACTAAAATGGCTACTCAACACCCACAACGTCTGGTCGGGCATCACCAAGGACCACACAAGAGTTTCGGCTCAAGAGGTACGTAACTCTTGATCCGACCGTTGGATCGTGCTCAAATATTTACAGGAGTTTCAAGAGGCTTGTTTCATTGGCGTCGCAATGAAATCGCTAGGAGACACTGATGGCGTCTCTTTAGGCCAGACAAGAGTACCAGCTCAACAGGTTCGGAACTCTTGATCTGATCGTTGGATCGTGGTCAAATATTTACAGGAGTTTCAAGAGGTTTGTTTCATTGGCTTCGCAATGAAATCGCCATGAGATGCTAGTGGTGTCTTTTAGGGCCACATAAGAGTACCGGCTCAACTAGTTGGTAACTCTTGATCCGACTGTTGGATATTGGTCAAATTTTTATAGGAGTTTACAGAGGCTGGTTTCTCTTAGCGTTGCACTAAAATTGCTACTCGACACCCATAGCATCTGGTTGGGCAAGATCAAGGACCACACAAGAGTACCGGCTCAAGAGGTATGTAACTCTTGTTCTGACCGTTAGATCGTGCTCAAATTTTTATAGGAGTTTCAAGAGGCATGTTTCCTTGGCGCCGCAATGAAATCGCCATGAGACGCTAGTGGCGTCTCTTCGAGCCAGACAAGACTACCAGCTCACCAGGTTTAGAACTCTTGATCCGACCGTTGGATCTTGCTCAAATTTTTACATGAGTTTCCAGAAAAGGTTTTACTTGGCATCGCACTAAAATGGCTACTCAACACCCACAACGTCTGGTCGGGCATCACCAAGGACCACACAAGAGTTTCGGCTCAAGAGGTACGTAACTCTTGATCCGACCGTTGGATCGTGCTCAAATATTTACAGGAGTTTCAAGAGGCTTGTTTCATTGGCGTCGCAATGAAATCGCTAGGAGACACTGATGGCGTCTCTTTAGGCCAGACAAGAGTACCAGCTCAACAGGTTCGGAACTCTTGATCTGACCGTTGGATCGTGGTCAAATATTTACAGGAGTTTCAAGAGGTTTGTTTCATTGGCTTCGCAATGAAATCGCCATGAGATGCTAGTGGTGTCTCTTAGGGCCACATATGAGTACCGGTTCAACTAGTTGGTAACTCTTGATCCGATCGTTGGATATTACTCAAATTTTTATAGGAGTTTACAGAGGCTGGTTTCTCTTAGCGTTGCACTAAAATTGCTACTCGACAGCCATAGCATCTGGTTGGGCAAGACCAAGGACCACACAAGAGTACCGGCTCAAGAGGTACGTAACTCTTGTTCTGACCGTTAGATCGTGCTCAAATTTTTACAGGAGTTTCAAGAGGCATGTTTCCTTGGCATCGCAATGAAATCACCATAAGACGCTGGTGGTGTCTCTTCGGTCGAAACAAGAGCACCATATCAAGATGTTCGTAACTCTTGATTCGACCGTTGGATCGTGCTCAAATTTTGACAGTAGTTTCTGGAGGCTGTTTTCCTTGGCGTCGCACTAAAATTGCTACTCGACACCCACAAGAGTATCGGCTCAAGAGGCACGTAACTCTTGTTCCGACCGTTCAATCGTGCTTAAATTTTTACAGGAGTTTCAAGAGGCTTGATTCCTTGGCGTCCCAAAGAAATTGCAATGAGACGTTGATGGTGTCTTATCGAGCCAGACTAGAGTACCAGATCAATAGGTCCATAACTCTTGATCTGACCGTTGATCGTGCTTAAATTTTTGCAGGAGTTTACGGAGGCTGTTTTCCTTGACATCGCATTAAAATTCCTACTCGACATTGTCAGCGTCTGGTTGGGCAACACCAAGGACGAGACTAGACTACCGGCTCAAGAGGTCCAGAACTCTTGATCCAACCGTTTGATCGTGCTTAAATTTTTACAGGAGTTTCAAGAGGTTGGTTTCTAGGCGTTGCAATGAAATCGCTATGAGACGTCGGTGGTGTCTTGTTAGGCTAGACTAGAGTACTAGCTCAATAGGTCCATAACTTTTTATCTGATCGTTGCATCGTGATCAAATTTTTTGAGGAGTTTATGGAGGCTGTTTTCCTTGGCGTCGCACTAGTATTGTTACTCAACACCACCACCATCTAGTCGGCCACACTAATAACGAAACAAGAGTATCGGATCAAGAGGTACGTAACTCTTGATCCGACTGTTGGATCGTGATCAAATTTTGACAGGAGTTTCAAGAGGTTTGTTTTTTTGGCGTCGCAATGAAATCGCTATGACCTGCCGGTGGTGTCTCGTCGGGCCAGACTAGGGCACTAGCTCAACAGGTCCATAACTCTTGATCCGACCATTGAATCATGCTCAAATTTTTACAGGAGTTTATGGAGGTTGTTTTCCTTGGCGTCACACTAATATTGCTACTCGACACCCCAACGTCTGCTCGGGTAAGACCAAGAACCACACAAAAGTACCGACGCAAGAGGTTCGTAACTTTTGATCCGACCGTTGGATCGTGCTCAAATTTTTACAAGAGTTTCAAGAGGCTTGTTTTCTTGATGTAGCAATGAAATCGCCATGCGATGACGGTGGTGTCTCGTCGGGCCAGACTAGAGTACCGGCTCAAGAGGTCCAGAACTCTTACTCCGACCGTTGGATCGTGCTCAAATTATTACACGAGTTTCCGGAGGTTGTTTTCCTTGGCATCCCATTAAAATTGCAAGTCGACACCACTAGCATCAGGTCGGACCACACCAAGTATCGGCTCAAGGGGTTCGTAACTCTTGATTCGACCATTGGACCGCACAAAGTTTCAAGAGGCTTGCTTCCTTAGCATCACAATGAAATCGCCATTAGAAGTCGTTAGTGTTTGGCGGGCTAGACAGGAGTATCAGCTCTAGAGGTGCATAACTCTTGATCCGACGTTGGATAGTGCTCAAATTTTTACATGAGTTTCTGGAAGCTGTTTTCCTTGGCGCCGTACTAAAATTGCTACTCGACACTCACATGGTCTGGTGGGGCAAGACTAAGGACCACACAAGAGTACCGGCTCAAGAGGTAAGTAACTCTTGATGCGACCGTTGGATCGTGCTCAAATTTTTACAGGAGTTTCAAGAGGCTTGTTTCCTTGGCGTTGCAATGAAATCGCCATGAGATGCTGGTATTGTCTCTTTGTGTCAGACTATATTACCGGCTCAATAGGTCCACAACTCTTGATCCAACCGTTGGATCGTGCTCAAATTTTTACAGGAGTTTACGAAGGCTGTTTTCCTTGCCGTCACACGAATATTGCAACTCGACACCGCCAGCGTGTAAACACCCAAAAGAATATATATATATATATATATAAAATTGATGACTCTCAGTTTTCGCTGCCGATTTCTTGATCGGCAGCGACGTAGTTTTCGTTGTCGATTTCTGCATCGGCAGCAACGTAGTTGTCGCTGTTGATTTCTACATCGATAGCAACGTAGTTTTCGCTGGTGATTTCTGCATCGGCAGCTACGCAGTTTTCACTGCCGATTTCTGCATCGGCAGCTACGCAGTTTTCGTTGCCGATTTCTTGATCGGCAGCGACATAGTTTTCAATGCCGATTTCTGCATCGGTAGCTACGCAGTTTTTGTTTTTTTAAAAAATAATTAACTTAAGGAGCTGGGAGGGAGGGGTAAAACCGGTTTTAGATAGACCAAAACAAGGATAAGAACACATCTAAACCAACCCCCAAACAACCCACCTCATTTGATGGGGAGTATAAATACAAGGAGAGAGAGAGAGAGGATGATCCATCCTCTTCCCAAACAGCAGCTGTATGTCGTTCTTCCTTTCCTCTTTCACAACAGAAACCTAAACCAAACCAGTAGAGAGTGCTTTGTGAACGTGTGAGGGAAAGATGAGACCTTGAGAGAAGATTGGACAGCTACCTAGAGAGAAAGGAAAACGAGGGCTGGAAAACGTGAGAGGAAGAAGGAGAACCAGCAGGAGAAGAGAAAGAATAGTGTCAAACCTTTCTCAAACTTAGTTAGATTCGAAAGGTATGGGTCATGAAACTCCCTTCCTCTTCTCCTTAAGACTAGAAACGGAAATGAAGAAGAAAACCCTAAGAAAATTAACCTAAGACCTAAGCTAGCTGTGAAGGAAAGTGAAATTAACTAGGAGGACAAGGAAACAAAAAGAAATGAAGCCAATTTCAGAACATCTAACAATTAAAAATGAATAAAATGGAAATAACAAATCATGGTAAAGGGCTGGCTTTAACTATGGGGTTGGCCAGCATGCATGTGTGTGTTCTGCTGGGATTTGTTGAAGGATTATGTGCTGAAATTGATGGTTTCAGTATGTGTGTTATGCTGGAACTTTGTGACACTTTATATGCTGGGGTTGTTACAGCATGTGTGGTGTGCGTTCATGCCAAAATTTGTGTTGGGCAGCGAATTTGCGATTCGCTGCCGAAATTGAGTCTTTTGGGGCGAATTAGTTTTCTCTGCCGAATGGGGTGTTCTACAGCGAATTGTGATTTGCTGCCGAAACTGAGTTGTCTGCAGCGGATTAGCATTCGCAGCCGAAATGTATGTTCTGCAGCGAATTTGTGATTCGCTATCGGAATTGAGTCGTTTGCAGCGAAACTGTGATTCGCTGCCGAAACTGAGATATCTACAGCGAATTAGCATTCGCTGCCACATTGCGTGTTCTGCAGCGAATTTGTGATTCGCTGTCGAAGTTGAGATGTCTGCAGCGGAATTGTGATTCGCTGTCGAAATGTGTGTTCTGCAGCAAATTACGTTCGCTGCCGAAATGTGTGTTCTGCAGCGAAATTGTGATTCATTGCCGAAACTGAGTTGGCTGCATCGAAGTAGCATTCGATGCCGAATTGCAAGTTCAACAACGAATTTATGATTCGCTGCCGAAATTGAGTTGTCTGCAGCGAAGTAGCATTTGCTGCTGAATTGTGTGTTCTGCAGTGAATTTGTGATTCGCTGCCAAAATTGAGTTGTCTGTAGCGAAGTAGCATTCGCTATCGTAAAATTTATTTTTTTGCTGCCAAAATTGTGGCGCCAACAATGAAACAATTTTCATTGTCGAATTGGCAGCCTGCAGCGAACTAATTTTCATTGCCGATTTCTACAATAGGCCTTCTAGGCAGAAATGACTTAAATGCTAGGAACAATTTCATGGTATGATGATGTAAAATGTGGAATACTTGAATGTGAACATATGAACTCTTGAAATAAGTGTGGTGATGAATGTGAATTGATTGTGGCCATTGGTGTCTTAGGTGTTGTGGCTGAGATCGGACCATCGCCAGGACAAGGACATATCACAAGTGGAGTAGGTAGGTGGTTTCTACCTTTTTCCCATTTTGATGTTTATGTTTTGAAATGATTCACTTGTGATGATATTTTATTTAAATCCTTGTCGTAAGAGGAAACGACGAAGAAGAGTTGGATTAAATTCTTGATGATTGTCGAAACGACTATGAAATGTCGAACAAGTTCTTGATGAATGTTTACAATGGTGAAGATGTTAGAGTTCTAAAATGACCCATTTGAGGTGAATATCTTATTAAGTTGTGATGAATACTAAACTGAATATAAGATGTAGTTGAGGCTATTATGAATTTGGGCTGCTAATGAATGTAATGGTGATGAATGGGTAGTATGAGCAGTACGAAGGATCTATTGTTGTATTCTTATTGAATGTAATGGTGATGAATGATTGTATGAGTATTATGAAGGATCTACTATTTTATTATATTGAATGTAATTGTGATGAAGGTATTACCAAGGATCTACTGTTGTATTCTTATTGAATGTAATGGTGATGAATGATTGTATGAATATTATGAAGGATCTACTGTTTTATTAAATTGAATGTAATTGTGATGAATGTATTACCAAGGATCTACTGTTGTATTCTTATTGAATGTAATGGTGATGAATGATTGTTTGAGTATTATGAAGTATCCACTGTTTTATTATATTGAATGTAATTGTGATGTATTACTAAGGATCTACTGTTGTATTTTTATTAAATGTAATGGTGATGAATGATTGCATGAGTGTTACGAAAGACCTACCGTTGTATTGTATTACGGTAGGCATCAGGTTAATTACCACAAATGGTGGTGTAAGTATTACGGGGGATTTATTGTTGTGTTGCATTGAACATAAACTGTCATGAATGATTGGATGAGTGATACGAAGGGTATTGTTGTGTTATACTAAATGCTAAACTGTTATGGGATGTTTGGTTCTGCATTACAAAGGATCTATCATTGTGTTACAGAATGATAACACAAAGGGTTTGCTATTATGTTGCAGGGAATGTCAAATTGTCATGAACTGTTTGATGAAACAATGATTAGCTACGGCTAATGGCATCCGAATGGATAACCAGAACAAATGATTGATTAACTTCGGCTAATGGCATCCGAATGGATGACCTGGACAAATGATTGATTAGCTTCAGCTAATGGCATCCGAAGGGATGACCGGGACAAATGATTGATTAGCTTCGGCTAATGGCATCCGAAGAGAAGACCGGGACAAATGATTGATTAGCTTCGGCTAATGGCATCCGAAGGGATGACCGGAACAAATGATTGATTAGTGATGTGCATCATGGGAATTATAATCCATCTTGTAAAGCTAAAACTAATATGCAAGAGGATTCAGATGGTCCAATGACAAGAGCGAGAGCGAAACAACTACAAAGGGCCTTGACGAGTCAAATTGGAATGATTGAAGCTGCGTCAGAGTTAATTCCTGTTATTTTAGGACGTCCGTTTCTTGCAACTTCTAATGCATTGATTAATTGTAGGAATGGACTGATGAAGTTATCATTTGGAAACATGACATTGGAGATCAATATTTTCAACATTTGCAAGCAACCTAGAGATAATAATGATTTACAGGAAGTGGACTTTATTGAAAAATTAGTTCATGATCAATTTGAAACTATTTCCAGTGAAATTGAGTTTAATGAATCTGAGAATTTGCAAATGATTTATTTTCAGGAAGAATCAAAGGCAAGTAATTGGAGACCACAAATTGAGGAATTGCCATCACAATCAATTGAGTCCATACCTTCCAGTGTTCAACCACCAAAACCTGATCTGAAGCCGTTACCATTCAATCTCAAATACTCATTTTTGGGAGAAAATGACACTTTTCCGGTAATAATTTCTTCCAAACTTAATGCACATCAAGAAGGTAAGTTATTACAAACTCTGAAAATGCACAAAAATGCATTAGGATGGACCATAGCTGACATAAAAGGAATTAGTCCTTTGATTTGCACACACA
>Ga0325410_1001480_pt1 | contig 26070 bp, 18 predicted proteins | sample PopdelMetagenome_16_FD_206182 | JGI IMG/M metagenome (GOLD analysis project Ga0325410, IMG submission 206182) | Populus deltoides microbial communities from Bellville, Georgia, United States - Xylem-PdIQD-R3 | ecosystem: Host-associated > Plants > Phyllosphere > Stem > Wood/Secondary xylem...
GATTAAAAATGGGTAAAGTCAACACTTGAACATTGATTACACAGCTTAAATATTAAATGCTTAAAATAAGCGTACGTACGTAGAATGGGGAAAGGACTTGGGAGTTGCTTTGAAATAACTTATATAAAGTAATTATTGTAAATTGATAAGTCATCAGCTCAATCGAACATTTGATTTGGATAGGACCGATGGGCTTTGTAGTCTTGTTGATAAATTGATTTGAAAAGATTATTCAAATATGATATATAATTATAGAATCAAATTAAATATGCTCAAATCCGTTGAATAGCAATGAAATAATTGATCTGATCGATCAATTCAAGTGTAAAAAAATGAAGAAATACAGCTAGTTCATGCATGGGACTCAAACCTTCTACTTTTATATAAAAAACAATTATTTTTTGTAATATTTATTTATTTTTTATATATATATATTTAAAAATAAAATTTATTAACATGGATATATAAATCAGCTTGCACAAAACTCTTAATTAGCTTACAAATAAGTATTTAAAAATTAACAAAATAATTTCATTAAAAAAAATATAACCAGATCATTGAAATATTTTCATCCATCAACAATAATTTTTTCAGCTGGAATGTTCCTTGAACTGCATGCAATTCCTGGAGGCAAAAGTTTCTTGAAAAGAAAATTCTTTCATTGGTAGTTCCGACGGTAGCCGCGATAGGGCATTGCCTGGACAAGCATTGCACAGTAGTCAACTTGCCAAGTTGAGTGCTCATTGTTTTGTTTTGGAAGATGATAATTGTAATATTTTATCCATGCAAGCATCTTCGACTTATGTACAGTGTAAAGCTGCCAAAAAGCTTTGCTCAAAAATCCATGGTGGTTTCTCTTCCTTCACCGATACAAAAAAAAAAATGCTTGCTTTCCGCACAGACCCTTGTGATCCAGCTCTCTTTGACTGTGGTGTCCGTTCCCTTGACCTCGCCGTTAGTTTTTTTTTTTTTTTTAATATTTCGTCCCATACTCCAATTCACGAAGAGAGCGTCATCGGAAATAGTCAATGTATTTAAAGTCCAGAGCTGTCTCCCACAAATCCACCTTTGCAAATCGCAGAAAAGATAGATTCAAGAAAGAGCTGGGAAACAGGGGATGGTCAGAGAAAATGGATCGCTGTCTTCTCATGATATTACCAGTGGTGAAGGAGGCAGTTTTTTCAACTCGTACGAAATGGCTTTGAATTGTTATTATTTTGTAGTAGCTGATATATATATTGAATACTACAAAACTAGTATTTCTAATTTTGTATCCCATGTTAAAGTAAAATAAAATATGAAATCCTTTTTTTTATTTGCCTATACTTGTGATAATATTAGTCAGAAATAATGTTAAAGTCTTTATTAAACTAAGGGCGTTGAAAAAATCACTCTGATGGATTTAATATTTATATTATTTAACATATGATATTATAAATGACAATAGGTAAATAAAAACTCTAAAAAATAGATGTGAAGGGTCGGGTGGTTGGTTGAGATTTTTGAAACCCGATCAACCCGTATACCATATATTCCGTTTGTCTTTATATTTGATAATTTATGGATTGAGTATTTATTTTTATTTTATTTAGAAATATTTTAGCACTAGAGTTTTTGTTAGTGGACTTTCTATTAGATTTCTTTAACGTAACAAAAAATATGCTTGTCTTTTTGCTTGAGGGGAGATGAGAGGTAAATAGAATTTAATATAAGTGTAAAGTATAAAAATCAGACCTAACACTAAAGGTATTATGATACTTATAGTTCATGTTGTAGACCCGCTTCTAATATGGTTCGATGAAAATTAATAATATAAGCCTAATCCGTTGTTATTTATAGTATCCACAAACAATTTAGCCTAACCCGATGTATCCACCATGCTTAAGTCCAAAAAAATAATAAATAAATTGGATTTACAATTTATAAAATATATAAAAATAATTTTGATACAACTATAAGCCTAAATCCAACTTAAGTACATCGATGAACATCTTAGGGGTACAATCAAAAATAAAAAATGTGATTTAGAAATTTTTGGGAAACCAAGTACTAATTTGAAATTGAAAGAAATTTCAAGATTAAATATCTAAATTGAATGAAATTCAAAAAGTTAAGGACTACAATGAAAAAAGATAAAATCATAAGGGGACCAATTGACTTTGTGTTTAATTTCATTTTAGTCTTGTTTATTTTCATTCCAATCAATTTAGTCCAAGTAATTCCATTTCAGTCCAATTATTGATTCATTTTAGTCCAAATTAATCCAGCAATTAATTTTAGATTTTCGATTGCAATCTCCAACAGTCAAGTCATGATTCTAATCTTGTAATTTCAGATCCACAATCCAGAAATTCATCCCAAATATTCAATCAACTCCTAAAAGAAATCAATGCTCCGTTTGTTGGATGGAAATTAGTTTCCTTTTGGAAAGTGAATTCCGGGAAAGTGAATTATTTTCTGATGTTTGGTAGTGTAATGGAAAATAAGTTGGAAAATATTTTCCAGTGTTTGGTTATGTCATGGAAAATAAGCTGGAAAATAACTTATTAATGTTTTATTTTTCTCAAGTTTATTAAAATAATGAGGAACAAATCTTACAAATTAAAAAGTTGAATGAGAATGAAATTTAAAAAAAATATAATTTCATAAATTATCTCAAATAAAATAAATAATAATCAAAATAATAGAGATCAAATCTAAAAAATAAAAAAGATGAAAGATGAAGAAATTAAAATAATAATAATTAACATTTCATAAATTATTGCAAAAAAATAAGTAACAATCAAAAGAATGAGGACCAAATTTGATAGATAAAAAATTTCAATAAACAAATGATAAGGGAAAAGCAAATAACAATTATAAAAATGAGGACCAAAGGTAATATAAAAATTAAATTTTAAGAGATGAAATTGAAAAATAAATATTCAAAACAATATATATATAGTAATCAAAAGTTTGAGAACCAAATTTGATATAATCAGCAAATAATATAACATTTCTAAATTTTTCACAACTTCTGGAAAGTGTTTTCCGCCCAAATTTTCCAGGAAAACACTTTCCTGAAAACAAAGCCAAATTTTTCTTTGACTGGAAAGTGTTTTCTGTTGATTAACTTTCCTAATGTCAAACAAACACAGGAAAGTTTGGAAAGTAATTTTTTAAAAAATGAATTTCGAGAAACAAATATAGCTCAAGTCCCAAAATCATTTCAAAACTTAAGTATATCGATGAACACTATTAAAAATGTTTAAAGGATAATGGACTAGTATATAAAAGAATACCATAATAAATAGAAAAAAATAGTTAAATGATGATTTTACATGATTTCATTGTACCTATAATTCAAATATGAAAAATGATGAACTTTACTATTATAAAAGTCAATGCAACTTTATATAACTTTAACTTCAAATCTCAAGTATACTCAATCCTCACATAAATAATAACTTACAAGAGATTATAATTTGACAAAAAAAAAAGAATAAAAAAAAACAAAGAGAGTCTAATAGTTCTTTCCCATTAGGGAAAGGATTGGTTGCAATTTAATTGCTAAGCCAAGTAAATCCTAAAACCATAAGGATTCTATTGCCAAGTCCTTATATAATTAGGATTAAAATTCCCTTAATATTCAAAACCTTTTACAAAAATATCATCAAAGTAATACTATCTAAAATGAATTGATTCTTGATATCAATGAGCATTGTTCTCTCGTAAAACATGTGATCTCTACCCCAATTTATTTTTCCATATATAAGTTAAATTGATTTATTTTTTAAATGATGATATTACATGGATGTTTATAATACATATTTTATATAGACTTTCTTTTTTACTAATTTAGTCTAGCAAAAAAAAAAATTCCTCTTTATGATGATATTTTTTTAAATATTACTCAGCCTTATAATAGCTTATGAAAATCTTAAAATTTTGCCTCTCTTAATTACAAATCATTGCTTTGCTAGTGACTATCGCAAGTCATTTAGATTTAATTTTTAATTTCTAATGTAATACGTTTGAAGTTATGTAAATTAGTTGCTAACCTAGATCATTTACCCACTTTTCATTGTGGATTCGATTATTTTTTAAAAAAATTTAAAAATATCCGAGCTTTATTATTGTATTTTAAAGAAGGAAAACAAATTGAGTATAAATTGATCCGATTAACTTGATAAGTTTAAAGACAACCTGAATAATAGAAAACTAAAATATGGTTTGAATAAAAAAATTTCAAGACGATATATTTTTTTTAAAAAAATATTAAGACAATAATATATCAAATTTAAATTGGGTCACCTCAGGTTAACAAGTAAAATTTATAACCGGAGTCATGAGATTGTAATAATCTCATATAAAGCAAATAAAAAAAACATATTGAATCCCAATTCTAAATCAATTCAATATCAAAGAATGAAGTTGAATAAAATCAATTAAAAAAGAATAAAAAACATGAGTCAACCCTAGATAATTAACTTGTCAAACTTTGATCATGAGATGAAATAACCTAATAGAAAGCAAATCAAAATGAATTATGAAGCTGAATTCATAATCAGTCCAACATTGAAAGATGAATTTGAAAAAAAATCAATTAAAAAAGGATAAGAAAAAGACTGACTTACCCTAGTTTAACCCGACAAGCCCTTAACTTGGGTCATGAGACTGGAATAACCCTATAGAAAACAAAACTGAAAAAATTATGAAGCTTAATTCCTAGTCAACCCAAATGATGAATGATGAAATTAAAAAAAAATCAATTACAAAAAATAACCTAAAAACACTTGAGTCAACCGATTAACTCATAAAACTCGTAACTCGGGTTATAAAACTAGAACAACCTCACAAAAAAAAATTAGAATGAATTATCAAGTTTAATCTTCAATAAATCTAATATTCATAGATAAAATTAAAAAAAATATATTGTTTCAATAAACAATACAATGTAAGGAGGGGAGTAATGATTTCTCCTTCTCAATTGGTCCTTGTTAATTTTGAAAGCTAAAGATGATGCACTCAGATGCAATACCTATTTTCTTATGATATAAACACTAGCAGGATTAATTATATAAAAAAAGAAAAAACTATTGCCTATTTTACTCCTATTAATTAGTTAAATTTTAATTAAAAAAGCACGATTTAAAATTTTTTTTATTAGACTAAAATTTCATACTCCAGTTCTTCCTATATCGATGGCTCGTACTATGTCACAAATCAAATAAAAAAAATTCACATAAAAAAGGATGCTAAGATATTGCAAGTATATTTTCCAGAAATTAGAAAGTTTATGACTCGAATCATAGATCCAATCAAGTTTAATAAGGTTTTTTTTTATATGATAAAAAAAAAAAATTCAACCACAGTTAATAGTCAAAATTAAAAACAAAAAGAAATTGATCATTATGACATGCAAAAATACAATGCGTCAAAATTATAGAAAACATTTCTATAATCGTACTTGATAAAAAAGCTAAAATCAAATGGAATTCAATAAAATAAAATATAAAAATGTATCTTTAATTAATATTATAACATAAAAGAATATATAAAATCAACAAAATATTGTAGGACAAAACTGAGTGAAAAGGCCAAGTTAAAAAGAAAAAAACTCGAGTTAACCCATTAAACATGCAATCTAGTTCATAAGACCGAGACACTCTCATATAAAGAATATAACCAATTAACAAAATATTAAAGGACAAAATAAGAGAAAAATATTTAGTTTTTAAAAATTGACAACCTGTCAATCTGCATGTTGGATAATGAAACTATGATAACCTAATAAAAAGCAAATCAAAATAAATTATGAAGAAATAAACCCAATGTTAAGGATGAAATTGAAAAAACAAATTAAAACGGACAAAACCGACTCGAGTCAACTCGGGTTAATTTACTAAACCCCTGACCCTATGCATGAGACTAATTCGATAAGAAATTATGAAGCCTAATTTCCAATCAACCCAATATTAAAGGATGAGATTGAGAAAAAAAGTCAATTAGAAAAATAAAAAACAATTCGAGTTAACCCAGTTGGCTTGTCAAAACCGCAGTTGGGGTCATGAAACTAGGATAATTTCATAAAAATTAAATTAAAAAAATATTGAAGGTCAATCCTTAATAAACCTAATGTTTAAAGATAAAATTGAAAAATCGATTAAAAAAACACAAAAAATGACTCGAATCAACCTAAGTCAACCTATCAAACTTGTAATTTGGGTCATCAGATCGATATAACCATATTGAAAGGAAATTAAAAAAATAATGAAGTTAAATTCTTAATAAACACAATGTTTTATGATGAAATTGATTTAAAAAAAACATAGGTTTTTTTTTTTGAAATCTAAATTAAGAAACATTATTATAGTAAATAATATTTGCATGGATACGGACAATAAAACCTCATTTTCTTGTAGTTTTTTGTTTGTGAAATTGAGAAAAAAATCAATTAGAAAAAAAACTCGAATCAACCAGTCAAATTTGCAATTTAGGTCATGAAACTGAGACAATCTTAAAAAAATTAAATTAAAAAAATTATAAAGTTCAATACTAAATAAATTTCATATTGAAAAATAAAATTATTTTTTTTAAAAAATAAAAATTGTAAAAACAAAAATAAAATCCAAAGAAAGAAACAAAACCATTATTCAAGTGAGTAAAATAAAATCCCCTCGTCTCTTTAGTTTTTTTGTGAATTCAAAATACAGAAGGTCTTAACTAGAGATGAACAAAAAAATCAAAAAACCGATTAAACTGAGAAAATAAAAAAAAGTAACTGAAAAAACAAAACAAAAAAAAACCGATTAAAATTTTGAAAAAACCGGTAGGTTTGGTTTCGATTTTATAAGCAAAAAACTGAAAAAACCAAATCGAAAAAAATCCTGAAAAAAACCGAGCCAAACCGGAAAAACCAAGCCAAACCAAAAAACCGAGCCAAACCAAAAAAACCAAGCCATAACCGAAAAAACCGAGCCAAAACCGGAAAAACCGAGCCAAATCAGTTGAACCGGTTTTCTCCCTAAAAAACCGAACCAAACCGAAACTGGTCGGTTTGACCCGGTTTTGGTTTTTTTTTAAATTATTTTTTTCAGTTTGGTTACTTGTTTTTGATTAAAACCGAACCGAACCGAAAATGATCACCCCTAGTCTTAACCTACACAACCCAACCCAACCCAACCCAACCCAACTGGAACCCACGTGCCTTGGGAGTACGGGTTAGAGTGAAGCCCATCCGTGTCGGCTTACATTAATTAATTATCATTCTGGGCCTTGGCTCGAGGGGCATTCTTGTCATGTCACGAAAAGGAAATCACATCCACGCTATATAAATAAAACCCCTAGCACGAGCACTGGAAGAAGCATAAGAATCCCCAACGCCGCTCTCCTCTGCTCTCCTCTCTTCTCCGTGTAGATCAACTTGTTTTAAGTCTCAATTTGTTTGTGCTTCTTGTTTTTGTTTTTGCTGTTAATCGCTTTCGATAGGCCTTGCGTTCTTCAATGGCTTTTACAGATCCGTAAGGACGTGTCAACGGAAGCGTATATTTATTGCAATCCTAAACCCTTTAATGTATGTATATATGCATGCATGCATGCATGTATATAAGACATGCAACGTTTCTTTGGAAATGCGTGGTTTGGTTTCATGGCTGGGCTGGCAACATTTTTAATTAATTTCCATCTTTAATGATAATAGCGGCAGCAACAGGGCCGTGTCTGCCTTGGTTTTTATTGAAATAGATAGTGATTTAAAACGTAAATAGCCCAACGTATTACTTGGAATAAAGCTCAATCGGTACAGCAACGATACGTGATGAACTTCTGCATTCGACGGCCGCATCCAGCACAAACAAACCTCTCTGGGATGCTCCCTGTAGCCCCTGGCAGTATCAGACGGTTGCAGTGTAACGGGGTATGGAGTTCTTGGAGGTAATCAATCAGTGCAGGCAGAAAACCCTTTTCCTGTGCACCGTCCCTCCATGTCTCAAAGTCAACAAAAGATTTCAATATGGTTTCTCCCTTTGCCTTGGCCATATCACCAGGTCCCCTGCTGATCACAGCCCATCCTTGATCACTTCCATCGAAGCTGAGCATTGTCATTATCTCCTGCATGATGGTGTCATTCTCTACAGTCCTCTTGTGTTGCACCTTGGAATGCCACATGCTCTCCAGCCTCACCCAAAAGAACCAGATCAAAGTGAGGTCTGGCAATACATGGCTAAGTTTCTCGGTCGTAATAATAGAGTTATTTTTCCTAACTTTCTCCCTGGGGTTGCTCTTCCCTACATAGAGCATTTCTAACGTTATACCGGCCCTGCTCGCAACATCTTTTGCAGTAACGGTGAATTTACGGATCCACTCAATGTCCTCCCCACCATACAAGCATATGTACTTCCCTTGATCTATCTGCAATAACAATTAATTAGTTGTGTAAAATTCATGAACAATGCGCGTATGAAATTCATATTCACCAGTCGGGTTGTTGTCTAGTTTATGAATCAGTTTCAAGTTGGGGAATTTGAATCCCTCTGCTGAGAAATTGCAAGTAGTAGATGATGTCGATAGAATGTTGAGATAAAGACTGCATTTTAGTTTGATTATGCATGCAAGAGAGCAAAGTCATACCCAAGACAAGATCATTGGATCAATGCTATCTGCCAATAGCTCGATTTTCCAGGTTTCTTCTTTCCAGAGTGCTTCCTCCTTTAAGCTGGTGAAAGGGAAAGCCAGGCTTCCCCAAATCCACATCATGTGGATTGCATTGGGGTTGACTACTCTCCCTTGTGGATCCAAAACCACAAGCAAGGGCCTCTTGTTGAAGTGCCACACCTCTTTGATGTACCTGATGACTGCAACATCTAGCAATGAAGGGTGATAGACAGAGTACCATGGCATAATCCTTTGAAAATCCTCAAACAGCTTTTGCTTTGTTTCACTCCACGGGGATGATCTGTCCACAACTGGGAGCCATACAACCTCATACTGGCTCTCTGGTCTTCCTGGTTGCTCCCGCGCCTCACTGTACATTTGTTGCAGCACTGAAAGCTCTTCATGGGAGATTTCGAGGTCCGAAATCAGCAGCAACACACTCCTCCTTCTCAACACATCAAGGCTTGCCTGTAATCAACAGTGGGAAATCTGTTTTATCCTTGTATGTTCATATAGGAGGATCATTAACAAATATTCTCGTCAGGAAGTATGCTTGATATCTGCATAACTACTAGGTGGTAAGATTTCAAGCAAGACCGCATGCAGTTTTTACTCAACAATCTCTCTGGTCTCTATCATCCAGTGAATTAACTAACAGCAATATAATCTGAATAAAATGGACTGAAAGAACAGAACAATAACCGAACCCTTTTCTTGGTGGAACCATCAAAGAGTGGTAGTTGATCGTCCTTGGCATAAATCAAAGCCTTTAGAATCTTCATGTTGTCAATGTGGAAAGCTTCGAACAGGCTCACAAGTGTTTGAAATGCTTCAATATGCCTTTTTTCATCTGGGCCACAGAGAGATCACTAGGTATCACCATCCAGCATGTATTTTGCATCAAAACATAATTTTTTTAAATGGTGAATATTATAATATACTGTTTGATATGAATTGCACTTGTTTGAGTGGGCTCGGACTCACCTATGTGATGAAAACAAAGAGTGAGCTGCTTCATGAGATGGCTGTGAATGTTATTAACCTTGTGGGCCAAGCTTGATAGCTCCCAAGCCTCTGTTGTGGATGCTATGTACCTGTGGAGCAGATAGTGAGATGCAAAAGAAAAGTTTAGCACCCTTTTCACTCTACTTTTGGCTGCTTTGCATGCATGTGCAAACCGTTCTAGTACTTTCATAGCCAGAGCCAGAGTAGACTGAGTTTGTCTATATGTTATTTTGGTGCAAAAATATTTCTGATTGATATAAGCAAGTCATTGAGAAGCAACATGTATATTGGCTGGGAATGGAGCAAATTTATCATGGAGAAGGAAACACATACTCATGACCCATGCCAATAAGGCCCATAATTTGTGACGCGCAAGCCACAACACTCCTGATGGTCCAGTAAACAGCAGTGGGGATATGCGCAGTGGCAGTTAACATTTCTGGAGTGTCAGGGGTGATGTATCGAGACGGAAGCTCCTTGAACTCAAATATGCATTTGGCCACATCCATCACGGCCTTGATAAGGCTTGTAAGTGCCTCAAACTTGGGGTTCAGATTGTCAGCTCGTTCAATTATATCCGGCAATTGCTTCAGAAGTGCAACCGCTTTAGCTAGTGGGTTTGTAAGGTAAAGCTGGGCGACAAGCCAAAACTCCCCATAGTTCACGGCAAATCCAGCTAACGCTAGCACCAACTTTTCATCCCACGTGTAGTTTGATACCAAGTTGAATATTGCCAAAGTTGTTGCATGTGCATCTCCACCTCCAGAACACTTGCAGGACATCTGTTGGAAAAAAGCAGCGTATTCATAAGTGTCTTCAAACATCATGAACTTATAAACCCACAAATCTTTTCTGTCCAAACTTACCTCGCAGGAAATCTTGTTGATAGTGTAAGACAGCATCTCGATCGTTTCATGAAAGCCATTTTGAAGAGCCTTCTCTTCCAATTCATCAAGTTGTGCTTGATGAGCTCCCTAAAATATAGAAGTACTCACCAGTGATGATCAGAAACATAATAATAATGCTGAATAAATTATCATACCAGTATAATAAGAACATAAAAATATAGCATGCAAGAGGCAGTATTACTGGTTATGTATATACCTGCTGCTGAACAATGCTGGTCATGCCTAGGGCTGGAGCGGCACGGAGGAAAATGTCCTCAACAATATGAAGCAGAGGCTTCACTGAAAATTCACGGCCATCAGGAGCATGAGTGGCCTGAATTTGCTTCATCATTGCAGTGCCATCAGACGATGAAAACATACTGCGTTCACGGCCATCAGGAGCATGAGTGGCCATGGAGGTCAAAGAAAAATATATAGATTCAAATTCTAAGAGGGAAAGAGAGAGGAGTGAACAGCTTGTGTTGGTATGGATTTGGTTAGCTGATCCGAGACTTGTATTTAGAGGTCAAAGCTAGAATTAATACCTTGCTTCAGACGGGGTTTAAGGTCTAAAGTGTCCCAGGGATATAATTTTGGTTAAGGTCCTGTCTATAATTAATGTAACTGATTTTACTCTCTTTTGGCTTTGATTTTAACAATGTTGTGGAAGATTCGAATACTATGATTGCTGATTTTACTTCTATATATTTTGTGGAACACGTTGATGCCGAGCATGTCACAGGTCCATACTTTCCAGTCAGCCCATGATCGGAATGATGTTTCGGCGGCAATGCCCTTGCTATGCATGTTGAGACTCAGAAGCTGAAATCCTTCCGTTTTCTTACAGAAATCATGAACGAATCAATGTAATTTACTCTTTTCAAGAGATCTCTGGAATTCAAATTTCAACGTCATAGAATGAAATTACGTTCTCAAACAAAGAGAAAGGCAGCAGTACTCTGATCATATTATTATGATGAAAGGCAACATTCAATCCACTAGCAATTATCTGTGCTGCAGTCGTGTGTAAAACAAAACCAAACGAGCTCATCATAATGAATTATCAAAATAAATAAATAAATAAATAAATTTATATAGTTTATTGAAACTAATTAATTAGTTTTTATAATATAAAAAATGACTAAACAATCATATTTACCATCCTTAATTCAATGGGATTTTCTTTTCTTCTAAAAAGTTGCTTCTTTTCTGTTTAGATCTCTTCATCTCACATGCTCCTTTGCTTTCTATTTTCTTTTTATTTCTCAAAAACGAAAAAATAAAAAATAAAAACCGAAACAAATATAAAATTGAAGAAAGGAACATCCAAACCAAGCCTTTTGTTTATCTTGGTTTTTTTCCTTTTTAAGTAATTTTTTTTGTTTAATTTAGTTTGTTATTGTTTAATTTTTTTCTATTCAGTTATCAAACTTTCATGACACGAATCCAAGGTTTGATGAGTTAACCTAAGATAAAAACAAAATAGAAAAAAAAGAGGCATAAAAACAAAAAAAAGAGAAAAAAACAAAAAAAAATTCTTCAATTAGCCAAACATAAGATAACTAAATAGAAAAAAGGCATCAACCAATAACTAAATAGAAAAAAAAATCATATTAATGAACTAAATTAAATAAAAAAATATTAATTCAAAAGAAAAAATAACAGGAAAAAAACTTATAAGAAGGAAAAAATTAATGAAGAAAAAGAAAAAATAATCTAAATTAACTCGGTTAACCCGTCAAACCTAAGATCCGTGTCATGAAAGTTTGATAACTAAATAGAAAAATATTTAATATCAACAAACTAAATAAAAAAATTAATTAAAAAGAAAAAAAACGTCAATCTTTTCACCGAGGACTGCACTGTGCAGTCCACAATGAAAGACATAAAAAGAAAAAAAAGCAAAAAAAAAACTAAAAGCATCAGCCTTTTCAGTGTGGATTGCATACAATATTAAAAGATGACATCGGAAGAAAAAAACTAATGAGAAAAAAGAAAAAAACTGAATCAGCTGAGTTAACTCGCCAAATCAGGTTAACCCGTCAAACCCGGGATTCGTGTCATGAAAGTGTGATAACTAAATAGAAAAAAGATTTAATATTAATGAACTAAATTTAAAAAAAAGATTAATTAAAAAGGAAAAAACAAAGAGAAATACCTATAGGAAGGAAAAAACTAATGAAGAAAAAGAAAAAAAAATTGAATTAACTGGGTTAAACCATCAAACTTGGGATCCGTGTCATGAAAGCCTGATAATTAAACATAAAAAAATTAATGTTTAGAAACTATAGAAAATAAAAATAAACTAAAGGCATAAGTTTTTTCACTGTGGATTGCATCGTGCTATTCAAAATAAAAGGCTTAAAAAGGAAAAGAAAAAAGGAAAAAAAAAACAAAGGCATACACTACGGGTTAATTTTTTTTCTTGCATAAAAAATATCAAAAAATACTAAGATCTAAGAATGTTAGGTCTTTCTGCAAAGATATACCCAAAAGCCTTGGGTCTAACTGCAACGATTGACCCAAGAATACTATTTATAATATTAATAATAACATTAAAGTTACATAACTTAAGTTTAAGTGAGCCTGACTGCAACATCGGACCCTAGAGCATTGGATGTGGGTTTGACTACAAAGTCATGTTATAAAAGTGTGATAATTAAATAGATTAATTAAAAAAAATAAAGGAAAAAAACCAATAGGAAGAAAAAAAACTAATAAAGAAAAGGAAAAAAAAATCTAAATTAACTGGGTTAACCCTTCAAATCAAGTTAACCCGTCAAACCTGGGATTCGCGTCATGAAAGTTTGATAACTAAATATAAAAAAGCAATTGACGAATTTACCCAAAATTAACTGGGTTAACCCGGCAAACCAAGTTAACTCGTCAAGTCCGGGATACGTGTCATGAAAGTCTGATAATTAAATACAAAGAAATTTAACATTAACAAACTAAACTAAATGAAAAAAATTAATTAAAAAAAAAATCCGGGTTAACTCGTCAAACTAGACTAACCCATCAAACCCGGGATCAAACAAAAAAATTCATTAAAAAAAAACTAAAAAAAATATTTAGCGTTTCATTTCATTTTTAGTATATATTATATTATAATATAATATAATAATAATAATTATTATTATAATATAATAATTATAATAATATAATATATTAAAGATGGGAAAGTGAAAGGCGTTGGAAAGCTATTAGCTTTCCCACGCTTTTTAGAGTATTAGTTAATGATTTTTGATCTTATCAAACTTGAAATAATTAATAGCCCAAACTTTATGAAATTCCAAAGAATGACAATATGGGGACCAAAATCTAAGCATAAGGTGGAAAAGGAAAAGGACAAGGAAGAACCTTATATTCTCTAGACTTGAAGGCCAAGGAACGTGGGAATAAGGCAGGCGTTCAGCACCTATACCCGGGAGGGTGGGTAAAACAGAGTTTTAAAATTTGAGATCCGTCACCTAAAACCATCTAATTTAACATCAGACTAGTTTGGATTGAAAAAAAAAAAAAATGATTTAGTGATGGTTTGACCGAGGTCTGGCTCGGTTATAATATGGCTATCAATTCATTGATTTATTTTTATTTTTTTTTATCAAAACGATATTATTTAAATTCTTTTAAAAAAATTAGATCAACTTAGATTAATCATCCTGACTCGTAACATAGACTTGCCTTTGTTGTTTTAGGTCGAGTTTTAAAATTATAGTGAATGAGCTACTGAGTTATTGAGTTAATCTACTAGAGTTATCAGATGAATTTAAATAAATAATTTTTATTAAAAAAATATTTTTTTAAAATAAATTTTTTAAATCCAGTTTACATCTAGTTGAGTTTGGACCAAGCGAGCCAGGTAATTAAAAACTCAATCGAGTTAATCAGATTTGACCCGGTTAATAACTTTTTCAATTTAACTTAAAACTCAATCTTGATAGAACTTTGGGTCATGAGTTTCTGGGATCAACCAGCTAAGATTGGGCGAGTTTAACATCTATAAAATAATTAACTAAGCTACTACAGGAAAACTAATAAGAAACCACAGATTAACTGCTATTTGCTTATAGCAAGTTCGATTTTATTTTATTTTATTTGTGATGGGAGATTCTAGTTTCTTTCTTTGCTGTCGTCTTTCTACTAATTTTACCAATGGGCCTATATCCAGAAGATCAAAAGCTGCACCTTTTATTTTGTGCTCTTTATCTTTATACATATCGCCGAGAATTAACAGAACAAGCAAGGATATAGTTACTGTATTGTTTACTAAGAACATGATCAAGTGTACTGTAAAATTAAGTTGCATCAATCTGTAATTAGATGATCATAATAAATTGTCAGCTATTATGTTCACTACACTATTAAATAGTTTTACTCACGGACTAATTCTGGCGGTGTGAGGCATGACATCCGTCGGTGAAATTATTACCGACGGTGTCACCGACGGACTTAGTCTATCGGTATGCTAATCGTCGGTAATTTCCTGTTCCGTCGCTAAGTCTATCAGAAATAAAAAAAACCAACCACCGATGGAACACCGACGGTCTTATAGACGGCGGCGCGTGGCAAAAAAAAATTTCCCGTGAGAACATTACCGACGGACCACATCCGTCTGAATTTTCAATGGTAATTACCGACGGATAGTTCGTCAGTAATAGTAATGGTAAACACCGACGGAAATATTCCATCGGTAATTATGACATGGGTGGTAATTGTTTAGTAACTCTCGGTAAAATACCGACGGCCGGGAGCCATCGGTAAAGCCATCAATATGTATTTAAAATATATATAAAAAATAATTTATTAATAGTAAAAAAGCTTAATAAACAAATAAAATCATATTAAACATTAAAAATATAAAAATAATGTTAAATAATATTCATCCAAATATTCATTATAAATTTAATGTGTTTAAAAAACAAAATTAAACTAGAATAGCGGTAGAGCTGAAGGAGGAGGAGGAGGAGGAGGAGACTAGTTGTTCTTGGGACCGTATGACCAAAAAGGATTTGCACATGTGTCGTCACCCATCCTTGATCTCATCTCCATGACCATTTGACGGAGCTGATCATAATTCGTCGAGAGTTGTTGATATTGTTGTTTCAAGGCAATGAACTCCTCAGATTGGGTGCTTGATACTGATAGAGAGCTCCCGACGGTTGAGACACTACAGGCCGACCACAAGTTTTCGGCTGCAGTGTTGGAGAGCCCACAGACCCGATTTTTTTCGGATCCACCAAACGATCCCACCTCCATCTGGATGGGTCGAAGGATCGTCCCCATATCTCTCCCTCAACCAGCTATTATAGGTCTCCTGATTTTTTTTTTTAAATCATCATATTCAATTCAAGAAAATAGTAACTTACAAAATAAAATGATTGAACGAACATACCATGAAGTGTTGAGCACGGTTGTCCACGAACTGCTGCACCCCCTTTTGGCGGTCTTGACTCTGCACATGCGTCTCTACAAATAGTTCCATTGGACTTGGCTCAGTCCAAGAGACGCAGCCTGTAAGGAAAAAATAGGTTACAAGTTAAATATATTATAAGGGACGACAAATTAATTAACGATATAATTCACTAAAATTAATCTTACCATCCGCTTTGCATATGCGCTGAATGGGATGGAGCCGTCGGTGTGCATGGTCACCGAACCATGAATTTACCGGTTCCGGTTGTTGGCGCCGCACTGTGATCGCTGTGAGAATCGCTCTGAGGTCACGTGCTCAATATATGCCGTCCATATATCCCCTGAGATGAATGGTGGTTTGAATTCCCGCCAAACCGCCACTTCATTCCATCCTGCAAGACCGTTATCCCTCGCATGTCTTTTTGATTTTTTTTGGGTGTCATACCAAAAATCACGCAACCTACTTCCATAGTAACAAATTAGAATTTAGAACATAAAATTATAAAACAAAAATAAATATTATTTTTGATGTTACCTTGTTGCTGCGTGATTCTCTCATACCTTCCTCACAACATTGTTGTCCGCTCTATCCCACTCAAATTTATGCTGTGTATATAAATAATTCATATAAAATAAAAATAGTACAAGATATAAAATTATAAAAATAATTTATTAAAAATAAGCTGAAAATTAAAAGTTAACACCCACCTGAAATCGCTGAAACCATGCATCAATATTAGGTCTCCACTCAGGATGTCTGGAAACTTGACTCCATTGAAACAATGGAATCTCCATCGACGATTTAAACGCCAATGTTAGAAACAATGGAATCTCCATCGACGATTTAAACGCCAATGTTATTGTCCTAGCAACTTCAATGTTTGTGAACCTGAAATTAAATAAAATTAATAAAATATCAATTAGTTGTTCATAAATTATGTTATAAGTATATAAAAAAAACTAAAACCTAAACAAACTTATATTGAGAGGTCATCCTTTCATTGTGCCTGGTACTTGCGGGTGAATTGACCTTGCTATGAAGGCACACCGCTTCTGCGCTGTGAAACCGCGCTAGAAGAGGCAACATCACAAGTTGACGCAGATTCTTTGTCGTGATCAGCACCTAAGGATACGTCCTCCTCGCTGCTAGAAGAACTAACTACAAATGTCTGCTGACGACGTGCTGTAGATTTCATTCTATACATCTACACAAATTTATATGAATAATTACATAATTAACTTCGATTATTTAAAAAAAATTCGGCAGCACCTCCCCTATACTGAAGACTACCCACAGTTTTTAAACCTACAAATCTTTACAATAACCACAAACCAATTGACTCCAACAACATCATATATACAACCTAACATTTATAAAAATTCAATCATTTAAAAAAATTCGACAACACCTCCCCTATATTAAAAACTACCTACAATTTTCATACCTACAAATATTGATAATTATACAAATACTGCAAAATCAACTCTATACAACCTAACATATACAACCTAACATCTATAGAAATTCAACATTTATATATTTTTAACTAACATCAATACAAATTCATAAATAACAATTAAAATTAATCAAAATAATAAACAACATAACAAACAATAATATCCTAAAATTAAGATAAACTAATTAAATTTAATTCTATATTTCAATTAACATTTAAAACATAAATTCAACAATAACAATCATGGCAATACAAACAATAATATCCTAAAATTAAGATAAACTAATTTAATTTAATTCTATATTTTAATTAACATTTAAAACATAAATTCAACAATAACAATTATAGCAATACAAACAATAATATCCTAAAATTAATAAATAAAATGAAAAAACTAAAGAACACTACACAAAACATCCTAAACACAAAACAAACAATACATAAAACTAAAAAACACTACATCAATTCAAAATAAATATAGGAATAAAAAATTCTTACCTTAATAGTGTGTTGATTTTAAGATTTTATCTACAAACAATACACAAAACAAATAACACCAAAAACATAATTATAATTAAAATAAAACAATACAAAGCTAAAGAAAAAAGAACACATACCTTTTAATATGTTTAAAACTACCACCAAAACAATAAAATCTCTTCCAAAAACTAAAGACAAACGAAGAGGAGAAGAGAAATGGAGATGAAGAGCCGAGAGAAAAAATGAACCAAATGGGGGGGGTTTATATAGCAATTTTTCCGATGGTATTATTGACAAACCATTTATTGTTGTCGGTGGCATTAAATTCCATCGGTAATTTCTGTCGGTAATAAATTGATATTCGCACCAAAAAATTTCAAAAATCCCACCAGACTTTTCGATCCGTCGGTAAATGTGCCGACGGTAATTCCGTCGATAAATGTGACCAACCACGCCTTCGATGTGCGTGCGCTTCAGGATGTGCACAAATCGTTGGTGATTGTGGCACAATTCTATAATTTTCTCTCAACTCTCTGTGAAATACCGACGGGTGCTAGTCCGTCGGTGATTGTGGCACAATTCCGTAATTTTCTCTCAACTCTATGTGAAATACCAACGGGCATTGTTGTCAAAATCATGAGTTGAATCTTAAAATCTTATGATTTTACGAGTCAACATGTATATAACGTGTCAAATTGGGTTAGAATTTGAAATCGGTTAAACTCGGTTAAAATTGGTAAAATCGGACCGATTTTACGAGTTTGATCGATTTTGACCAATTTCAAGTTTTAACCCGTAAAAGTTAAAAAATTTACTTATGGCATCTAGAAAAAATTCTTTTGGTAATAAGCTTGATGTGGGATGACAACATGGTATAGATATTGATAAGAATTCTAGAAAAGTTTAGTGCAAGTATTGTCAAAAAATTATCAGTGGAGGTATTTTTTGTTTCAAACAGCATTTGGCTTGAATCGTGATTTGGAGATTCAAATTGATGATATTGGTGTTGGTACTTAGTAGTAGCACTAATGTTCATAATATTGGTGTTGGTACTAGTAGTGATACTAATAATCATCTTGATGCTAATGATATTGATGAATGTCTAAGGAATAACGAGGAAGATGAAGGTAATAAAGCTGGTTTTAGTTTACATGACACACCAGCAAATTGTTTGTTTTAAGTTTATTAATTATTAGTTAATAAAAATTTATTTAAATTATGCATGAATTTTTATTTGAACCATGTATTTTAAGATACTTGAACTATGTATGAATTTTTATTTGAAGCATGTATTTTAAGGTGCTTGAACTATGTATGAATTTTTATTTGAAGCATGAATTTTTTTAATGTATTTTAAAATTCCTTGCGATTTTACGATCCGTTTTTACAATCCGCGTTTGTTTTGCATTTTCCGTGCCGTGTCAAAATCACGATTTTTACAACCTTGCCAAAGGGTGCCAGTCTGTCGGTGACGCCGTCGGTGAAACCGTCAATATTTCCTTTTTGTCTATTCTCCTGCATAAAATCTTGAATTGCAAACTTAAAGCACATACATCATAATAACAAGAGTTGACAATTAAAGAAGAATAAATATTTTATTTTCCATAATATTACATTATAAAAATAAGGCTTTACAACATGTTTAGTTAGTTAGAATTTTCATCTTTGTCCTCAATTGAATTGTTATCTTCAGCTTCGTCGCACTCTTCAATGTAATTATCATCTTCTTCAGCAACATTCTCTTTTCCACTAGTAGAGCTCAAAACAACATTCAACTCCTCTATGTCAACATTAACAAGACTATTGTCCAAAACATAAAAAATTTAATTTTCTTCTAAGTTAATTGAAAGAGCAACTCGGTATGGTTTAACAAACTCACTAGCTTGAAAGACTTCATCTATCACATTTGTGTCTTCATTCTCATCCTGAACAACCTCGCAAGACCTTTGGGTTTTGTTTTTAAAACGGATAATCAATCAACTCTTGATTGGTCCTTTCTAAAGGAAGGGGTGTATGTGTAATAAACTTGTTGGCATTGCTTTGCGAAAACAGAGACGTCGTTTACGTTGTGATGTCTAGCTTTTGAGTTGATTTCAACGAGACCATAGTGAGGATCTACTCTGATTCCTCTGTTAGTTGTGTCATACCAATAGCATTTGAAAAAAAAACACTCTATTCTACTCGCTATAATATTGCAGTTCGATAACCTCTTCCAATTTACCGTAGTAGTTAACTTCAAACTTACTAGAAGTCAATCCCTTAATACAAACATCGTTGTTGTATGCCTTTCCTCCATGCCTGTATTCTTCAGTATGAAAGACATATCCATTGATAAAATATCCGTTATAGCACTTGACTTTTCTCTCAGGGTCCAGGCTCTGTAAAGACAGTGAAATAACAACATTACATTCCATTTGATAAACCTTATAAATTAAATACAACAATAATCAATAAACAGATATTATGTAATATTGACGTACAATTAATTAATTACATTGCAAGAGATAATCAGTTTGTAATAGGACTTACTTGTGTTCTAAACCATGTGGCAAATTGTTCATCTTGTAATTGAAAGATCTGGGATTCAATCAGCTGTGAGTTATTGGACAGTAAGTATCGTTGATGTTGCCTGCAAGGTTGTTTTAAATTATATGAGTTTATGGTATCATAAAACATAAATAGTACACTCTTGACAAAGTTTAAGTCGAACATCTATTTACTTAATAAAAGGTCTCAGCTCATCACAATTAAATAGGGCATAATTGTGTGCTTGCCTGAACTCTATTTCAGACAAATATCTTCCCTTTATGGTATTTTTAGGTGTGGGTCGTCCAGGATTACAGAATATTGACAAGTTCCCACTTGAAGGCACTTCATCACCATCATCATGCTGTGGAACACGGTTGATCCTCGTTCTCAAATGAGGTCAGAAATAGTATGAGATAAACGTTGAGATGAGATCTCCTCAACAATATAAGCCTCACATATTGACGCCTCAACATGCACCTTGTTCATAACCTTTTTTTTATAAGATTGAACAAGTACCTCTATATATATATATATTATCAATTAAAAAGAATAAAAAAAACATTTAATTATGAATTACATAGCAACTATAAATATCTAACCTCTCGAATGGATACATCCATCTGTACTAGACCGGTCCTCCAACTTTTACCTCAAATGGTAAATGCATGTTCCTTGATTCAGCTAAAAAGTGAGGATGCACACTGCTATAGTGTTTCCAGGCTTCACCTTTAGAAGGATGCACCATCACTCCAATAACGGCATGATGTGATTGGTGCCATGTCATGTGCTCAGCAGTCCTTGGTGACATGAATAACCTCTGTAGTCTAGGTGTAATTGGAAAGTATCTAAGTTTTTTATATACCACGAGAGTCTTCCCTCTACCAGTTTTGGGTTTGTAACGAGAATGCCACATGTCATGCATTCGGTCAGCTCAATATTTTCAAGGTAGTATAACATGCAGAAGTTAGGGCACATGTCAATTTTCTGGTATCCTAAACCGAGGGGTTTTATCATGGACTTGACAACATAGAAGTTCTCTTTTAGCCTGTTCCCTTCAGGTAAAATGCTTCTCGCTCATTCGATAACCTTGTCATAACCGCCCTCACTCAACCCGTGATCTTACTTAATGGTGAATACCTGTGCTATGGCCAATAATTTACTGTGGTTTGTGCAGCCATCCCATAATGGTTCGTTGGAATCTTTCAACAGATTAAAAAAGCTTGTTACATCTGCATTAGGTTCTTCTTCTACGATTGGACATTCACTGACATTACCTTCACTCATTCTCATTGCATCCATAACCATATTCCTGTAAGGATTACTGTTCTTATTTCCAACTTCATGCATGTTGCTAGCACTAAAAGTTGACCCAACCACCCGTTCTACCATGCTCTCATTAGGAACAAATAGTTCTCCGTGTGCATACCAACACATGTAGTCCTCCATGAACCCTTTGGTTAGAAGGTGTATCGTTACAACATCTTGATGCAGAAACTTTAAATTTTTACACTTTCTGTATGGACACCTAATACCGCCATCAGTAAAATTTCTCGGGATAGATGTTGCGAAATTAATAAAATCCTGAACATCGTTACAATAATCCATCCTCCGCAATCCTTAGGGTGAGTCCTGATACATCCATGAACGATCATCCATGACTTCTATTGAATCTCTCTATAAAACATAACAAAAATATTGGTTTCTTATGTTAAATATTTATTATCAATTATCCAACAAACTAAAAAAACACTTCTGTTAAATATTCATTATTAATTATCAACGTTCATACATACAAATTTAAACATATATAAATTTGCAGAAATCACAACTTCGTAATAGAATTGATAACAATTAAAACAGACCCGTTAAACAAACTATTATTTAATTTATCACAACACATCTTATTCGGTGTAATTCAAACAAAATTTCAACAATTTACAAACAAATATAATTTGACAAAATCTAAAATAAACTATAACAACTACAAAATTATACATTCATACTACAAGTTTCTTTGACAAATAACAATCAAACAAGTACATACGTTAACAAAATATATATACTAAAAAAATAATAAAATTCACATTTAAATGTTAAAACTAAAAAGGAAAGATTTACTTACAAAAAATGATAAAATCCACAAGAACGGATGTTGTGACCACATACAAAAGTATAAGAAACTTGAGTGCTTGTGTTGAGAAGAGGGGAGAGTTGGGATGGGTGGTTGACTGTAGTTTGGGAGGGGAGAGGTGGGATGAGAAAGAAGAAGGAGAAACAAAGGAAGAGAGTGTCGACAAAGTGGGTATATACTGGCTTTTACTGATGGAATCATCGACGGACACGTTTCGTCGGTGATTCCGCCGGTGGAAGTGCCACGTCATTGTACAGCTATTCCGGTTTGAATCCCTCGGTAATTTCATCGGTAAAATTATCTGAAAAAATCCATGTCATCACACCGTTGCAACTTTTTAAAAAAACTGTATCGTCCGTCGGCGATACGGTCGGTATATACCAATAAATGTATTCCATTAGCAGATACCGATCATATCGCCAACGGCTTATATATGTCAATAAATACCGATAAATTTTGAAACAGAATTATTTTTATCAGTAAAAATTTCCAATAAAAAAAATTCCGTGCGATTATCAAATAAATAGCTTGATATTTGTTTGCTCAGTTCATATCGATATTTCACTCGTAAACAACGTTCTTCTTCATGGGATGCGTACACTTCTCACACAGTACAGTTTTTTCTGTTAGCCCTTCTGCATAAGGAACAACTTTCGAATGATTGCAAGGCCCTAGAGGAGGAGGAGGAGGTGGATCGATGGCAGCTCTAAGTGCTGACACGAATCCTAACTTTGCCACATTTTCTTCCCATTCTGGAAACCTGTCCAACCATTTTATTGCTTCACTAGCTGAAAGTTTTACAATGTCTGCCGTATTCCCTCTTCCGATTATGGCCCACCCTTCGTTGGCCGTATCTAGTAATGCTGACACCTCTTTCAAGATATGATCATCAGAATGGATTGATTGTCCCAGTTGGAGTTTTGATCTTCTGATACTCTCCAACCGAAGCCAAAAGAAACGAAGTTTTGTGAAAGAGAATGAACTTCTGTGCAGTTCTTCATCGATAATAGCTAACAGGCGTCTTCCTTGTTCGCCAAGGTCTTTGCAGCCAACATACACCATTTCAAGCTGCACACCGGCATTTCTGATCACCTTACACGTGGCATTGAATTCCCTAATCCAGTCTAGGTTGTCACTTCCATAAATGCAAATATTTCTGCCTTCTTCTACCTGAGATCAATGCAATGTAATGAGTGCAAAAGCGATAAAAGTAATTCCTTAAGCATGCTATCATATTGAAGATGCTAGTATCATACCCAGGTGGTTAATAGAGGGTCAATTTCATCAAGCAAAAGTTTCAGGGTCCAATTCTCTTCGTCCCAGAGTTCCTTTTCTTTCGAAGTTGAGAAGGGGTATGCTGTGGCACCCCAGATGAACACCATATCCATTGCATTTGATTTTCTGACCATGCCTTTTGAATCCAATACCACAATAAGAGGGACATTTTTGTAGTCCCATTCTTGTTTTATGTAGTTCACAACAGCTGAGTGGAGCACCCACGGTCGCCGGACTGAGTACCATGGCAAAGAGTTTGACAAAAAATCGAATATGTCCCTTTCAGCATCAGTCCATGTATCAGAAATTGAGATCCAAACAATTTCATAACTTCCCTCTAACTTCTTGTGGTAAGGATGATCATATGTTCTATCAAGCAGGAGAAGAAATCCCTCTTGTGGAAGGAGCTCTGCCTTAGATACCAAAAGTAAAACTACCTTGCCCTTCGTTTGAGGTGCACCTAGCTGTAAATGAACTGAAAGAAAATCGTATCAGATGCAACGTTGTGGATAGAACGAAAATCATAGGTTTTTTTTTTTGAAATACAAAGGAAGAAAAAAAGCATTATTATAGTGAATAATATTTGCAAGGAGACGTACAGAAAAAAAACATTAATATTCACTTGTTGATTTTTGTTTGTAAAATTAAGAAAAAAATTAATTAGAAAAAATAAATTTGAGTCAACTTATCAAGCTTGCAATTTAGAACATGAATATAAGACAACCTTATAAAAAATAAATTAAAAAAATTATAAAATTCAATCCCAAATAAATTTAATATTGAAGAATAAAATTAATTTTTTTAAATATAAATTATAAAAACAAAAATAAAATCCAAAGAAAGAAAAAAACCACCATTCAGGTGAGTAAAATAAAATCCCCCTATCTCAGTTTTTTTTTTTGTGAATTCAAAATACAGGAAGGTCTTAACCTACACAACCCAACCCAACCCAACTCGAACCCACGTGCCTCGGGAGTACCGGTTAGAGTGAAGCCCATCCGTATCATTCTGGGCCTTGGCTCGAGGGGCATTCTTGTCATGTCACGAAAAGGAAGTCACATCCACGCTATATAAATAAAACCCCTAGCACGAGCACTAGAAGAAGTATAAGAATCCCTAACGCCGCTCTCCCCTCCTCTCTTCTCCGTGTCGATCAACTTGCTTTAAGTCTCAATTTGTTTGTGTTTCTTGTTTTTGTTTTGCTGTTAATCGCTTTCGATAGGCGTTGCGTTCTTCAATGGCTTTTACAGTTCCGTAAGGACGTGTCAACGGAAGCGTATATTTATTGCAATCCCAAACCCTTTCATATATATATATATATATATATATATATATACATATATATGTATGTATGTATATAATACATGCTACGTTTCTTTGGAAATGCGTGGTTTTGTTTCATGGCTGGGTTTGCAACATTTTTAATTAATTTCAATCTTTAATGATAATTTGGTGTTTATCTTGCTGTTGCTTCCTACTGGTGAACTCTCCCTTGTAATTAGTGGGAGAGATTCATGTTTCCGAAGCATAAATTAATTGATGTTATTACCAGTATTAAACAGCACGGTGCTTTGTTTCCAGCACCGTGTTACCTGTCTCCTGGTACATCCCTGCTTTCCTTTTCTATCTGGTCTCTTGTTTTCTACCGTTTTTTTTTTTAATTTTATGGTGATGAAATTGATCGATGCCCGCCTGTAAACAAATCTTCCTTCTGCGAAATAAACAATCTATTCAAATAAGGAGCAGAGACAGAGTGTTCAAAGATCGAAAGGTTAATATCAAGTCTTCATGAACTTCCAGGGGGGAAACGAGATTAAAAATGCCCCACGCAACAAGAAATCTGAATCAGTAACTGGATGTTATTAAGGGTTTGACTTTTGAGTATTGATTCTAATCCCTAAAGTTTTAAGGCGTTATGCTCTAACTCAAATCCTTGTCATCGAGGCCTAAGATATGCTCTGATTTATAGGAGATTTTCCGATGAGTGGTAAGAACATTGCTAATCAAATGGACATGTAGAAACTAGAAATGGTACTACTGCAAACAACACCTTTCATTAATTATAAGCATCATATTACAATACAAATAACATGTAGTAGTAGAAAAGCCTCGACATGTTCAACACCAGAGCTGATTTTGCATCATCACAGATAGTAGCGGCAGCGACAGTGGCTGTGTCTGCCTTGGTTTTTATTGAAATAGATAGTGATTGAAAGCGTAAATAGCATACCGTATTACTTGTAATAAAGCTCAATCG
>Ga0325410_1001482_pt1 | contig 26000 bp, 13 predicted proteins | sample PopdelMetagenome_16_FD_206182 | JGI IMG/M metagenome (GOLD analysis project Ga0325410, IMG submission 206182) | Populus deltoides microbial communities from Bellville, Georgia, United States - Xylem-PdIQD-R3 | ecosystem: Host-associated > Plants > Phyllosphere > Stem > Wood/Secondary xylem...
TTCTTAGGCCATATCTATCCATCGTACTGTCTTTCCGTATATACAACCATTTGCTAGCTTTGTTGCGGCTTTCCTTTACAAGTGATCTGGAATATACTGGTTTAATACATGATTTCTCAACATCTGGTGAGACTACCAGAGCTTAGATTCGTCAAGATTGGTCTTCATCAATTTTCACTCTACACCGCTAATTGTCCACTTGATCGGGTGTCAAGAGTGTCCCAATTTTGCCTTCCTTCAAGGCAATTCAAATCTCCCCACTTAGCAGTTCAACATATGTAATTGGGCAAATGTGTGTGTCTTCTTCTTCTTCATCTCCATCGACCACCATAACGACCTTCAGATGCCTCCTAATCGGGCAATCTCTTTTGTTAATTAACCACCACCACTTTCGGTCTCAAATTTCAACGATCGGACCGTACCATTGCATCCGGAACGATCAAATTAGCTGGAAACAAGTCTGAAATCGTCCAAATCGCACTTCAGACGGCTAAGATTTGATCAAAACAATTCTGGCCTGATCAACGGCTCAGATTCAATCTCAGATCCGGTTGCACGTAGACTCTGCTGCACAGAATCTTATCCCTCGGCTCGCGGCTCGGCTCGGCTTAAAAACGGCTCGGCTCAACTTGGCTCGGCTTGGCTCGGCTCGCGGCTGATGATGTGGCAGGTGGGTCCCACTGTGCTGACGTGTCTGCTGACTGGTCGATGATGTGGCTGCTGACATGGCATGCCTACTGTGCATGCTGACATCACGCTTACATCAGGCTGATGTCATCCCTGGCATGCCTACTGTGCATGCTGATGTCACTATTACGTCATGCTGATGTCATCATTATCCGGGTCAGCCATGTGGGTCGGGTCAACTGGTATTCGGGTCGGGTCAGCCCATCCGGGCGAAGAAGACGCGTGGGGCGCGTCTGCGCGCGTGGGCAGACGCCTTGTCGGAGAGTGATGGAGAGTGCGGCCATGTCCGACGTCCGATTTTGACGCCGTTTTCACCAGTGGCTTCGTCTCGGCCTCCTCTACACAATGGTATGGTCAAAACACCATTTTGAGAACTTTCATTTTTGAGCAAAAATCAAACACCCCTTTAAACCATGTGCTCTGATACCAGTTGTTGGGGAATTCCGGCACCCCCATGCGTGGACCGGGGGTGTACTGATACTTGCTCATAGGAGGCTTAAGCACACTGACACAATATTTTACGTGGTTCGGCAAAACCGCCTACATCCACGGGAGAGAGTCCATATTATTTAGAAATAGAGAAAGGATACAATACATATGGAGGAGGAGGATCACTTCACTCAAACTCAACTCCCAGATCTCTTGCTGCACTTGCAGCTGCTGCAATGGCAGCAAGGCTGCTGCCATTGCAGCTCTCCACTTTCTCTCTCGTTCTCTACATTTCTCACCACTCTCATTCTCTACTTTGCTCTCTTTCTCAATGCCTTTTTATAGGCAACAATTGTGTCTTCTCAATAATGGCTGCCATGGGTTGATACATTTGTCAATGGTAGGTGCAACTACCATTGACAAATGGTAACCCTACTCCTTAGGGTAGGTTGCCCAATAATGGCAAATCCCAATACTTTCTAGTAAACAAAAAAGAAATTCAAATGAAAACCCTTTAGTTTAGAAACATCCACAACTCTATAATTGTTTTTTACCGAAAATTTTAAATTAATTATAAAAATAAAAGTGTTAGGATTTAAATGTATGAACATTTATTGTTAAAACTCTGATACTGAACATTAGAATTCTATCTCATTATTGTTTATCATTAAAAATAAGGTATCATTTAAAGAATTATATATATAAAAGAGAACTATATATCTGCAGTCACATCATCATATTAAAATTTAAGTCTACATTGTAAGGTTTCTAGACTTGATCACTTATCACAGAAAGTCACTAGAAATATAAACATTCAAAAAGAGAGGGTTCAAATTCTTATGATTCCTTAATTTGGACATGAATGAAATGTGTTTCATTGTACCCTCCAGAAATATATCTAATCTCGTTATAGAAAGGTTGCTCAATAATACCACCTAACTAGCCTTGAAACCAAAAGAACAGGTCTCAATTGTGTGTCCAATATATACCTTTAGGGACCTTAAAATAGTTGAGTAGGCCGCCTGTTGGTTTCCTCTCCAAGATGCTACCCCAACCGCTCTCAACATCTCCCAAAGTACCCTTCCGTGCCTGGCCACTAGTTTCTACTTGGAATTCTACCTTGCGGCGAACAGGAAGACCTGCAAAATAATTTAGAGTTCAAATCATAGACATATAGATGTCTACACACACACACACACACACACACATACATATATATATGCATGCATGTTTATATATATGTAGGCACTATTGTAAGGTCTAATAATGTGGTTGCAGTAGGCATACAACAGTAGACGAGTCTTTCAAATATGCCCATGGGAAATCCACTCTCAAAAGCAGATGGCGTGTCGGCGAGAAGTTGAAGAGCAGTTCTGCTCTTATCGTCCTTCAAGCTGTGGAGCGATTCATCCAGTTCTAGCAAAAGTAAAGCTGTTTCTGCATTCATGAAATTAGACATTCAAAAATTATACAATATCTATGATTTATATATATATATATATATATATAGAGAGAGAGAGAGAGAGACACACACACACACACTTTTTAATTTTGAGAATTCTATAAAGAGAGAAATAGTTACCAAAGTGTTGCCCTATGATAGCAGCGCCAAGGATGGACAGGTCATCTTTCCGTCGCTGGCGGTGAATTGACAAAATGCGGTTTTTATCTTCCACGCATTTTTTGGTTTGAAACGGATTAAAAATTCCACTATTTCTGCCTCACCAGATCCAGCAGCTGTAAACAATGGGGTTTCACCGTACACATTCGGAATGGAAATTAGGTCTGGACAACGTTTTACCAAGAGTCTTACAGCCTCATAATTCCCATAGATGGTTGCCTCGTGAAGAACCGTATTTCCAAATTTGTTGTGTAACTTGAGAAACTCTTCCTCAGTTAAAGGTGATTCTTTTTCCTTCACGATTCCAAGTAAATCTTTAAGTGGTCGCTTTTTGTTGCTGTGCACAGCTAGATGAAGTACAGTATCCAAAGAGTGCGAAACTGCAGAGAAAAAATATTCGAAATGATCCTGATAGCACTCAATCATGTTTTTCCAATCTCCACTCATGGCTGCTCCATAAGGTTTTTCAAGTATTACCGGAGAACCCATATTTGCTCTCTACATAAGATTATGTAACTATTGTTAATGTACAATCTCAACTCATACTAATTAAACCGTTAGGTGAAATTCGAAGCAAATTTATATTAACTCGGAATACCGATTATTAATATAATGGAAAACAAAATTGGGAAGTAAACACTCAAAGGGAACTGTACGTATGTCATGCACGTTCATACCTTTTAGTACTCGAAATGCTCCTCTACAGCTACCTCTTTGTAAATTCAATTTCAGCAAGAAAGCTTGTTTTCGGGGAGGTACAAAGAAACAATCTAGCTTCTACTTTCCCTTAATTGAACCGTTTGAGAACCCCATATATACAATCATTCAAAGAATGGTTCCTTGTAAAAAAAAAAAAGTAAATTAGTATCTGTGCTTTGCTTGTTCAGTTTATAAAGTGAAACTATGACGAGAATATAGTAAAGCTAAGGCTTTATTTATTTATTTTATAAGAATATAATAAAAATATGTTGGTTTTTTTTTATGAATATTGAAGAATTATATAGAGTTGGTCATCTAATGGATGGAAATCCAGCATGGTAGCATATTACAGGTATTTATTACTCCATTCTGCTACACACTCTCTATTTTTTAATAGATCCATACAATTATGTATAAAACTAGGTTTAAAGAAATGAATCCAAGATGCTGTGAAATAAAAAACAAAAAATCAGGGATGATTGCTTCTAATAAGAATTAGCTTTAGCATGCCAAATTATAATCTATATTATTCCATAAAAGAGTCCTTGCCATACCTTTCGTTTGAACTTTCCTTTGATCAATCTTTTCCACTAATGAAACAAATCATCCAATAAATGAGTTATGAACCATGAAAGTCCCCACCAATAAACTATTTGTTCCAGATTTTTCAAGACTTTTAATAATGAAAACGGATGTGATCTGTAGTTTCTGACCTGGAAATACAAAATGAATATAAATATTCCTGCATTATGATAAAAAAAAATTAATTAAAAAAAGGAAAGGTGCAAAACCTATTCTCTATACTAATTATTATCTTAACTCAAGAAATTAAGTTGTTATATATATAATTTATATCAACTTTTAAATATTCCATAATATCAGCACCCATCTTACTTTTCTATTTCTTTTCAAATAATTAAATGATACTTTGTATTGATCTCTTAAAAATGCACCTTTTATTTTCGGTGACTTCTTGCTCGCATGAACCCCTCATATTTTCTTAATAGTAATTTAAAAATTACTCTGCTTTTTGTAGCTTAATTAAGAACTTGTTTGATTGATCACTATAAAAATAAATACATTGCATTTTTTAAACCATAATATTGCAGCTTGAAATCGAGATTCACATTCTTGCTTCTGAACTAAACAAGCAGAAAGTAAATTCTTCATCCTTTTCCCTTTTCCTTTTGGAATAATCCAAGTTTAACTGTTCTCATACAATTATTACACTACATAAGAGTTTAAATTGTCCTTTAAAGAAGCATATATAGAATATAAAATTGCGTTTCACGTTCATGACAAATGGTACTTGAAATCTATTTTTCCAACAAACCAATGGGTTTATTATTAAAAAATAATATAAATTATATTTTGAGATTTTACTTAATAGTTTAATATGATTTTTTAAAATAATATCAAATCTTTAATAACCAAGCAGTCAAGAATTTGAATCTTATCATTCTTATTTATTTGATAAAATTAAACACGAAATAATATGAGTTTATATAAGTTTCAACCCCAAAAAGTTTTCACTTGAAGAGTGTATTAAAAAATAACATAAATTATATTTTAAAACTTTACCTAATAATTTAAATTATTAGATTGAAATAGGTTTTTAATATTTATTTTCTTCTAGTAGGAGTATAGAGTGGAATGAAAGTGATCAATCTGTTTCAAAAGTATATATTATTACTCAGTTTTTTTTTTTTTAGCTCATGAACTTGCTTAATTGATCATTATAAAAATAAATATATATGAAAAAATGTATTGCATTTGTTAAACCATAATATCGCAGCTTGAAATCGAGATTCACATTCTTGCTTCTAAAATAGGCAAGCAAAAAAGAAGAAAGTCAATTATTACTGGTTTCCCCTGTTGCTTTTGGCATAGTCCTACTTTAATTGTTCTCATTTTGCTTTCTCGTACATAGTTACAATTAATATGAGATGTTCCCATTTGCTTTTCCGTACATAGTTACATTAATGATTACACTACAACTTTAAAGAAGCATAGAATATAAAATTGTGTTTCACGTGCATGACAAATTGTCCTTGAAATCTATTTCCAACAAGCCATAGGGACATCATTTCCTTCTGCTTGGAGTATAGAGTGCAGTGGAAATGATCACCGCCCCGCTATTAGGCGAAGATGATACAGAGAGGCCGCTATTAGGCGAAGATGATACAGAGGGTAATATTAGTGTTATCAGCGCTTGGGAGGCGGCGCCGATGTAAGCGTTTGAAAATACAGTTGTATTTATGTTTTTAAAAAATTTAATTTTTTTTATATATATTGAATCGTTTTGATGTGCTGATGTAAAAAATATTTTTTTAAAAATAAAAAATATATTATTTTAATACATTTCAGCACAAAAAATATTTTCAAAAACAACCACAATCATCCTCTCAAAATAATTTTTAAATTTAATTTAAGAGTTGGGCACTGCTACACGCCATTGGCCCAAGCATCCAACTTAGAGCTTGGGCCAAGCATGAGGATTTTTTTATGTATATGAAATTAGCCCCATTGGGTACAACAACAGTAAAAAAAATAAAAAACTTTCTTTTCAGCCCAAGTAATTGTTAATTTTAACCTGCTCATTATATGGCTCCATCAGACCAAGATCACAATGGTAAAAAGCCTAATCAAATCTGCAGTTTTCATAACTTCATATTATATAATGACTTCGTTTTAAATTACAATAATTCTTGGTTTTAAAAAAATCAATATTTTAATTGGTAAAAAACCTTGCGTTATCATATTTTCTTCAGGGGATTAAACCATGACTAATTAAAGAACATATCTTCACACTAACTTCCAGGTAACAAAACTATTATCAAAATAAGTAATCTTTATATATTTTCTCTAATTTTCCTTTTACTTTATTAAATTTGAAAGAGTGCAGTGAGATTTAATGTGCAAAAAAAACCCATTAACATTCATTTAATTTTGCTCAATATTTTATTAGATGGGAAATCCAGTCTCAAAAGCAGATGGCATTTCAGCTAGAAGTTGAAGAGCAGTTATGCCATTTCTGTCCTTCAAGCTGTGGAGCGATACATCCAGTTCTAGCAAAAGTAAAGCTGTTTCTGCATTCATGAAATTAGACATTCAAAAATTATAAATATCTATGATACACACACACTTTTTAAATTTGAGAATTCTATAAAGAGAGAAATTGTTACCAAAGTCATGCCCTAAGATAGCAGCGCCAAGGATGGACAGGCCATCTCTCCGCATGCGGTGAATTGATAACAGGCGGTGTTTATCATCCACGCATTGTTCTGGTTTGGAACGGATTAAAAACTCCACTATTTCTGCCTCACCAAATCCAGCAGCTGTAAACAATGGGGTTTCACCGTAGTTATTTTTTTCCTTAAGGAGGTCTGGATAAAAATTAAATTTTTTATATGTTTTGGATTATTTTGATGCGTTGTAATTTTAAAAAATAAAAAATATTATTTTAATACGTGCATTTCAGCATGAAAAACACTTTAAAAAACAACCGCAATCATAATTCCCAACAGACTATAGTATCCAAAGAGTAACTGGAGAGAAAAAAATATTCGGATTTTGTTTTCTTAGTTTCAGAATAAGTGAAAACTGTATTGCATTTGTTAAACCATAATATTAATTGCAGCTTGAAATCGAGATTAACATTCTTGCTTCTAAAATAGGCAAGCAAAAAAGAAGAAAATAAATTATTACTTGTTTCCCCTTGTCCTTTTGGAATAATCCTACTTTAATTGTTCTTATTTGCTTCTTTTAGTTAGTTTGTTATTTTTTTAATGGCGTTGCCTAAATCTTATTAATATGAAATCTCAATTACTAAAAAAAATATATTCTCATTTGCTTTCTCATACATAGTTACACTTATTACATTATAATATGAGATGTTCTCATTTGCTTTAAAGAAGCATAGAATATAAAATTGTGTTTCACGCTCATGACAAATTGTCTATCACACGTGTATAATATCGCAGCGATCATCTTTCTGAATCGGGAAATGGTCGAGAATGAAAAGAACAGAGAATTCTTGTCTTTATCAGTGAAAAAAGGGAATAAGAGTCGTCACCTAATATTTTGATCACTAGGAATCCTAAATTGTCTTAGAGTTCAGGTACGAAGACTAGTTGGTTAAAGAGAAGCTATTAACACCCCTAATATACTTTATTTAAGGTAATTTATATTGTTCATTTGTCTAATATAAATTAAGGTATTATTTTGTTTTCTAATCGTCGGTCTGTCTAAGGTTTAAAAAAAATTCTCTACAATAAAAAATTCTTATCTTATAAGGTTAAAAACATAACAGTTTTAATGTCAATATAAAAAAAAAACAAATTATCTTTTGGGTTTGCAATGAACAAAAGTCAATGTTGGACTTGTTTCTAAATAACAGAAACCATTGAGCCTGGGTTGCTTTCTCGGAGAGCAAAAGCCATGTGAATACAGTTCTAATATCATATAAAATTTATCTCAATTTAAAAATTTAAGTTTTATAAATAATTTAATATCTAACTTTCTAGCATTCCATACTATCAACACCCATCTAAGCTTTTTATTTATTTTAAATAATTAAATAATACTTTGTATCGATCTCCGAAATACACTTTTCCTTTATGGTGATTTCTTGCTAATGACCTCGTCCTTTTTAGGGATATTTTCTTCCATATTAATAGTTTAATTAATCCATTTTCAGAAGTATATATTAGTTTAAGAACTTGCTTAAATGATCATTATAAAAATAAATATATTAAGATTAGATTTTGGTCAGATTTTTTTTCTTAGTTTCAGTATAAACGAAAAATGCATTGCATTTGTTAAACCATAATATTGCAGCTTGAAATCTAGATTCACATTCTTGCTTCTAAAATAGGCAAGCAAAAAAAGAAGAAAATAAATTATTACTTGTTTCCCCTTTTCCTTTTGGAATAATCCTACTTTAATTGTTTTCATTTGCATAGTCTATCTCTACCGGAGATGAACATCTCCATCTATGACGATAGCTTATAATTCTGGCCATTAAGTTTGATTCCAGGTACGGCAATTGGCAGGTCAGAGTTTTGGATAGAGTTGGTTTGAGTGTTGATTCTAGAGTTTGTGGTTGTAATAAGAGTATGATATTTTTGTGGGTTTAGTTCTGTCATTGTTTTAGGTTGTTTGTGAATTGAAAAAAGTTTAAATTCGGATCTTTTGCTCTAATACCTTGTCAACAACATAATTTTAAAACACGGCCCGGCCTGGCGGGTCGATCTGGGATCCAGCTGACCCGGGGCTGAAACCGAGCCAGGTTGAAGAAAAAATAGGGAAAGAAAAACCCGGTGTGACCTGGCTAACCTAGCAAGACCCGGTCAAAAACCCGATTGCAACTCGTTGACTTTTTTTTTTTACTAAAACAACGTTGTTTTGATTTAAAAAAAAAAATTAACCCGGTATGCCAGGTCAAAACCCGAAACCCAGGCCTTGGACTGGGCCAGCCACCGGTCCGGGTCTAAAAACTATGGTGAACAGTGTCCAGGTAGTTTAGAGACAATTGTTTGTATCGATTCATTGTGTTGTTTTTTTATTGCATAAAACTTGTACATAGACATGTACAATAAATCCTTTTTAAGGATAGAAAACTAAGAATAGAAATATATCAAAATCTTTCCTAAACTTGTTCCTAATTTCTAGTTTTTCTAATTTGTAATATTTCATAAACCAAGAATTAATCCTTTTCAACATTCGATAGAATGAGGGTCCATGTTATTAAATAGCGATTGAAGCTACCTCCATTATATGATAAGGATTTGTGTTTTATACTTATTAAAGAATTATAAAATTATATCATTTGACCTCACCTAAAAACTTAAACTATTAAAGTTAAGATTATTCTTTAATATGGTATCAGAGTTTTATTGACTAAGCAGCTACGAGTTTAAATCTCACCATCCCCATTCTATTTAATAAAAATTAAGGATAAAATAATATGAACCTGTTCAAATTTCAAGCCCAAAGAATTTTAAGTATAAAATAGTATGAGCCTTGTTTTCATTTAAGTTTTTTTAAAAATATCACATAAAAATTCTAATTCAAAATTTATTATTGAATCATTTTTTCTAATAGGTTGCTCTCAAAATAGATATCAAATTTTAAAAACAATCAGAATTCTAATTTAAAAACAATCAGAATTCTAAGTTAAAAAAAAAACAACATAAACACCAGATATTATGCTAAAAATTTTAAAATTAATTAGAAAAATAACAAAACTGAATAAATAGCAACTTTAAGCCTAATTTAGAGGGAAATTTGAGCTTCGTTGGTTATAACCATGAAGTGACAAAGGACGGGAAATGTGCAAACGAGAAGAAGTTGCACCTTTTAGATATCTTAATATGTGTTTAATTGCAGCTCAATGGTCCTTGCTAGACAAGGGGTCTGTATGCATAAAAAACACTCGAATTATAATATCAAACAATTTCTTAGTAGTGTACTCTATGTTTTTTATACTTATTTCTCATGAATCAACTCCACAATTAATTACCACCATAAACTTACTCTAGATTTTATTACTATGAAGTTCTGAGAAAACTTTACACAAAAATTTGCTTGGTTGATGAGGTTTGGGCCTGTGGATCCAAAACTTTACACAAGTTTCTCGTGGAATAAAAAAAATTCCAATGCTTAATTTAGTTTTTGAATTTAGGTGCTCAAATAATCAGAAAAGATGAAGAGAGCTTTTTGTGCCTCGAGTAAAATTCTCTGTGTAGTCCAGTGTCCAGTCACTTACCGTAATTGGATTGAAGTTCCTTTTAAAGAAGCGGAAAGAAAAATGGTCCGTCAATTACACGTAGTGGATGGTGTAGCACTTGCACATTGGTGTGGGTTATGTTGTCTCGGTGATGGTGACATGTACCATGTAGGTGGTGCGATGCACGTGGCACTTAGCACGTAGGTGGTGGTGGTGAGCTGGCATACTTTCAGCATGAAAAATTATTGTTCTCCGAACACACGTTAATAAAATGAAAAATTATTGTAACCAGATTTACATGTATTTTCTTTCTGTGATTATTTTTTTTATTGAAAAGTTTTTTTTTTAGATATTTTATTTTTTAATATCATTAATTTATTAATGTATACTATCTCTCACTCATTGATTATAATATTATTAAAAAAAATTATAATTTTTATATTAGATTTTAATATAATATAATTTTTTAGTTAAAATTATTAATATATAATTAGTTAAAAATTTACTTTACAATCCGATTTGACAATCCACTTTTACAGTGTATTTTGTTAAAAAAAAAAAAACGTTTTAACAACCTTGACATCATAACATTCAAATACCAACCTATGACAAACTATATATAATGCATTCATTGAAAAGAGCTTCAAAACCGTCATTGAAAAGAGCTCAACCACATAAATTTCACGAAACTGGATAAAAACCATACATGCAATAAAACATAATATATAATGATCTATGGTAGAGGTTCAAACCATCAAGAAAATGGAATAACCTCTATGCCGGCCAGTTAAATCTCTCATATTAATGAACTCAACGGAGCTTTTTCCCCCGTGGTAGGCAAGGGACAAGAAACGGTGTTCGAGCTTTCCTGGTTATCTTGAGAATGTTGAATGTAGAGCCCATAAATGAGACGTACAGACGGAATTGCATTATTGCAAATATTAAGACTGGAAGGAATGCAGCAATGGAAAGCAGTAATGTTGTCAACTTTTTCTCTGACTGAATGAGTATCAAGATTGTGGCCCCAAAAGATAGCATGGTCGTTATCACAGCAAAGAAGAGGAAGGTGAAGCCAACAAGAAGTTTTCGAGGAAGAGAGATGTGGAATTCTTGTAGCTCAAATGGAGAGGTCAACAAAGACAGAAATACCACAAGCGAAGTCAAGGAGCTTGCTAAGGAGAGAACATCCGAGATAGTGAAAACCAGAAAATAGGGAGAGCTGATGAAGTTGGGCGTGCCATTCTCATCAGAACCTCCAGGCACAGTATAGGCAGCTGCAAAGACAACAGTAGCAACAAGTGCAGCTACTGTGGAGCAAGACTGAGTCGTTTCCTTGATCCATTTTTGTGCATTTTCCATTTGGTCCTTGTGACTCTCTACGAAGAGCTCTTCTGCAGTCATGCCATCCTCGTTCCGAAGCGTGACATAATGAGAAGGAATTACCTCGCGCACTTGCTGCAATAATTGGGAGATAAATATGACTGTCATATATATATATATACGTATTACAGAAATGCTATTACTAGTGCAGATAATTTTTAATTGTGAATAATATTTAAATTTTTCCCTAAGTAGTTGGTTCAGCCTGATGTCTTACGTAGGTTCGAGTTTTGTTATCGCTTTTGGAGAGGTGACATCTCTACGTTTCATTAGCATTCAAATTGAATTTTTTTACAGTTTAACGGTTTTTTTATAACCTTAATTGGATTGGATAATATGGTTGAAACATATATTTTAACAGGATTTGTGCTCTTATACACCAAATGGATAATCCTGTATCAAGTCTATGAATAAATTTTATCCGGAGGTAAAGACAAAGGGATAAAAAGGGCTCACCTCAAACCATTGCAACTCCTCCTGAAGTTTAAGTGCAGGCCCAGGCTTGGTTCCTCCTCTGTAATGCTCCATATCTGCAACATGGTGCAACAATGTGTTGCCCTTCTTATCAATAACTCGATGCAGTCTAGCCAACGGTATTTTCTGTTGTTTCACAAGATTGAAGATGTTTTTCTGGCGATGCATGACGGCCACATCCAAAATGCTCTGACCCTTGTCATTGAGCTTCTCAACAGCATGGGGATATAGTTTTATTATCTCCCACACAATCTCTTCTATTCCATTTCTAGTTGCAAGAAACAGTGGGATCTGCTCCTCCCTAGTTAATGATGAGTTCATTGCATTGAGCTTCTCAATAGCATGGGGATATTGTTTTATTATCCCCCGCACAATCTCTTCTATTCCATTTCCAGTTGCAAGAAACAATGAGATCTGCTCATTGCTAGTTAATGATGAGTTAGTTACGGAAGGTTGTGCTGTTGGATGTTGGACTTCTTCTATTTCTTTTGCTTTGCTAGTGATTTCAGAAGTTTGCCCCAAATAAGAGAACTCGTTCTCTCCCTTTTTATCTTTCCCCCCGCCCATTCCCTGCTCTTCTTCTTTTCCTTTTTTTTGGTCTCCTTGCTTAACTTGTGATGAGGGTGGACCAGTTTGTTTTTCTTCTTGGCCTTCCTCTGTTTTTCTGACGCTCTTCCATGACTCATCTTTCTTTATTAGGATTTTGGCGAGTCTCAAAGCAAATACATGATTTATTTTCTGGTTCCAGAATCTTTCTAGCCTAACTGGCCAAAATCCGACTTTATGATCATGCGAAAGGGAATGAAATTAAACATAGATGAGAGCTAGCCATTTTTATGAAATAAAAAGAAATGTTAATGATAGAAGGTTGTACCAAAAAGATAGTAAAAGGTTAAAAAAAAGAGACATGCTAAATTTAGTGGAAGCACAATTAATTTTCATATAGAAAACAAAACAACACCAAAATATATTGTTCTTTTAGGAAGAGGTTCTTCTCTGATGACTCCCAAGATTTATTTGCGTAAGCATCTAAAAATAGAATTTGAACCTTTACCTCTTTATCTCTTAAAGTTGTATTTTCCATGCAATTCGTGCAGCCACTTGACTGTTAAGTTTATGAAGATGTAACATCGAATCCCATTTGTTTCAAGCACAAGGACTATGCAAGTATTAAATGTGATTTAAATATAACACTTGTAAAATTTGATGGAAGGAACATAACGAGTCAAAGTTTGTAGAATTTACTAATTGGGAAGAACCACTCTGTTTGTGTAGCAGAGGTCCATAAAATCTTCCTTTCGAAAAGAAGAAGAAAACAAACGAACATGAATGAAATGTAATCTAATCTCGATATGCAAAGGGAGCTCAATTGTGTCCAATACCTTTAGGTACCTTTAAATAGTTGAGTAGGCCGCCTCTTTGACTCCTCTCCAAGCAGCTCCCCAAACCGCTCTCAAGATCTCTCACACCCTGCCCTGCCTGGCCCCTAGTTTCTAGTTGTAATTTTACCTTGTGGTGACGTATAACAGGAAGGCCTGCAATATAATTTAGAGTTCAAATTATATGTATGTATGTATGTATGTATGCATGTATATATATATATGTATGTATATATGTATGTCCATGGTATTCAAACAAGAAATATGTAGGAAGTATTGTAAGGTCTAATAAAGTGGTTGGTGTAGGCATACAACAGTAGAAGAGTGTTTCAAATATGCCCATGGAATATGCACTCTTAAAAGCAGATGGCATATCGGCTAGAAGTTGAAGAGCAGTCCTGTCCTTATCGTCCTTCAAGCTGTGTAGTGATTTATCCGGTTCTAGCAACAGTAAAGCTGTTTCTGCATTCATGAAATTGGGCATTAAAAAATTATACAATATCTTATATATATGTGTATAGTTTTTAAAATTGAGAATTATATAAAGAGAGGAATAATTATTACCAAAGTGTTGCCCTATGATAGCAGCGCCGAGGATGGACAGGCCATCCTTCGATCGCTGGCGGTGAATTGATAATATGCAGCCATTACAATCCACGCATTCTTCTGGTTTGGACGCTATTAAAAACTCCACTATTTTTGCCTCACCAAATGCAGCAGCTGTGAACAATGGGGTTTCACCGAACTCATTTGGAATGGAAATAAGGCGAGGACAACGTTCAACCAAGAGTACTACGGCCTCAGAATTCCCGTAGATGGTTGCCTCGTGAAGAACCGTATTTCCAAATTTGTTTCGTGTCTCAGTTAAAAATTCTACTACCTCCATGATTTCAAGTAAATCTTTAAGTGGTCGCTCTGCGTTGCTGTGCACAGCTAGATGAAATCCAGTATCCAAAGAGAGAGTAACTGGAGAGTACAAAAATGCGAAATGTTCCTGATAGTAGTCAATCATCCTTTTCCAGTCTCCATTCATGGCTGCTATATAAGGTATCTCACTTATTGGAAGAGAACTCATATTTGCTCTCTACATAAAATTATGCAAGTAACTATTGTTAATGAACAATCTCAACTCAAAGATAATTAAAGCTGAAATCCTAAGGAACTTCATATTAACTCATAGTACTGATCATTAATATAATGGAAAACAAAATTAGGAAGTAAACACTCAAACAGAAGTGCAAGTATATCATGAACATACATACCTAATAGCAATGGAAATGATCGAAATCAACAAGAGAACTTGTTTCCAGCGAGATGACTACAAAGAAACAACCTAGCTAGTAGTTTTTCCTTCTTAAACCGTTTGAGAAACCTATAAAAAATGGTTCCTTGTTGGAGAAAAAAAGAAGAAGTAAATTAGTATATCTGTGTTTTGCTTGTTTAGTTTATAAAGTGAAACTATTATGAGAATATATATAATAAAGCTAAAGTTTTATTTATTTCCTTCATAGGATTAATGTAGTAAACAAAACCTATCGTATGTGTTCATGTGTTCATGTAACGCTAGCACCAGGTCCTTGCATGTATATATCTCCTTTGATGAACTGTGATTTGATTGAATTTAGCATCGTTATGCAAGAATCATTTCAATCCAAGTATCAATATTAACCTTTTAACACAGGGGACTTACACACAAAATTCAAATATATTCATTCTTTATTTATTATCTAACAGTAAAGATAATAGTGGGTCGATCTTTAGAGGTTGGTTTCAGTTCGAATATTTGAATATTTATATATTATTCATCAAGTATTAGATATTAATTCAGATATAAATTAAATTATTTATTATTAACCACAAAATAAAAGGTAATATATATATGTGTGTGTGAATTATTTTAATGTTAGGGTATACATTATACATTATTATATAAAATCTTCCCATCCATCAATTTCAAGTTAAATTTGTGAGATTTGAATTTCTAATTATTTAATCAAGGTTCTCATAACATACTAAATTAAATTATTGAAATGGGTTCATTAAAAAAAACTTCAACTTTATAATGTTTAGTCCATTCAACATTTTTTATATTCTCTCAATTGAAATTAGTTATCTTATATTTTTTCTAGTTTAATTAAAAAATATATAAAAATTACAAGATTTGAAATCTTTACAGTTTAGTTATTATAATTTTGATATCATATTAAATAATTATTTTAATTTAAAATTTTAATTTATTAAATATAATTTCAAAAATGATTTTATATCAACTTTTTAATATTTCACACTATCAGTGCCCATCTTACCTTTTATTTTTTAAAATAATTAAATAATAATTTGTATTGATCTCTTAAAATATATACACTTTTCTTTTTTGGTGAATTAAAGATGATTAGCTCTTCCTTTGCAGGAATATTTTATTCAACATTAATAGTTGAATTAATCCGTTTCAGAAGTACATATTATTACTGTTTTTTTTAGCTTATGAACCTGTTTAATTGATCATTATAAAAATAAATATATTAAGATTAGATTTAGGTCAGATATCTTTCTTATTTCATTATATATGAAAAAAAATGTATTGCATTTGTTAAACCATAATATCGCAGCTTGAAATCGAGATTCACATTCTTGCTTCTAAAATAGGAAAGCAAAAAAGAAGAAAGTAAATTATTACTGGTTTCCCCTTTTGCTTTTGGAATAATCCTACTTTAATTGTTCTCATTTGCTTTCTCGTACATAGTTACAATTATTACACTATAATATGATCAGATCTTCCCATTTGCTTTTTCGTACATAGTTTCATTAATGATTACACTGCAACTTTAAAGAAGCATAGAATATACAATTGTGTTTCACGTTCATGACAAATTGTCCTTGAAATCTATTTTTCCAACAAGCCATAGGGACATCATTTCCTTCTGCTTGGAGCATAGAGTGCTTGGAAATGATCACCGACCCGCTACTAGGCTAAAAGGGTAATCCCCCCGCCTAGAAACATGGCATCAAAAGCATTAAAGTTTCAGAGAAGAAAATACGTACTTGAACAAGGCAGGCCGGGAATAATATTTGCAGTGTAATTGTATTTATAAACCCAGTCTTTGAACTTTCTTCTTGGAAAAGAACATGTATTATTAATGGAGGAATTGGTGATCATCAATTCTATCTGGTGCTTTTTACAGAGGATAAATCATTGGTAGCCATGTGTCATGCAATTATGGAGACAGAGAGAAAAAATGCAAGAGATATGTCAGCACACCAATTAGTGTTATTATTGAATTATTTTTTTCTAATAGGTTGCTTTCAAAATAGAGATCAACCTTTTAAATAGATAGGTTTTAAATTTACTTTTAAAAATAAAAATAATCAGAATTTTAATTCAAATTAAAAAAATAATATAAACATACCAGATATCATGTTGAAAATTTCAAAATTAACTAAAAAAATAATAAAATTAAATAAAATAATAACTTTAAACCTAATTTGAAGGGTAATTTAAGCTTTGGTGGTTATATCCAGCTGACACTATAAAAACAGCATTCAGAATCTTCCAAAAAAATTTAAGACATATTAAATAATTAAATCAATGTTATGGATATTTTCATCAGACAAGTTATTTTGCGACCCATATAATCTAAATATTGATCAAAATTTATTGTATCAAGATCCTTGTAATACCTAATAGTGCTGTGGAATACAATAAATTGTCCCCCTCAAGTTGATTGAGAAAATCGAAGAGAGATATCCATTAATAATAATAACCATAAACTTACACCCAATTTTACTACAAGCAACCGATTGAAGCAACATTTTAGTCCTATCTTCATTAAGTTAAATTCCAACATGTTACTCATTATATATAAGACATTAATTTATGTTAAATAATTATCCCAACCCAATAATTTAAATTGTGAGGTAAATTATAAGATATCATTTATATTATTCTGTAACACACCTCCTAAAATAAAAGACCTTTAGACTTAAAAGTTGTATAAATCCATATTATTTTGTGTTTAATTTTTATCAAATGAATGAGAGTGGTGAAATTCTCGTGATCGCTTGATGATTAAGGCTGTAATAACATGTCAAATAATCATTCCAACGCAATAGTTTAAACTATTACGTGAGATCTTCAAAATATAATTTATATTATTCTTTAACATAAAACTATCATTAAAGAGCACAACCTCATAAATATCACGAAATTTAAGATTTAGATGATTTTTTTTATTAAATAAGTATTTTTAAAATTATAGTTAATATAAAATACACCACCAAACAGATTACTCTTGAATGACACGTCATCGGGAATCACAATCTTAGCCCTTAGGAATGCCAATTTGTCCCGGTCCATCAGGGAGCCACTCCGATCCGTCTGGAAAACAAGTTGGTGTGCCCAGACCCATACGAGCCACATCCCAGCCCAAACAAATCTTTTTAGTTTTATCAGTAGTGGGCCATTGATGGGGCCTCGGGCCACCACCTCTGCTCCCCATTCGACAAAATAAATTGCTTTTAGGTGATTTTTATAGGTCTTGCTTGTCGAGTAGCAATCCATGAATAAGACTTGGACATTTATCTATTGTTTTTTATGGTTCCTAATTTCAACGGTTGAATAGTCGTTTTTTAAATAATTAAAAGGAATATCGATGGAGCCTCCAAAAACTACCATATGTATTCCCTCTCGGGCTAAATATATAGTTTTTAGATGGTTTTCATAGGTCCAGCTTTCGTTTTTAGGTAGCAATCCAAGAGATAGATTTGAATATTTGATCTATTTTATTATTATTCCTATTCCAGTTTTTATTTTTCATTGTTATATGTATAATAAATCAATATACTATATTTTGTTTCATGCTAAAAGCACACCTTCATAGCTCCAAATTCCCTAGTACATTAAATGTCCGTGTGTCTTGCTCAGGATTTTCATTGTCTAGCATGATATCTGAACTATTTCGAGTCTCTCGCATTTTCTTTTTTTAATTCTCTTGCAGCTCTCTCAATCTTAGGATTACAAAGCAGCAACGGCTGGTTGTTATTGCTTCTCATGCACTAGACAACACATCTAAAAAACTAAAAGCAAAAGACAATCAAATTAGATCAAATTTAATTTATATTGATATTATTAGTAATTTTATCTAAAATCTTCGGCAACGGCGCCAAAAACTTGTTGTTTAATTTCACAAGTGCACGAATCGTAACAAGTAATAAAGTGATGAGTAGAGTATCGTTCTACGAGGATTTATAAAAATTACTACTAATTACCAAAATCTTTTAAATTATGATCTATTTGAGGAATCGAATGAGATAGTTTATGAAACAAAAATTAATAATTAAAAACAAACAACCAATTGATTAAATATTAATGAATTCAATTGTACTGATTCTAGGATTTTTGACTTGCTGTAACTATTCCTATGTGAATTTTCTCAATTGAATTAATTACTCCTAATGTTGATAATTAGATTTTTCTAATTTAAACATTAATCTCTCTCAAGTATCAATGTTTTGTAAACCTTCATCTCAGATATTTGAAAATGGTGACGAACATCTAGAACTGAGTTGTATAGCTTCCTTTGCAGAACATAATAAATCAATGTTTGGTTTTACTGCTGAGTTATGCTTATTCAGTAACCTAATATTTGAAAACACATTAATTTTCTAGGAGGTCAATAGTTCAAAACGAAATCCAAAATTCTAATTATTTTGTGCAATACATCAAAAATATTTTAAAATTAAGCATGAATAGTGAAAAATATTCATGCTGAAAATTCCCTTATCAGCCCAGGCATGGATACTCCACTGTTTTTCCCCTTCTCTGCAACATGATGCAACAATGTGTTGCCCTTACTATCAACAACTCGACGCATTCTAGCCAATTGTATTTTCTGTTGCTTCAGAAAATAAAAGATCTTTTTCTGGCGATACATGACGGCCATATCCAAAATGCTCTGACCCTCCTTATTGAGCTTCTCAATAGCATGAGGAAGTAGTTTTATTATCATCTCTACAATCTTTTCTATTCCCCTTCTAGTTGCAGTAAACAATGGGCTCTCCACCTTAATACTTAATGATGACTTTATTAAAGAAGTTTGTGCTGTTGGACATTGGACACTTTTTATTTCTTTTGCTTCGCTAGTGATTTTATAAGTTTGCCCATCTTCTTTATTTTGGTCTCCTGTTACGATTTGTGATGAGAGCAGAACGGTTTGTTTTTTCTGGTTCCAAATTCCTTCTAGCCAACATCCTACATCATGCTCATGCGAAAGGGAATGAAATTAAACAAGCATGAGAGCTAGCCATTTTTATGAAATGGAAAGAAATGTTAATGAGGACAGTCAGTAGAAGGATGAACAAAAAAAAAGTCAATGATAGAAAAAGGTGAAAAAATAGAGATAAGCTAAATTAATTATCGTATATAAAACAAAACAACGCCAAAATAATTAAAAGAAGAAATGCATCTATAAAAGTCAGCCACATTTGTGTCCAATACCTTTAGGGACCTTTAAATATTTGAGTATGCCGCCTCTTTGATTCCTCTTCGAGACACTCCCCAGATCTCCTGAGTTCCTCCCCAGACCGCTCTCAAGATCTCTCACCCCCTTCCCTGCACGGCTCCGACTTTTTGTTAACAACCATTGACAATGGCAGCAGCTGCAGCTGGAGTTGCACCAACCATGTGCACCCATCCAAGATGTCAAAGGTTGGCAGCCATCATTGTTAAAGAAGGGCTGGAGTTGGCAGCCACCTTTGTTGAAGAAAAGTAGAAGCTGGTGGCAACATTTGCCTATAAAAGGGCACCGAGAGTGAGAGCAAAATGTGTAGAGTTGTGATAATGTGAAGAGAGTAGAGTGAAAGTGAAGGGCTGCAATGGCAGCAGCCTTGCTGCCATTGCAGCAGCTGCAAGTGCAGTAAGAGAGCTGGGAGTTGAGTTTGAGTGAAGTGATCCTCCTCCTCCATGTATTGTGTTGTAATCCTTTCTCTATCTCTAAATAATATGGATTCTCTCCCGTGGATGTAGGCGGTTTTACCGAACCACGTTAAATATTGTGTCTCAGTGTGCTTCCCCTCCACTTTGAGCAATTATCAGTACATTCCCGGTCGGATTTTCCACAACACTTTTTTCCTTTGATTTTACCTCGCGGTGACGTGGAACAGGAAGGCCTGCAACATTATTTTTTTTGGTAATAATCAAAAGTTTTATTAAGAAAAAAGCTACAAAGATAATAGTGTAAATGAGCAGAGGAAGGCCTGCAACATAATTTAGAGTTCAAATTATATACATATATATATGTATGTGTATGTCCATGGTATTCAAACAAGAATATGTAGGTATTGTAAGGTCTAATAATGTGGTTGGAGTAGGCATACAACAGTAGATGAGTCTTTCAAATATGCCCATGGGAAATTCACTCTCAAAAGCAGCTGGCATTTCGGCTATAAGTTGAAGAGTAGATATTTGATTTCTGTCCTTCAAGCTGGCGAGCGATTTATCCAGTTCTAGCAACAGTAAAGCTGTTTCTGCATTTATGAAATTAGGAAGACAAAAATTATACAATATCTTATACATGCATAGTTTTAAATTTGAAAATTCAATATAGAGAGAAATTGTTACCAAAGTTTTGCCCTATGATAGCAGCGCTAAGGATGGACAGGTTATCTACCGTTCTCTGGCGGTGAATTGGTAATAGGAGGCCATCATCATCCACGCATTGTCCTGGTTTGGATCTGATTAAAAACTCCACTATTTCTGTCTCTGCAAATCCGGCAGCTGTAAACAATGGGGTTTCACCGAACTCATTTGGAACCGAAAGCAGCTCGGGACAACGTTCTACCAAGAGTTTTACAGCCTTATTATTGCCATAGATGGTTGCTTCGTGAAGAACCGTATTTCCAAATTTGTTTGTTTTCTCGAGAAATTCTGTCTCAGTTAAAGGTAATTCGCTTTTCGTCATGATTTCAAGTAAATCTTTAAGTGGTTGCTCTTGTTTGCTGCACACAGCTATATGAAGTGCAGTCTCCTTAGAGGCCGTAAGTGGAGAGTGCAAATATTCGGAATGTTTCTTATAGTAGTGAATCATGCGATCCCATTTTCCATTCATGGCTGCTCTATAAGGTGCCTTCAGTATTGCCTCAGAACCCATAATTGCTCTCTACCTGAAATTATGCAAGTAACTATTGTTAATGAGCAATCTCAACTCAAAGCTAATTAAACTGTTACGTGAAATCCTAAGCAGGTTTGTATATATTTACTCATAATACCGATCATTAATATAATGGAAAACAAGATTCGGAAGAAAACACTCAAAGATAACTGTAAGTATATCATGCACTTACATACCTTTTAGTAATGGAAATGATTGGATTGCTGCTATAGCTAGCTCTTGGTAAAATCAATGTCAACAAGAATACTTGTTTTCAGAGAGATGACTACAATGAAACAACTTAGCTTGCAGTTTTTCTTAATAAAGCCGTTAGAGAACCCTTTATATACAATCTTTTATAGAACTATTCCTCGGTAAGAATATATAATAAAGTTGAATTCTTATTTATTACTTTTATAAGAATAAAATAAAGTTGATAGAATAAAACGTCTTTGTAAAAGTGACATATTGGGGAGCATCAACTATTTGTCAAGTCCTTGTCCTTGTAAAAGAGACATACTGGAGAGGCTAACAACGGCAGGTCCATTCAGCCCACTGGACCGCCTGCCTTAGTTATTTTTCTCATGTATTAAGTTATGGCCAAATTAATATACATTAGTCCAAATGTATAGTCACCAAATTTATTAAGATAAATGCATTGTAACATTGCTTTTACGTGTCAGTATATGTACATTTTAGCCGGCTGGAACATCAAGGGCAATTGCCTCCAGTCATCATCTATTATATATGTTGTGTTTTCTATTATAGTATCAGAGCATCTAACTTAACTACATAATGGCCTCACCGAAAAACATGGCATCCACTAGAAGTGTTTCAGAGGTGCTACCGATTCCAATAATTGATATTATTTGCAGTTTACATCATCAAAACCAATTATCTTTTCCATTTTTTCCTTTGTCTGGTCTCTGTTCCCTTTTCTTCGTTGCAGCAGCCGTACTTTTATGGCTTCTATTTTTTCTTCTTTCTGTTGATGCCTTTTTTTTCTACTTCTTCGGCTATCTTCTTATTAGCCAAAACTTAATAAAATCTCGACTATTATCTAAAAAAAGGTCTACTGAATTGGACGAATACATAACGACCCTTCTATTTGCAGCTTAAACAAGTTTTGATTTAGACTTTCATGCTTTGGCCTTTTCTTTTGTATTTTAGACTATGTTTTTTCTTTTGCTAGTTCACGATCAACTTGCTGGCACTAGCTATTATATATCCTCCCGGATTTTTTTTTAGATAATAGTCGAGATTTTATTAATTTTTGGGAAGATAGCCAAAGAAGTCGGAAAAAGACAACAACAGAAAGAAGAACAAAAGAAGCCATAAAAGAACGGCTGCTGCATGCAACGAAAAGAAAGGGAACAGAGACCAAACAAAGGAAAAAATGGTAAAAGTCAGCTGTGAGTTTATTCTGTTATTCCAGAATTTGATCCCATCAGAGCTGATCCCTAGATCCATTCCGGTGTAAGAAAGAGTGTTTCTTTCTATCAATCTTCAACCATAAGGAAAGCCTGTGATGAATCAAGTAGAATCAACCCTGAAGATCTGGAGTGGCATCATTAAAGACTACATCATTCTGATGAAGCCACAGACTCCAAACAATACAAGTAAAGAAAAGTTGCCATGAATGTTTCCGAAATTTGCCTTGCACAATTGTAGACCATCGGTAACACATATCATCAACAGTTTTTGGGAAGCAGCCACTAATACCCCACCAAGATAGAGATTTCAACCATAACTTCCAAGCAAAAACACATTGCATGAAAAGATGGATTCAAGTTTCAATCCTTCTTTTATAGAACACACATCGAGCTTGCTGAAGTTAAAGCAAGTCACGCTGAAACAAGAAATCATGAGTGCATACTTTATCTTGAACAAGCAGCCAAAGAAACAATTGAACCTTGGGGGAGCATCTTTTAACCAAACTGAAGAGTGCAAAGGTGTAAAGATATCAAAGACCTAGTCTTGCCACATGTCAAGAGATTAGAAGATCAAGTGGATAAATATTGTTAGTATTGTTATACAGTTAAGAAAGTTTGTTAGCATTGAGGTTAGAAGCTTGTTCACGTTTTCCAACTATAAATTGATATAAAGGTATGTAACAATGTGAAAGAATTCATTAACAAAAGAGTATAATTGATCCTTCTCTCTTCACTTTTTAGAAATTCTGCTTTATTTTTATGTAATTCTGCTATCTTTACAAAAGGTAGGCCACCACCATAAAGCACTAAAAATACACATGTTCATAAAACACTAAATTCTAATTCAAATTCAAACACGCACACATTAAACATTTATAATTTATAAAATAAACCTTCTGAAATTCATAAATTAATCTAGAAAAATTGTTGAAAACCAAGGAACAATGCTCAAAACTTCTGAAAGTGCTGAAATAATGGCGCCGCGTGGGTACCGTACGCCACCACCAATTGGTCCCACCAAATCCGACTTCTCCGCAATGCCCCAAGCTTCAGTGATTTGTTGAGCTTACCATTCACTAGTCCCCCAGTAAAATGCCCACCCTTTATCAATCACGTGATTCATTGCCCTCACTGTCTCTTCAATAGGAGTGGGCGATGACAAGAGATAACATCAACATAGTCCATATCCAATCTCTTAAGAGAAACCTTAGTACCCTCGAGAATATGTTTCCTAGACAAGCCTTTATCATTAGGACCAGGACCTCCCCAAAAGATCTTACTAAACACAGATTGCTTGACCCATGATTTCTTCGGCTCTTCCATTAGCATAAGCCTCTGCGTTATCAAAGAAATTGACACCATGGTCTCTGCAACATTGCAACAGTGATCTCGCTTCTTTGACATTTAGCTGGTTCCCAAAACTTTCCCAAGCTCCTTAATTATGAGAGCTGGCTCACTTTCAGCCCTGATCTCCCTAGATTCTTGTATTGTATTTTTTATTTTTTTTCCTTTTGGGGTGGATTGAAGAGAGAGAGAGGCGTGGAAGAATGGAGGAAGTGAAGTGCAATAGTACTGGTGTGTAGTGGTTGTTATGGCTGGCTGAGGTAAAGGCTTTTGGTGGTGACTTGGAGGGTGGGGTTGTTGGTGATGGTGTCACTGGAGGTGTAGAAGTGGGAGGTGGGTTAATTATTTTGGTCTAAAGAGAGGGATGAAGCTTTGTATCAGTGAGAGTGGGTCTTGTTGTAAAAAACTGATATATAAAAAATAGATTAATGTTTATGAACTGAGAAAAAAAATAAAAAATAAAATCTTTACAGTTGAAAAAACAAAAAGCACAAAATATCTTAGTTAGTTACTGTCTTTCTCAATATTTTATTTATAAAAGGAAACAAACATTATAGAAATTAACAACATGGTCTCTCCAACAATGCAACAGTGAACTTGCTTCTTTGACGTTTTGTTGGTTCCCAAAACTTACCCAAGCTCCATATGAGAGCTGGCTCACTTTCAGCCCTGATATCCCTAGATTCTTGTATTGTATTTTTTATTTTTTTCTTTTGGGGTGGATTGAAGTGAGAGAGAGGCGTGGAAGTATGGAGGAAGTGAAGTGTAATAGTGGTGTGTAGTGGTTGTTATGGCTGGCTGAGGTAGAGGCTTTTGGTGGTGACTTGGAGGGTGGGGTTGTTGGTGATGGTGTTACTGGAGGTGTAGAAGTGGGAGGTGGGTTGATTATTTTGGTCTAAAGAGAGTGATGAAGCTTTGTATCAGTGAGAGTGGGTCTCCCGGTGCTTGCGAGTTAGGGAAGATGATGGAGAGGGTTGTTGGTTTGGGTTGTTACGGGTTGGTGCTAGTTTTGTTTATTGGGTCTCGTTTTGTGTGTGTGTGGGTGTGTGTGTGATTGCGAGCTGGTTGATGTTCACAGAACACGAAAAATTCTAATTCTAATTCTAATTCAAACGCACGCTAAATATTTATAATTTACTATTCCTGCACTTCCAGAACGACCACACATTAAACATTTATAATTTACATCCAAATTTATTACCATAACTGATTGAAGCAAGCTTGAAGGCCTGTCATCATAGCATTCAAATACCAACCTGTGACAAACTATATATAATACATACTGGCTTTAAGGCCGTCATTGAAAACAGCACAACCACATAAATATCACGAAACTGAATCACAACCATACATGCAATAAAACACAATATATAATGATCTGTGATAGAGGTTCAAACCATCAAGAAAATGGAATAACCTCTATGTCAGTTAAATCTCCCATAATAAGCAACTCGACGGAGCTTTTTCTGCCGTGGTAGGCAAGGGACAAGAAACCGTGGCAGAGCTTTCCCGGTTATCCTGAGAATGTTGTATGTAGAGCCCATAAATGAGAAGTACAGACGGAATTGCATTATTGCAAATACTAAGACTGGAAGGAATGCAGCAATGGAAAGGAGTAATGTTGTCAACTTTTTCTCTGACTGAATGAGTATCAAGATTGTGGCCCCAAAGGATAGCATG
>Ga0325410_1001484_pt1 | contig 25990 bp, 20 predicted proteins | sample PopdelMetagenome_16_FD_206182 | JGI IMG/M metagenome (GOLD analysis project Ga0325410, IMG submission 206182) | Populus deltoides microbial communities from Bellville, Georgia, United States - Xylem-PdIQD-R3 | ecosystem: Host-associated > Plants > Phyllosphere > Stem > Wood/Secondary xylem...
TCCGCCAATCACTGTCTCAAAATTCTTTGTGATATCATAGTAGGTTCTCTGAATTTTTAAACTATAGGAAGATTCAGTTGTGCTAGCATGAAAGATCACTTGAAGGATGCCATTAACGTTAGCTCAATGATCTCTACACTAGCAAATTACTTAGATGATACAAACACCTCTCAAAGATTGTGCTCTCTATTATTGAATGAATTCAATTATCTTCTTTGGTCAAGGGCCATTGTCCTTGGTGGAAGATTTAAGTTGGGATTTATAAATAGTTTTACCATTTCTCCTGAAGTGAATGACCTGAAATATGAAGCATAGTTGTCTAAAGACCAACTGGTTATGTCCTGGATTCTGAACTCCATAGAAAAGAACCTTGCTAAGATTTTTAGTTTCTCAGAATATCATTGGACCTTTAGGATGTTATTCGTGATATCTATGGAAATCAAAATAACTCTATCAGGATTTTCCAGATTCATCGTGAAGTTGCCAACCTTCACCAAGAAGGAAAACCTTTTTGTTCAGCTAATAGGAAGCTTTAAAAGCTTATGGAATGAATTGGAAATGTATCACTCTCACACTACAGATGCTGCCATACTACGAAAAGGAATTGAGGAGGATATAATTTTTCAACTATTGACAAGTCTTAGTCTAGATTTTGATGACCTGCGAAGCCACATTCTGATGAATCCAAAAATGCCATCCTTAAAGTCAGTTTGCGCCACCATTCAACGTGAAGAAATATGCAGAAAGGTAATGACTCATGAAGTTGGAGTATCTGTTACTCATGCTTATTAGACCAAATTGATATCGTAAGATATGAACTCTGGAATCTTTGATCATGGTCAGTCTCATGGTTAATACAAATCACTATTTGATAATAAATCTTATAAAGGGAAATGAACTAATTTGAAGTGCCTACACTGCCATAATCTTGGTCATCATATGAATCGTTGTTGGCTTCCGCATCCTGAAATTAAGCCTAAATTTGTAAAGGATTAGAGGAGACAACCAAGACGTGTAAGTAATCATAAGCTATAGCTTGCACATAACCATGCATATTTCACCGAGACCTTCTTCGCCAATCTTGCAACCCTAATATCTGATTTTGCAAATTATTTGCAAGTCAAGCAAGGCCAAGGAAAGTCACATGATCAACCAACCAGTCAAGACCAGAAGCACTCAACTGCCTTTTTCCGTCATTTTGCTGATTTTCTAGCAGAAAAAGACCTAAAAAATAGCTAAGGTAAACTGATTGCTTTCATGACTGCATCAAAACTTGTAAATTTGCATGATCTTTGGATAATTGATTCTGGTGCCACTAATCACATGTCAAACAAATTAAATATCATTCATGATTTTAAGTCATTCGTCCATCCCACCTTTGTGTCTGTTGCTAATAGGAAAAATGCTTATGTCAAGGGGAATAGAAAGATCAACCTACTCTGTTGTAACCTAATTTTGGATTCACCAATATTTTCTTGAATGTTATTTTATTTCTATTATTATTCATAAAAATCCAAAAAAATTAAGAAAAAGTTTAAAATTCAAAAATATATTTTTCTCGAGTCAACCACATCTTTCCATCGAAATCGAGTCCACCGAGTCAATACGGGTCAAACCATGTCGACCACGGTAAAAAATGAGTTTCTTGCCGTTTCGGGTTAGAACCGTCATTTTCGACCAAAATCGAGTTCACCAGATCAATATGGGTCAAACCATGTCGACCAGGGTAAAAAAATGAGTTTCAGGCCATTTCGGGTCAGAACCGTCATTTTTGGTCAAAATTGTTATTTTTGGTCAAAACCCGGTCCACCGGGTTGATACCTATCGAAAGTTTTTTTAGTGTTTCAATGTAATTTTTGGTAATTAAAATTGATTTTTAGCGGTTGAAACGAGCTTTTTCTAATACTGATTTGAGTTTTTAATTTTATCTATATAAATATTTATTATTATATGTAATAAAACAAAATCAATATTGCAGAAATTTGTCATAACAGGTATGCCGATGGTAGGCGAAGTAGTTGTGGCGATGAAATTTTTCTTTAAAACAGATCCGTGCCACCTGCATTAGATCTTGATGTCCCTCATTATTGGCTATAAATAGCCAGTAACAATTCACCAGAAAGGGGAGAAAAAGAAAAAAAAAAGAAAGAAAGGGATTTGTGATTACTATTTAAGTATTTTTTGTTATTCCTTCACACTAGTAAGATATTGATTTAAAAAAAAAACATTTGAAAATCCCAAAAATATCCCAACCATTAGATCTAATAGTATTTAGTTCTGGACCTTTGATTTAAAAGGATACAATATGGCTTACCACACTAGAATAAAACCCAAATCCATCTCAGCCCTTAAAACAATCGGTCCTTCAATCCTGTTGTGCCACGTCACCCGGTGTACCAACCTCTCAGTATACCGCGCCACACCAGATCAAAGATCAGCTCATCCGGACCGTCAGATCAACTTGCAGATCAAGCCAATCACAGCAGAAGAATCAGTTCATCTGCGATCCAACAGTTCACAACCTTCAGCTGCACTGATGTACCATGCTAACGTTCACACCGTAGCACAATCTCAGAGTCTCTCTCTCCTCTCACAGGCAATTCTCTCTCTCATTCGATCTCCCATTTCCAGCCGTTTGAAGCCTCCGAACTACCACAAAAAGGTTACTAAACTCCTATACAGAAAAACCCGGCCGGTTTCAGTGTTTTCTCTTCCCTATCTAGTCGGAAAAAGGCCGCGATTTTCATCGGCCACCAGAAGCTTCAAATCGACGATTCTCCCTCATCAGCCTTCAATGGCCGTCGAAACCACCGTCATCAGAATCCTCTCCCTCATATCTACCAGAATCAACCATTTGTTGACTGGAAACCTCGCCAAAAAAGTTTACCGCCTCCAACAGTAACCGCGCGTGAGCCACAAGCGCCACCAGGGGCATTTTCAAATTTTTTTGAGAAATTCAAAGGGTATTTCGGTCTTTTACCTATACAGTGGCACTCAAGTAATTTTTTGGGGTTCCTAATGGTATTTTTGATATTTTAATATATATAAATACTTGTAAATTTTCTTGCATGTGAAAAAAACAAAAAAACCAAAAATAAATATAAAAGGAATAACGACGTAAGTCCAACACCCATCTTATTATGTCATCGTTCATGAGGTCCAAAGCCCAATTCTCAAGTGTGGTTATACCCATTTCTCAACGATATCAAAATAATTTTTGTTTTATAAATGAATATTGTTTGTCGACATGTCTCTTTTATTTACAGAAAAGGACCGATGTCAAAAATTTAAATACCAAATATGGATTATGTCAATTATTTCTTTTGGTAACCCAGACGTAATTCTCCTTTTTAGGGACAAACATCAATATTTTAAACGAGTCTTCTATTTTTTAGGGATTGATGTCATTTTTGACGTATCTCCTATGAATATTGTTTGTCGACATGTCTCTCTCTTTTTTTTACAGAAAAAGGACCGATGTCAAAATTTTAAATACCAAATATGGATTATGTCCATTATTATTTCTTTTGGTAACTCAGACGTAACTCTCTTTTATAAAGACAAATGTCAATATTTTAGACGAGTTTTCTAGTTTGAAGGACTGATGTCATTTTTAACGTGTCTCCTATTTTAGGGACCGATATTAACAATTTTTAACAAAACAAAATTGCAAATAAGCTCAAAATATAATAGCATTTGAATCAAATAAAAAACACACAAGGAAGGGTAACTTTTCTTTTGAAAGGATGTTTTAAGGGTGGTGTCTACCTTCCTTTAATCATAACTAACCCAGTACCTAAATCTTTGGGACCAATGTCTAATTTGGGATTTCTAATTCCCTCAAATTACTAGATAGCGACTCCAATAAAATCTTCATTTCCCCCAATAAAGAAAAAAACCCTTTTTGTTAAATAAACAAAAAGTGGAGTCGTCGCGCGACGTCGTGTATCGACATACTCTTTAATAAGATAATGTCAGATGCTCTTTTCTTACCATCATTTCCATTTTAATTACTTTCTGTTAGTAAATTACATCTACTCTAATATGAAGTGATTTTTACCCCTTTCAAGTATGTGTTTTAGGATCTTGTCACCAAGAAGATGATTAGTGAATGATTTTTTTCTACATAGTCTTTATTATATCTCTTATAAATCTCAAACCTCCAAGGGCTTTCAAGCAACAACTAATACTTCACATGAGATCCTCTTATCGCATTATCATCTAGCTCACCCTTCAGAGTTTGTCCTTAGTAAAATAAAATCGCTTCAAATACATGAACCTCTTAATTGTGAGATTTGTCATTTTTTGAAATCTACAAAACTTCCTCTTACTTTTTCGATGTCAAAAACCACTCATGCTTTTGAACTTGTTCATTCAAATGTATGGGGACCTTTCTATACTTTCATTGATGGTTTTATATATTTTGTTACCTTCATCGATAATTTCTCTAGAGTTACTTGGATGTATTTGCTAAAAACTAAGCATGATGTATTCGATTGTTTTAAAGACTTTCATTTGTTCACCCTTAATTAGTTTTTTGCTCATATTAAAATTCTTCGATCTGACAATGGCACCAAATATATGTCCAAAAACATGTCAAAATATTTACGTTCTAATGCAATGTTGCATCAGACTAGCTGTGTTGGCACACCTAAACAGAACGTGATATCTGGATGTAAAAATCATGATCTGCTTGAAAAAACTCATATCATTATGCTTTCAATGAATGTTCTAAAAGATTTCTGGTCATATGGAGTCTTTACAACTGCTTATCTTGTAAATCACTTACCTAGCCGAGTGCTGGAATTTAAATCTCCTCTTGAAGTTTTGCAAGATAAAATTCCAAATATATCTCACATTAAAGTGTTTGGTTGCACTTGTTTCATGCATTTATTAGCTACACATCGTGACAAATTGGATCCTAAAGCACGCAAGTGTATATTTTTGGGCTACTCCACAACTCAAAAAGGATACTGTGACACTTTGTTGAAGTTATATATGTCCAAGGATGTTTAATTTCTTGAAGACACCATATTTTTCTACAGGAAATCAGGGGGAGACCTTGTTTGATTTTTTCCCCTTGCCTGGTATTGAGAATACTTACTAACTTCTGTTATTATTCCCAGTTCTGATTATGCTCTTCTTAATTTGGACCAACAGGCTCAGCCTCGAGCTACATCTGTTTTCAGCAACGATGTTCTACGATAAAATCAACCCCAGACTGACCGACAAAATCAACTTCAGTCTGCCTCTGATTCCAATAATCCCCGACTTGACAATACCAGTATACTAGAACTGCATAATTCTCTTAATGTTATGCCAACTACTAGAAGAGCTTCTCTTCGAACACGTCAACCGTCATCTCGAATGCAAGATTATGTCACCTATAATGTGAGGTATCTCATTTCCAGATTCATGTCTTATCATTGACTCTCTTCAACACATAATGCATTTCTTACCTCAATATCAAATGTCTATGAACCGAAGAACTTCAAAGAAGCTCAATCACAAACAGTATAGTAGCAAATCATGAATGAAGAATTGAAGGCTCTTATTGAAAATCACACATGGAGTATAATATCACTACTTGATGGAAAGAAAGTTGTTGGTTATCGTTGGATATTCAAGATAAAATTTAAATTAGATGGGGAAGTTGATTGGCACAAAGCTCATCTAATTGCACAAGGTTTTACTCAGAAATTTTGAATTAATTACAAGGAGACATTTGCTCCTATGGCCAAGATGACTACTATCTGAGTTCTTCTCTCTGTTGCCATCAACCAGGGGTGGTCTCTCTACCAAATGGATGTCAGCAATGCTTTTTTACATAGAGATCTTGACGAAGAAGTGGTCATGAAACTTCCTCCCGGACATCCTCAAAGTGGAAACTCTATCTTAGTTTGCAAACTTCACAAATCTATATGTGGCGTGAAGCAAAGTTCTCGCGCTTGGCATGCTAAATTAAGTATTACTCTTGAAGGTCTCGGTTTTATAAGAAGCATTGCAGACTCCTTGTTCATTTAACTTGGTTCCATTCATAAACTAGTTGTACTAATATATGTAGATAATCTTATTATCACAGGGAATAATGATGATTCCATAACTCAGCTTAAAAGATCTCTTTAGCAGCAATTTCTAATTAAAGACCTTGGCCCTTTATAGTATTTCTTAGGTATTAAAATGGCAGCCTCTCGTAAAGGTTACTTTAATCAGCATAAGTACATCTTTGATCTATTGAAGGATGTTAATATGTTGCACACTAAGCCTGTTGCCAACCCTTTAGACAACAAATTCACGTTGGACTCTTCAAGTGAACCTTTTATCTCTTACACTCACTATCAGAAGATTGTTGGTAAACTAATTTACTTAACAATCACTCGAGCGAATATCACATTTGATGTCAGTCTTATCAATGGATATATGCATGCTCCAATAATTCAACATCTTGGTATGGTCAAACATATCCTACGGCATCTAAAAGGAACCATTAGTCATGGTATAATTATGACTCCCAATGGTCATAATAACATCATGGGATACACTGATTCTTACTAGGTAGGAAATTATCTCGATCATCGATCTAACATTGGCTATTGTATGTCTGTTAGTGGTGTCCTGGAAAAGCAAAAAACAATCCATCGTAGCTTGCTCAAGTGTTGAAGCATCGTGTTATGGCCTCTGCTGCTTGCGAACTGATTTGGCTTAAACAACTTCTTGTTGATTTTAGATTTCATGGCGTTACTCCTATGACACTGTTTTGTGACAATCAAGCTACTATGTATATCACATCTAACCGGGTGTTTCATGAACGCATTAAGCATATCAAAGTAGATTGTCATTACATACGTTTGTAGGTTTAAGCTAAACTCATCCAACCTCAGTATGTACGTTCTCATGATCAACTAGCTTATGTGCTCACCAAAGCTCTGGCGTCTACTCAATTTCACCGGTTATTAAGCAACTTCGGATCCACTAATCTGCTCGATCTGATTTTGAGTAAAGATAGGTAAAAAATATTTTTAGATGCTAAGAGGATAAAAGTAGTGTAGAGAACTAGAATTAGTTCTAAGTTCTCTGGCTCTGATGAAGGACTGAACAATGATCTCCATTGGACACGTCTAAAACTCTATAGGAAAAGAAAAAAAGAAAAAAAAATGATCCTCTCTGAGTTAAAATAAATATATTAATAGAATTTAACTTAACTAGTGGCATAATTCAAATTACAAGCTCCAAATGATTTTGAAAAATTTCTTTATTATAGGAGGTAAGGTAATTTTCAATTTAAAACCATGCTTGCCATAACCAAGCTGCCACTCAAAATATCAAACAAAAACAAAAAAAAAACATTGTTATTAGTATAGAAATATTGGAAAGGAAAGGGCATACTCAAATGCTGCTTCAGGTCCTTTTTTTTTATAGAAAAAGTATTAAGAAAAAGAGTTTATATACATAATTCAAGGGCCAAAGAAGAAAAACAAAATAATTAGAGAAGACCAGTTCCCTTGGTTTGGGCTATATGCCCTGGATCAAAGCAAACGAAAAAAGAAATAGGTCTAAATCACACTGGTCTATATCACATTCTAGAAGAAACTAATGGGAATAATAAGGGGTAAGCTGGCTTGACTAGCTACAGGCCCTGATCCTTAAGATGGAACCTGTGTACAAACTGGAGATAGAACCTGTTGGCTGAACCTTAAGAAGACTATCCATAACGTTAGGGGTGCATGTTCCACAAAACACATATAGCTTCTGGGATTGAGTATTTTCTACCAATGCTTGCCAATTATGATCGTATGAGATGAATGATCTTTGCATTAGGGTGGAAGGTGTTTATGAAAACTATGTTGTTCCTTTCAAACCAAATGAAGTATATTGTAGTGGATAGGATTAATCGGGCTATTATATGCAGGATGTTCTTCCTCTTCTTGTAGTTTATGGTTGGCTATTGAAAGAGAGGCTTCCACTACATTATAAGCCACTGGATTCCTGAATGCCTTGCAATGGACTCCCAAATCGAACTGGTTGTAGTTATATGTAAACTTGAACAAGATCAATTAAATAAATTTTTATTACTTAAAAAAACATGTAAAGAAAGCAATATATTAAACAGATAGTTTGGTAACACTTGTTAAAGCAATTAGAGTCTGATTCATATGAAAACTTATTGCTAAAAAGAATTAATTAATTATTTTTAAAATTTTATTGATTATTTTTTAGTGAAAATAAATTGATTGTAATCAACTTTCTAGAATTTCAACAATATCACCATAACTAATCACACTCCTCAAAAAAGTTCACGAATTCAAGGAAATATGACTCAAGATATTTCTACAATACAATAGAACTTGAGTTCTAGAATAAAGGAAAAAAGAAAAAACCAGTGTGTAAACCTAAGAATGTGTGTAAACCTAAGAAATGTGTGTAATATGGAAAAATCAAGGTGAAGAGTTAAAAATCTTGCTATAACACTTTTCATTCAGCCCCTTTTACAGTAGATTTTAAAACAAAAAAAATGATATAAAACTAATTGAAGCCATTTATTGCACTTAATTATCTATAATAAAATAAAATTAACCTAAAAGTTTTTTATTTTAAAATTTTTAATAATTCTTTATGGGCCACCCACTCCTCATTCCATATCGAGTCAAGCAAGTGTGTGTAACTTAAATCCAAAACATACTTCACCTAAGCCTCTCCCCTCTAAAAGCTTTAGTATCCTACGAGCTCATTTTTAACTTCTTAACTATATAAATTATAAGAAAATCTCGTATTCTTTTGATGTAGGATAAAGAGTTTTGAGTTTCACAAAACATGTTAACTAATAGTTTTTTAAGATCAAATTTTCATACACCTATAATTTATTTTATTCATGTTAATAGTCCATGTTAATGTAGTTTTGTTAAAGAATAATTTTTAATATAATTTTAATCATAAAAATAAGTGATCTCTATTTTTAATATAGCCTCATTGAATCTATTGACCATGTTTTTAAAATAAATTTCTAACATCCGCGCAAATAAATGATGTCAGCTAGCCTAACTCGCAAAACCAATTTGATTTTCTTTTCCATGCTCTCATTTGTGGCTATTTTTATTATTAAATTGGAAGGAGAGAGGAGAGAGGAAAAGAAAGAAAGAAAAAGACACTGGAGATACATCGAAGCTCTAATTATGACACCATCGGTATAATTGGAAATATTTTGACGAAATGAATCCAACGACACTAAGAAAGGTCACCAACATTGACTCAAGTGTGTCACACTTGTCACTTAAATATGGTGGTTACCTCTAACAACTTGTGAGAAAAGAGACAAGACCAGAGTAATAAATAAAAGAAATCTGCATATTTGATGAGTTATCCGAGATTAGGTAATCCCTAGATTATCCCATACATTGTATCTCTATGCTTTAAATTTTCAATACAATAATAGTTTTTTCTCCATATACATGTCTTTAAAAATGTTTTCATAAAAAACCTTTATGTCTTTATTGAATCTACATATGTCTTCAAAAACTTTAAAAGGATTGGGGATCATTTCCAAGTCCATGTCTACTTGTTTCGCAGTTTTTGTGATTGTTTACGTTCAGGTCTCTATGACCAATTATCTAAAAAGAATAACGAATCATTCTCCAAAAACAATGACAAAATCTTATAAACAAAACATTAACATGAAAACATAACATTCATCTCTCACGAAGACCCGACCACAATAATATTTTCATACAAACATACAAGTAACATTTATACAAAACAAGTAAGTTTGCTTCCTCCGCTTTGCTTGTTAAGTCTTTCAAACACATTGTTTGAAAAACTTGGAGGTGAAAATTTTGGTACATAAAAAAAAAGATAGTTTGTTGTCATTCAAGCTACATAACCCAAATGACAACTAAAGTTTTGTTCTCGTTTGGGTATGTGGCTCAAATGAAAACAAGAAATTGTTTATGTTTGGGTCAACATGACCAACATAAACACATTTGTTGTTGTGTTAGGTCATGGCCCAAACAAAAACACCCATGCTACTTGAGCCCCACCCTAAATGGCTACACCAGGTCTAACTAGATTTTTTTCTACCCTCTCATTTTTTTTGACACTCTATCCAATACACATATTAAACCCAATGAGTGAAAAAGCAGTGTTGTACACCCTCAATACACGCATACTTTTTCCTTGCTTTTTACTAATAAAGTCTCTACAAAGTACCAACTTTTATATAGGTTAAGTTCCATAATTTTCACCAGTGAGCATTGTGCAAACACGTATCATTATACAAAGAAAATCAAACACATTTTTTCTCACCGATGACTATTTATCACCAACATTGTCAGTGACATTTACCAACCTCTATACCAATAATAATGTCAAACACTACAACCGATGGTGGACACCAATTTTTCTATCAATCAATTGTAACACCCATTTTCATGTTTAAGGTGAACCGACATGATCAAGGTCTATAAATATTTTTGTCACCAATTAAACATGACAAGCTGATGAGGCCACAAATTTCTACTCAATATTTATTTACATTTTCTCTCAGTTTTGTCTTATATTGCAAGTCTTTGTCTCATGATGCAAAACTTTTTCTTATGGTGCAAGACTCAATTTTCTCTTACATTATTTTTTTTTCTTACCATTACTAACTTAAACATTAGAGAGTCTCTTGTTCCACGAAGAGCTTATTTTTTCAGGAATACCCAAGTCCAAACTCGAAGCTCAGCTCACATATCTTGGGCCACAAACTATGAAAAGTCCAATTTATTAATGAAGTTTTTCCCCGATTTCATCAATGATAAGTGATAACTTTGTAGAAAATTATGGGATCTCAAATTAGGTCTATTTTTGTGGTCTAAACAAAGTTGGGTCATTCATATTTAAAATAGAAAATTTAGAGAAAATAACCTCTTTGTCACTAAACTTTAAAAGTCGACCGGGCAAACTTGTAGGATAAATCTCTAGTTTGTTTTCAAAGTAGGTTATTTTTAAATTTTATTTCCCAAAATAAGGTTATTTTAATCTTATTTACCAAACCATACTACTTTACACCACTTTGGTCTATTGTACTAATCCATGTTATCTTCTTTTTAATTATCATTTTCCTATCTCTAGAAAAAAATAAATAGAAATTTGTCTTCTCACTCTTCTTATTCTAACCTTAATTAAAGCTTTAATGCAATAGATATTTTTCAAAACACTAAATCTGAAGGAAGTTTATCAAGAAACATGGCATATTTAATTCAAGCTCGAAGATAATACTCCATGTTCCAAATCACACAATCTCCTATTGTTTGATTAAATTTAGCTAAAAAATGATGAGTGATTCAGATTTTGTAATAAATCCTCAATACTAGTTTTTATTTGTAAATTTTATCAAAATAATTTTAAAGAAAAGATGAATCAATTCAAGTAAAATTAAGATATAATTTATTGTTACGGTGTTGATGAAAATATTGTACACAAAGCAATCATGGTTAGTGGAGAATTATTTTAGATGAGATCTTTATAAATATTCTAGGAGTTATTGGATTTGACATCGTTGTCAAAAATTGTAATAATAAAAAGTGTTTTGTAAGATATTTCATGTCAACTAATAATATCCCAGTCATGTTTGTAGAACTTGTGCAATAAAACATTAAGTTTCTAGATAATTCTTTGTGATCACCAAAAACAAAACATGTGTGATAATGTCTTTTGTAAGAGTTAATGATTAATTTATTCAATTCACGTTGGAATTTTTTAGGGGAAAAAACACTGATATGCACAAAAAATAGGACTGAAGATTTAAGTGGGATTTGAGATAGAATAGTAAACCATAGAAAAGTGATTTTTCTTTCTCTGATGTTTTTCAAAAACATAGAAAAAGAAAACGAAAAAAAATGATATGGATAGATGAAATGTACCTAAGTGACCTAAATTACCTTATTCTGATAAATAAGACTCGGACAACCTTATTTTAACAAATAATAGTTTGAAAACACTATTTTATGAGAATTGTGGTCAATTAATCTTATCTTGTGTTAGTGTTACATGATCATAACATCATAAGCACATCAATATTTGCAATTAATAATGAATAAAATTCATTGAATTCCTTTCTTTTGTCAAGGAACCATGTTTTAGGGTCTCTTTTTCAAGTTATTTTCACATATTCCATCATTTTTATAAGAAAACATTACTTTTTTATTATCGATATTTTATGAATTAATTCTGAGTTTGGTTTAATTAGTTTTAAATTGAAAAAAAAAAGTATAATTAAGTCCAAGAAATCATGTTAATGCGAAAGCATAACTCATCTTTCTGTATGTTAACTAGGGGTGAGCAAAACAACCGAAAAACCGGTTAGACTAAGAAAACTGCAAAAACAATAACCAAAAAGATTGAACCATGAAAAAAAATCGATTAAACTAATTAGAATATTTTAAAAAGCTTTTGGTTTGATTTGGTTCGGTTTCGATTTCATAGGTTTGAAGCTGAAAAAACCCCAACGGAATCAAACCGGTAGGGGTAATCTAAATAGAAAAAAAAATGTTAATTTCTAACTCTAGCCCTCGTCTATAGCCGCCGCCCCACTCATAGCTCACGTAGACACACTCCTGGGTCCTAGCCTTCCACACGCCACACCTAGAGGCTAGATCCTCGTCATCTTTATTTAATCTTCTTCTCCAAAAGATCTAGAAAACCTATCACCCCTCCCAAGATTTTCTTCTTCATTCTTTAATATGCATCTTTAAAGAAATGATGGAGAGAATATCATCTCAAGTTTGCATATTGTCTAGACGATATTCATTTCAAACCACTCAATGTGATTTTTCTACAACTTACTAGAGCATATATCTCTAAAGAAATGACTAATCTCCGTGAGTGCATCGGCAACAAATCACGATAAGCTAATGGAATGAGTGTTTGTATAAACACATGGCAGTCATGACTTTTCCTTCCATACAATCTGCATTCCTCTAGATTAACCAACTTTGATATGTTTGAGGTATGTCCATCGAGAAAACGCAGACTCTTTAGCCATTGGTAGACTAGTTGTTGTGCATTTTTCTTTAACAAAAAGCTTGCTCTGGGTTTTGCGACCTGTGACCCATCAAAAACCAACTCCATATTTTTACAGTTACAGAACAATGATGTATCCATTCTAGCCTTGATGTTGTCCTTTGTCTTCCCCTTCACATTCATGCGGTGTTGAAAATGTTCTCAAACACGTTCTTTTCTATGTGTATGACGTCAAGGTTATGGCGGAGGAGATTGGTCTTCCAATAAGGAAGCTCCCATAAAATGCTTTGCTTTTACTGTGGGTCAAACCAAAACCAGAAAAATTCTGCTTACCAGATTGGAAACCAAACACAATGTCACCATACTCTGATACAACGTCATGCAATTCTTCACCAGAAAGACTTGGGGGTGCAACATCCTTTTCAACTCTGCCAACAAAGAAATCATTTCTATTCTTTCTGTACCTGTGATTCGTTAGCAAGAAACGAAGGTAGCAGTAAAAAAAGAAGCTTTACCTCTGTTTGTTAGTATGAATGCTTTTTTGTTTTCCATGCAGCATGAACATGCTAGTTTTCCATACGTGCTCCAACCAGAAACCATTCCATAAGCTAGAAAATTATTGATAGTCCACATCAAAGCCACCCTCATAAGAAATTTTTGTTTTCTTGATATATCATAAGTCAAAGCTCCAGAGGACCACAATTGCATCAACTCATTAATCAACGATCGAAGACAAACATTTATGTTTCGGCCTGGCCTGCTCGGACCGGGTATCGCCGTAGATAAAAACATGAACTCTGGCATTATACACATCCATGGTGGCAAGTTGTAAACTGTGAGTATGGCCGACCAAAAAGAATAAGAAGCAGCGAATGACCTGAATGGGTTGAATTCATCTATACACAACTCAAGATGCACGTTCCATGATTCAGCTGAAAAGTGAGAATGCACACTGTTAAAGTGTTGCCATGCTTCGCCATAAAAAAAGATGCACCATCACTCCATTAACCACATTATGTGATTGGTGTCATGCCATGTGCTCAGCAGTCCTTTATGACATGAATAACCTCTGCAATTTAGGTGTGATTAGGAAGTATCTAAGTTTTTTATATGCCACGAGAGTCTTTCCCGTGTCAGTTCTGGGTTTGTAACGGGAATGCCCGCATGTCATGCACTGGGTCGGCTCAGTATTTTCAAGGTAGTACAGCATGTAGGGCACATGTCAATTTTCTAGTTTCCTAAACTAAATACAATTGGACATTGACTGGCATTACCTTGATTCATTCTCATTGCATCCATAACTATATTCATGTATGAATTATTGTTGTCATTTGCAACTCCATGCACGTTGCTAGCACTAAACGTTAACTCAATCATCCTTTCTAACATGCTCTCATTACGAACAAATAGTTCTCCATGTGCATAGCAACACAGGTAATCCTCCATGAACCCCTTGTGTAGAAGATGCATCATTACAACATGTAGAAGCAGATATTTTTTATTTTTACACTTCCTGCATGGACACCTAATACCGCCTCTACTAAAATTTCTTGGAATAGATATTGCAAAATTAATAAAACCCTAAACCCCATTACAATAATTTATCCTCCGCAATCCTTGTGGTGAATCTCGATATATCCATAAACGATCATCCATAACTTCTATTGAACCTCCATAAAATAATGATGACAACATGTATTAATTAACTATGTTAAATAAATAAATTTGCAAAAATATTGGTTTAACTCGAGATTATTCAACAAACTAATTAAAACTTCTCTTAAATATTCATTATCAATTATCAACGTCCATACAAATTTATACACATAAATTTACAGAAATTACAACTCTGTAATAGCATTGATAAAAATTAAAACAGACCCGTTAAACAAGCTATTATTTATTTCATCACAACACATCTAATTCGGTAATTCGACATAAGTTTCAATAATTTACAAACAAATACAATTTTATAAAATCTAAAACAAACCATAACAAGTACAAAAATATACATTCATACTACAAGTTTGTTTGAAAAAAAACAATAAAACATGTACATACACTAACAAAATACATATACTAAAAAAACATTAAATAATAATAACATTGACATTTTAATGTTAAAATTAAAAAAAATATGTTTACTTATAAAAAATGATAAAATCCACAATAAATCAGAACACGGATATTGTGACTACAAAAGTTAAAGAAGGATGACTTATGATGAGAAAAGGGGGATAGTTTGGGGGGTGGGTGTTTGCAGTTGGGGGGTGGGGCAGCTTCTTTAGATGCAAGGGTGGGGGGAAAAGAAGGAGAAATAGGGGAGGGTCCGCAGCGTGGTGCTATATTAACTTTCACTGATGGAATCACCAACGAAAATATTATGTTGGTGAAGGGGTCATGTCACTATACGGAGATCCTGGTTTGAATCCCTCGGTAATTCTGTCAGTAAAATCGCCCGCAAAAACTTCCATGTCATCGACTTGCTTTTTTTTTCAAAATTTTAAATAGTCCCTCGGTAATTCTGTCGGTATATACTGATAAAATTACTAAGAGATTTACATTCTTCAGTAAACAAATTACCGGCAGAAAAATTCTGGCGGTAAGTCCGTTGGTTTTAGTCAAATTTCTGGTAGTGATCCGTGGCTAATAAAGAAATGTTATTCAAGGCAATATATAATGTAGTCCATTCCAACTTATAGCAGTTAGTTTATGGGAGAAGATTGAATCTATTGCCAAATTCTAGTGGCGACAGCGGAATTAAGAGAGAAAAATGCAAATGCTCCAACTTTCCAATATAAAGGTTCGTCATTTCTGTCTCAGTTTCATGAATAACTCTCTTCCTTCTATTGATAATTCATTCAAGAGAAATGTCTCCAAGGTGTTTCAGATGTGGTTTTCATATGGAATCAATACTGCTTTTGATTCAAGACTGTCCTATATCCAAGGATGTGTGTGTGGTGCGCTTGCATACAAAACAGCAGGGACACGAAGATGTGGACGAGCCGCCAGATTGTTACTCTTCATGAAGTTCATACTCAGCTGAAGGCGTAATGTTGGCGTGGGCTTTATGGTATGCCAGAAATCTCCATCTCTTTATTTCAGGAACGAATGCTAACTGCAAATTCTATCTTGAAAATTGCATCCGCTACCTTAAGCAGGTATCAGGAAGCAATACTTGAACCATCAATGGTCTAGCCTCGCAACCAAGGGGCGTCAATGTGGCAACCACCAGCTGAATCCTCCGAGAAAATCAACACAGATTCGACGCTTTGCTCTACAGGTTGTGGCTTAGGTCTTGTTATTCGAGATTATGAGGGACGAGTCCTGCTGAGTGCTCACAAACGTCTTCTTCCTCAATCGTCTATTCTGTTTAGGGGCAGCACAAGCTAACATGGCTAGACTAGAAGAACTTGAAATCATTATTATGGCGGACGTTACCATTGAAAATTTGTTTAACTAACATAATTTAAATAAATTATAGGTAAATAAAAAAATAATTTTTTTTAAAAAATAGTTTTTTTCTTAAAAAATTTTTAGTTTTTCTAAATTTAATTTTTGATTTATGATAGTTAATTAAACATTGATAATGATGAAAATTAATTCTTATTTATTATTCAATCTTTTATCTTTTAAAATTCAGTATAAAAAGAAGTTTTAAACTTGAGTTTTTTAAATTTACTCATGCTTTCTCAGCTTATTTTGAGTATTTTTAATTTTATTTATGCTTTGGTTTTTTCTTTAAAATCTAGAGTTTATGCATATACTTTGTTGAGAGATATTTAAGTTCTTTTACTTTGGTTCAATAACCTTATTTATAAGTGTATACTAAGATGAAGATATTGAAATCTTGAGAAATACATTGTAATATCCTAATTGTATAAATGAGAAGTAATAAAATCTAAATGATAAATTATTCATGCTTGAAAACAACAAAAATTTCATTCATTTAAAGTACTTCAACAAGTAATTACATTTTATTTTATTTTAATTTAAGTATTATTATTTCTATTGTTAGAGTTGAGAAATAATTAGGAGGCTTAACTTAATAGTTAGCCAACCCCTTCTATATATATGAGTAGGGCAATATACAATAGTAAAGGTGGAGATTACCACATAAGAATATGACTACAATATTTTCTATATAGTTACATTCTATAATACGCCCCCTCAAGCTGAGGATGGAGGATCAACCCGAAGCTTGAATCTAAAAGCAGTAAACGAAGAAGCAGGAAGTGGCTTAGTGAAGACATCGGCAAGTTGATCCCGAGAGGAAATAAAACGAATCTGAATCTCCTTCTTCGCAACTCTATCTCGGACAAAATGATAATCAATCTCAATATGTTTTGTGCGAGCATGAAATACAGGGTTGGCAGACAAATAAGTGGCACCAAGGTTGTCACACCAGATAATAGGGGCAGAAGCAGTCGGAATCTGAAGATCTGTTAACAAGTACTGAAGCCAGATAACTTCAGCCGTGCCATCGGCTAAGGCTTTGTACTCAGCTTCTGTCGAAGAACGAGCAACAATGCGTTGCTTACTCGATTTCCACGAAATCGGCGTCTGACCAAAGAACACAAGGTAACCACCGGTAGACTTTCTATCCTCAATACTACCTGCCCAATCTGCATCTGTAAAACCATGTAAAGCAAAGGAAGAGCTGCGAGTAATATGTAAATCATGTGATGCCGTACCACGAAGATAACGCAAGATGCGTTTCACGGCGGCCCTATGAGATTCTGTAGGAGCATGCATAAACTGACAGACCCGGTTAACAGCAAAGCAAATATCCGGGCGTGTGAAAGTGAGATATTGGAGGGCACCAACAAGTTGCCGAAAACGAGTAGCATCAGAAAACAATGGATCTGGCATAATGGTGGCTTTGGATGCCGAAATAGGAGTATCAACTGGTTTACAGGATAACATACCAGCTCGTGTGAGGATGTCAAGTGTATACTTATGTTGGCAAAGCATAAGTCCCAGACCAGTACACTGTACTTCAATACCCAAAAAATAATGAACATCACCCAAATCTCGAAGTTTAAATTCTGAGCTCAGTAGCTGAATGAGGCGTTGTAGCAGAATAACATTATTACCCGTAAGCAGAATATCATCAACATAAACCAAAAGATAACAAATATCGCTACCAACCGAGAAGATAAACAATGAGGTATCCACTTTAGAAGCATGAAAACCAATGGATAATAGGAAGTCATTTAGACGAGTGTACCAAGCCCGCGGAGCCTGTTTTAACCCATATAGAGATTTATGCAATCGACATACATGACCTGGGAGAGCAGAATCAACAAAACCTGGAGGTTGTTTCATGTAAACCTCTTCATCAAGGACTCCATTGAGAAATGCATTATGAATGTCAAGCTGATGAATTTTCCAACCACTCGAAACTGCAATGGAGAACACTAAGCGTACCGTTGCCTGTTTGATAACAGGACTAAAAGTTTCTGAGTAATCAATACCTTCTTGCTGAGTGAAGCCCCTAGCAACCAGGCGCGCCTTATACCTCTCAATGCTACCATCAGATCGGCGTTTAATTTTGTAGACCCATCGGCTACCAATAACATTCATGGACGGATGAAACGGCACTAAGGTCCATGTTCTGTTTGCGCGTAAGGCCTGAATTTCCTCACGCATAGCATTATGCCACGCCTCATATCTGTTAGCATCAGGAAAAATAAGAGGCTCATGCGAGGGAGGAGAAGCTACCCGACTGAAGGAGGCAGCAGATGTGGCTGCCGTGGTGGTGGTCAGTGCTGTCTTGGGCTGTCTCGGACGAAGAACCATGGGATGTTTAGGAGCAGCCGGACATGGAGTAGCAGGACCTGTACCTGGAATGTGCTGAAGAGGATAAGAGGAGAGATCAACACAAAATTGCAGACCAGGAGGTGAAGCCGGGGAGGTGCTGGGTTGTGCCGCTACTGAATCCTGCAATTCAGAACCTGTTCCTGCACAATAATCATTGGAAAGACAAGCACGTGGTGACAGTATGGCTGTGTGGGGTGGTGAGGCAGGGTCAGCTGAATCAACGGGCAAGGGGGCAAGCTGGGGAGGTGCGGCAAGGGGCAAAGGTGAGTTGTGTGTTCTGCTGATTTGGGAAGGAATAGGCTGAAAACAGGAAGGGGGATGCAAGGATGGAAGATAGGTAGGTGGAGTGGGGGGAACCGGGGGTGTTGTTACCTGTTCAGACTTTTTAAAAGGAAAGACACATTCATGAAAACGAACATGACGGGAGACATAGACACGACCAGACTCTAAATCAAGACACCGATAAACATGATGAGATGAGCCATAGCCTAAAAACATACAAGGAGAAGACCGAAAATCCAATTTATGAGCATGATATGGATGTAAAAATGGAAAACAAAGACACCCAAATGTACGTAGGAAGTTATAATCAGGAGTGTGATGAAACAGACACGTAAAAGGAGATTTATTTTGAAGAACATGAGTAGGCATGCGATTAATAAGATATACCGATGATTCCATAGCATAGTTCTAAAAACGCAATGGGGCATTACACTGGCCTAAAAGGGTTAGGCCAGTTTCGACAATATGTCTATGACGACGTTCAACTGTGTCATTTTATTCATGAGTATGAGGACAAATTAATCGATGATGAATACCAATTGTTTGAAAAAATTTATTTAATTTTCAATATTCACCACCTTAATTAGTTTGAACAGATTTAATTTTAAGAGAAAACTGACGCTCAACAAGTGTCTGAAAACGTTGAAACATGGAAAATACATCAGATTTCGCAACAAGCGGATAATACCAGATATATTTAGTATGCGCATCAACAAAGATAACAAAATAACAAAAACCATCAGAAGAAAACATTGGAGCAGGACCCCAACACATCACTAAAAATTAATTCAAGTGGGGTAGAAGTTTTGTGACCCATCGGTCGTAATGACAAACGGGATGACTTGCCTAAAGGACATGCTTGACATTGAGTAAAAGATCATCTAGACGTACAAATAATTTTATTATCGAAAACTAACAAATTTAGAATGCGAGGAGTTGGATGACCTAAACGACGATGCCACAGGTCGGCAGTCGCGGAAATGCAAGGAGACCAAAAAGCTTGAGGAACTGACGTAGCTGAAGACTCGGAGAGAACATAAAGGCCATCATGACTCCGACCAGAAAGAAAAACTTTCTTGGTAATGAGATCCTTCATATAAAACACAGAATCGTGAAATTCAAAATAAACATGATTATCACGACAGAATTTCTGAACAAATAACAACGGTTTGGTAATGTGAGGCACACGAAGAACATTAGTTAACGTAAACAAGCGTTTTGGGGAATATAAAGTAGTATGTTCAACATGGGATATGTCAAGGGCCTTACCATCACCAACATGCAAGAAATCATTACCAAGATAAGGAGCAGAATCAGTTAGAGTTGCAAGGTCAGGCGTCACATGTTGATTCATGCCGGTGTCGGGAAACCAAGTCGTTGCAGCAGAATCATTCTCAACAGCAAGGTGAGCAGAGGGCTGCTGTGTGCTGCTGCGAAACTGAGAGCATTGAAGAGCTGAATGGCCAAGATTGGAACATACTTGGCAGCGTACATTTCCAGACCACTGCCCCTGATTCGGCTTGAAATCTGCAGTAGAGGTGCGCCTGTTCTGCCACTGATTCTGCCTCCAGTCTGCAGCAGAGTGGCCTCTATTTTAGGCCTGAAATCGGTTGTTGTTGGGATGCCAATTACCCCTATAACGTCCCCTGTTTCGACTGTGATTAGTCATGGCAAGATGAGTAGAAAGCTGAGGTATTGGCAACAATGGTGGCTGCTGCGGCAAAGAAGAAGAAGACAGCAGAGGCGAAGAGGATGAACCGACAGCCATAGAGTGAAAAGAATTCTTGTGCAGAAACTCATGGGTAAGAAGATGGCTATGAAGATCAGCATACGATAGCGGTTCGGCCTTGGTTATGAGGCTAGTTACAAAGTCTTTAAACTCACCGCGAAGGCCACGAAACACATAGAGATTGAAATCTTCAAAAGACATTGGGCGACCAGCAGCAGCCAATTCGTCAAATAACGATTTGGCTTACTGCATATACATACTAACGGATGCATCACCTTGCTGAAGGTCTTGAAAGGAGCCATGTAGTTGCATGATCCGAGAATTAGATGGGGAGGCAAGTGCCTTCTCAAGCATGCGCCAAACACAATGTGAAGTAGAACAATCTACTACAAGATGTAACACATCCACGGAGAGAGAGGAGAGTAGAGCACTCAAAATAAGTTGATCTTGTTGCTTCCAATGAAGAAAAGAAGGGCTGATGGCAGAGCAAGAACCAGCCGAAGCATCAATCATATGAGATGGAGGACACGGCAAGGAGCCGTCAATGAAGTGAAAAACACCTTAACCAAGGAGATATGGTTCATCTGCATTCTCCAATAGAGATAGTTTGTGTTCGTAAGTTTCAACGACACAATTTGGTGGGTGTTTGATAGAGGAACCATTGTTGAAGTGTGTGTTCCCATGAAAGGCAAAGGAACGACAGAATTATAAGAAGAAGAATCAGACACATGAAGTTGTTCTCGGCCAACAGCAGGAGGATGACTGGCCGGTGATGTTGCAGCAGGAGAAGAGATGGCAATGGCGGCAGCAGGAGGAGAACCATGGGGAAGAAAAAGTTAGGACCGGCTGCAAAGTTGCGAAGGGAGAAAAGAGTTTTGACGGCCGAAGGCTCTGATACCAAGTTGAGAAATAATTAGGAGGCTTAACCTAATAGTTAGCCAACCCCTTCTATATATATGAGTAGGGCAATATACAATAGTAAAGGTGGAGATTACCACATAAGAATATGACTACAATATTTTCTATATTTACATTCTATAATAGTTAGTATATATGCTAGGACTTTAATATTATATTTATTGTAAGTTTGATTATATACTTAATATGCATGGTAGTATTCTTTTTATTATATTTATGTTCAAAGCATATTTATTTTAAATTTTATTTTACATATTTATAAATTTAAAACTGTATATACTCTAAACTTATCTTAAACAATCTTTTTATATTTTATATACTCTTATTACAATAAATTAAACATCCTTACTTATATATCTAATATAAGACAACATATTTTGACAATAATAAATACACCAACTTGAGAATAACTTAGATTTAATTGTCATAAACATTTAATCACATATTATCCAATTTTAATCTTGGTTATTATGGTTATAGTACATTACCAAGATTTTTGTTTAAGAAAAAAATACTAATTCTACATTGATTTTTCTTAATTACAAAAGGTAGCAAAAAGAATATCCCATTCAATATTTTTGCAAGCTTACAAGTCTTCCTTAATTTTCATACAATTCCTTAGGTGAATTTTCGTTGCCCTTATTAAAAAAAAAAAAAAAAAAAAAAAAAAGAAGCCCTCTGTATTATTTAGCTTTGCATGTCAGTCCAATAATTAAAAAACAAATCATAGAAGAGGTCAGGCATAAGTCACGAGTGGGGGACCTACATAAGCCACACGTGGGCCACCTTTAACAGGCTACGTGCGTCAGCAGGTTTGTTTTTCTTAGATATCCAACGAGAGACACGACATAAAACCACATATACACTAGGTTACAGGTTAAGTCTTTGGTCCACGTGTGTCAAATCAAATAGCTAGGGACACCTAGTAAGAAAACCCACGCGTTACATAATCATTATTTTTAGAAAACTTTTGTCCAAAAAACAGCGTCGCAATAGACTCTTCAGAGACAGCAAAGCATGGCTTGTACTCCACCCCTCCAGTCCTCACTCACTACTTGTCATGCTTATCGACCCGCTTGGGGTCTTATTCAAAGACAAAAGACCCGGTTCATTCAATTATTCAATTATTAATTTTAAATTTATTGGGAAAAAGACTTAATCTCAATTATATATAAACTGATACAATGTATCAAAACAATTTAAAAACATAAAAAATTAATTTTAAATAAAAACAATTTTAAATTTTTAAAAACATCATTTGTAACGCAATCTTAAATGATCTCTAGTAAGTTCTAGAGTCTTTTTAGAAATGTCACAGATATTATTTTTTAAAATGTTTTTTGTTTAGAAAAATATCAAAATAATATTTTTATTTTATTTTTAAAAAATTTATTTTTTAACATCAGCATATTAAAATAATTTATAAAAAAATAATTAAAAATTAAAAAAAAATCAAAAATTTTAAAAACACGATTATAAACTGCAGTATTAATGAGTTACTTCATCCATTCTAATAAGTTTAAAAACTCGGATTAATTTCTCCATGTGAAGAACACTGTTGAGAACAGACACAAGATGCCCTTGTTTCTTCATTTTAGTGGTCTGCCAGATCTAAGGCTAATAAAATAAATATACAGAGAAAGTGCATAGAATCATAACTGAGGGCCAGAAGTTGATAAATTTAACCTTTTTTTACCCTTCATTTAGCTGCAGAACGGGCCTGAAGGTGACCTTCAAAGGAGTGCCTTTTTGACTGCATCTGCTCCATTTACCTCCTCCTTGGACTCCATGATCTGTGGTAATTGACTAAAGTGGCCTTTACTAGATTGATTTCTTCTCTATATTAGAAGCAACTTAAATAAGTGTTGTTTGCATGTTTTTAGAACCTGTTTCTTATTCCGGCGTGATACTGTTTTTTTTTTAAATATTTTTTTACTTTAAATTATTATTATTTTATATTTTTAAATCATTATAATGTTTAGATGTGAAAAATAAAATTATATATATTATTTTAAAATAAAAAATATTTTAAAAATAACTATTACTACAGCTATAAACACTGCACAATCCAAGATTTTTTTTGGATGAATTATTGAAAGTTTGCTTGCGATGGGGGGAATTAGCTACAGAGATTTTCATCATTGCAGTACTTTTAATTCTTTGACAAGCAACTTTTGAATCAAATAATTAGAGTACCAACCACCAAGATAATGAGGCATGCATGGGATTTGCTAATTAGGTTTTATCAATGTATCAATTCTACTTGGACCAATGTACACATTTTACGGTTCTATTAGAAAGTGTTTGTCAATGCTGTGGCGTCAATGTTTTGCTTAAAACACAAATGCAATAATATTTGATAATAAAAAATATAAATTATTATTCATCAATCCCATCAAATTATGTGTTTGAAACGCTAGAAAACAAAAACAGATGTTACCTACTTCTTGCGGCTGCACCATGCTGCATTGTTCAGTGAACAGTGCAGCATGGTGCAGACTTCTCAAGTGAACAATGCAAATTTTGTTTTCTTTAAAAAAACAGCGAACAGTGCGAGTGAAATATAATTCACTCGCACTGTACATGAACAGTTTTTTTTTTCAAAAAGCTAGTTAACATTTTTTTTCAAAAAACCAGTGCAGTTAATTAATTTTACTCGCACTGTTCACGTGAATGTAAACAATAATTTTTTTAAAAAAAATTAGTTTAAGGTGAATTAAATTTATTCGTACTGTAATTTCAATTTTATTCCTAATAATATTTTACCTAATTTTATTGTACGCTCAAAGAATTATGAAACCTGTAGTTCTTGTCGGATGAATTTTGTATGTAATGGAATTGTAGATAGTTTAATGGAACAATAATTTTTTATATATATAAAGTATGATTTATTTCATGATGTAATAGCAATAGTTAAATCTATAATATTTAAATTAAAAACTATAAATATTAATATATATATATATATATATATATTTAAATTATTTTATAATCACAATTTCAAAAGCATTCTTAACCAAACACATTAAACTACTTTTTGTTCAACCTTAATTTCAACTACAGTTTTAACCAAACATATATTTTTTTCAAACTAACCTCAACTAAAAGTACTTTTTATAAAACAATTTTTTTCAAACCACAACCACAACAGCTACTGCAATACCAAACACACTCTTAGTAGGGCATAGATTTTATGATCATTCTCCAAGGCCATTGAAGCTGAATTTGAAAAATTAATTGCCTCATGAATCAATATATTTTTTTATTAACATAAGTGTCCGAGTTAGTTTGCGTATATCTCGATTAATTTCACGAGTCTTAAAATTAAAGATAATGTAAACTTCTAACAACCGTCAATAATACTGTGGAATGGTCAATAATACTGTGGAATGGAATCCCCTATAAACCAATATTTATTACGTATATTGGTTCCATAATTTAAAAAAAAAAAAAAAAGTCAACAATATTGTGCAATCCTAGTACTACACACAACATCACATAAATCCAGGACACAATGCGTAAAAAAGAAAAAAGGAAAAGGAGAAATAAATCGAGCTATTAATATATAGATAGAATCCCTCATATGGGATCCACTAGGGTTCATTTTTCTTATTTCTTTACGACTTGTTGAGTCATGGTTTCATGGTGCAAGAAGATTTTCTTGCTTATGCTTGTAAGTTAAATGTAGAGTATTAGAAGACACGAGACTTAAAGAGTACGTGTAAAAACTTTGGTTCTAATACTAAGTACCTACTACCTATCGTGATTATTCCTTCCCTTGCGTGATGGAAGAAAATATGGGTAGGTTTCAAAATTTTTCTTTTTTTCTTTCTCCCGAGGACTTTAAGAATATCATTTAATTATATAAGTAGCCTCAATTTAAACCCAAATAAATATTTATATCAATCTTATCTCTTTAAGTTTCATGAATTCCCAATTAAGTTTTTTCATCTGTATTTGGTCATAATTTTACTCTTTTTATAGGAAATAACGTCTTCTATGTTAAGAAATTGTCCATCCAAAATCAAGCCCAATTGAGTGTTTGGGGATGAGAGAAAATTTATTAAAAGGAAAAATTGATACTAGTCCAATATTTAAAGAGCATTTTTTGAAGATAAGAGGATCTATATGAAGAAATTGATTTTGAATTGATTAATAATGTAATTTAATTACACCTCTACTTATGAACAAGACGTTGCTCTCACAATTATGGAAGATATTCTTAGGTGCATAACTTAAGGA
>Ga0325410_1001485_pt1 | contig 25989 bp, 10 predicted proteins | sample PopdelMetagenome_16_FD_206182 | JGI IMG/M metagenome (GOLD analysis project Ga0325410, IMG submission 206182) | Populus deltoides microbial communities from Bellville, Georgia, United States - Xylem-PdIQD-R3 | ecosystem: Host-associated > Plants > Phyllosphere > Stem > Wood/Secondary xylem...
TAATATATTATAATAAAAAATATATATATATATATATATATATATATATATATATATATATATATATATATATATATATATATATATATATATATATATATACATACAAACAACCAATTTATTAATTAACCTTTATCCTTGCAAATCAATGCCATTAATACATTTTTGAGAGCATACCAATGTTATTATTAGCCAAAACCAGATATTTGTTTCATTACTAAATTAATTAATTTTTCTATTTGTTTATTAACCAGGACACTAATCCTATTAACTAAGGAATTAATTTCTCAAATAATTTAATATTTGTCGATTAAAAATCAAGATAAAATTTAAAAAAATTACGATTATTGCTTAGACAAAATCTTAGTTTCTGAAATGCTAAACACCTACTTTATATCAAAGCATGTGAAATGGTCCCTGCTAACAATATATCATTTGTCATTCTTTCCCAATAAAAGTCAATTTTATTTTCCATATAGATTTTAAGTTCAAATCAATTGCATAAAAAATTCCAAATTATTATTATGCATAAATGCCGTCAAATAAACTCATAAATTTAGTCATATCTTTCACCAATTCTTATCCTCTTATAATTCCAAGTCTATTAAATATTTAATCACAACTAAATAAATTTATTAATTTCATTCCAACCCACTATAAATACATCAACATATATTAATTACACATAATTACACAAACATCTATTAAATTTCTATGTTTCTTTTTTTTATCTCAAGATGGTTGGCACCCAATTTTATTTTCAATCATTCATTCATTATTTTACATCGTCTATAACTTATTTCTTCACAATTACTTCAAACAACAACAATTTCACACTTCCCTAAAGTTTCTCCTACAAACCTAGAATTATGCATTAAATTCATTCCTCTTCATTCAAAATTATTTAAATAAGCATAGAACCTTTTACTCAATAATAAAATGGACTTCAAAAGCTAACATGTTAGATTTTTTCCACACCTTCAAATCTTCTCTTCTTTCGTCATGAATTACAATCCTAATTTTCCACTATTCCTCGCTTGGTTTTCTCTTAAATCCTTGCTTGATGAATGGGTTCCTATTTCACACTTCCTAACTCATAAATCCTATCTAATTTTTTACTTTTTTTGTCAAGGATTTTTAGTGTTTAACTCTCACAATTATTTTCTCTCATTTCCTTATATATTTCTAGTTTTGCCAATTTTTAATGGAAGAAGAAAAGGCTGATTTTTCCAACTTTTTAGCTCAAATGACTATTTTACCTTTAATGAGCTTCTTTTAAAATTTTTGCTTGACTGTCAATATTTTCACATGGCCTTTTCGAGCTCAAATTGTCTTGAGATTTCAACCTATTGTATATCAATGTGTTATAAGACTTGTCATAAAATTTTAATCCGATCCAATAGTCGGATTGAAAATTATACTTAATAGCGTAAAACTAGTCGGGAGGTGATTTTAAAAATCTAAATCTCTTGTTTCATCATTCTATGTGTCATATTAATTATTCGACTAAATCTTTAGGACCATCCTCTTATTCCAAAATATATTTATTTTTCATTTTTGCCCTTAGGTTCACTTATGATTTATTACCATTTTACCGTACCGTTATTGATTTTTAACTAAGATTTCCACCAACATTTCTTTTTTGTTTTTATCAATAAAAAATCATAATTGAGAACTCTGAGCTTCTTCCCTAACAACGAAAAGCTCAACCCTCAGACTATCTTGGGTGGTATTCACCTCAAGGATCTTCCATTTCAAGGTATCAACTTGGTTATAAGTGGTCTCAAGCAGTTTATCATTGAAGCCCAACAGAAGAACACCACCTTGTATTTTTTCCTTCAACGATGAATAAGTCACTTTAATGCTCATCAGTTCGACCTCCACGGCAGCCTTCTCCTCTTTTAGTTGCTCAAAGGTAGTCTGATTAGCCCTATTTTTAACAATGACCTCCCGTACGTGGTTTATCTTGATCATCCAGCACCTCTCGAAAAGGATGTATATCATGAAAGTCTATAAAAAATAAGTGTTAGGAACAATGGGCATAAAACAAAACTACAAGAAGAAATGAGAAAAGTTTCTTACATTAAATGTTATTTGTCCAATTAAAGCTAAATGACGATGATGGCTCTTATCATACATTGTTGAGAATTGTGAGGATTCTCTCCAATAGTCTCACCACCTCAAGACTAGTATCCCAAGGCTTGACCTCCCATCAATAACAGCCTCCATGAACTGCCTCTCCTATTTAGTCAGGGTGGGGAAGCTGAAAAGAGTTTGACCAATAACAAGGTTGGCAAAATCATCATTGAACTTAACTTTCTTAGGAACAACCTAAGTAGAAGGCCCAATTATTGCAGCCTCTACCAACAAATCTAGAAGTTGAGGTAGAGGAAAGGCCACTACAAGAGCCTTTACTGTTAAGGATAAAACATCGGTCTCTATAAAGGTGGAAACCATCATCTTCTTAAAATAGACAGTAACGCCTGCAATCATTTCAAGAGGAGTCAATTATGTTTGACCCTGGTTGAAGAAGTATGATTGCCCCCAACTACCTTTTTTGCAAGAGTTCTAACTCCTGCTATTGTTTCTATAGGAACAAAGCCCTCAAGAGCAAAGAATACATCAATTATGATGAGGAAGTCCTTCATCACTTCTTCAGCCCTACCTGTACTCATGACTAGAGACGAACATTTCCTTTGTGAACTCTCCTCTACAGACCTTACTGGAGTTTCTCCTTCTCCTTCAACCGTTAATCATATACAAAAAAGAAGTCAACAATAAACTCAGATACATAAAAAAAAGAATAAGGAAGCCATATACTTTTGCAATGCGGTCTGATAATATAATACTATGGCCATCCTATTAACTTTGTACTTAGCCAAGGTCGAGCCTAGCATAACACATGTTTTCTCCTCGTTTGAGCTCAGATATGGCTTGTTATATACATCGGGGGGAGGAACCCATTAATAATGGGAATAACCCCAGATCTATTACATTCCACCTTTGGAATTGACCCTATAACTTATTATCAACTATCTCTCCCTCCATTTCTTGACATACACATGCTTTTTACATAGAGTCTCCTTCATGGCTTTAGTGGATATATTGGTGAAGGTAAAAAATCAACGCATATCATTGCCACCATCGGTGTCAACAATCAAATGGTAATAATTTCTAAAGACATTGACAATATGCTCGATTTTGAGGAGCTTAGAAAACTTATCAAAGGCGAACAAAGTTATCCACCCATTACGGTGTAGTTGGCCTGTACCCAACTGATAATATCTAAACACTTCCTTCACAAATCCTTAGAGAAAAAAGGAATACCCTAATATATACATGAAAAAGGGGTTATAATCTTAAATTGACCCTAGACATAGCCCAAGGTTTGCTGACTAATACCCTTGACATCATCACTATAAGTGAGTAACAAACTATGTCCTTTCCACCTAAAGTGCTAAGAGCGTCATCCTCAAGGGTTTGAGGCAACCTCTCTCTCTTCTAAGATTCCCTAATAATTGCATGAGAAGAGCTTTGGAGAGCTACTCTCCCCTTGCTAGAGGTGAATGTCGGGGTGCCATCTCTTTCTAATTCTAAGGCCTAGTCTAATGGACCTTGCCCTCAACTATTTCTTTCAGTCTCAGGTTAGAACCTGAACTCCTCTTCAGAGGCAGCAACATCTCTTTTTTTCAAGAGATATATTTAACTATTTTTAGATCAATATTTTTGTTTAAAGTAGAAAAGGAAATAAGTTTGTGGAGGAAAAATACCTAGAATGAGTTTTTCTTTATATTAACAACATATTTTTTCAAAAAGTAAAGAATGTAAAATAAAAGATCGAAGCAAGAATGGCTAGGGTTATAAAGAAAACATCTTTCCACTCTCATTGTCGGATGAATGACTTTTCATGTCACCTCAGATTTCCTGAAGCCCAATCAATTAATGCATTGAATGCACGCTCCATTGTGTTTCCCAATGGATAACTCCTTTCAATAAAGATAAGTCACATGATCATCTCTTTCTAATGAGAATGAGACACATGGTCGCAAAGAATCCCAACAATTTTGTAAAGACAAATCTCATAGGGAAGGTAAAAAGTCTCTCATTGATGGGACAAATATCTCTCAGGTAAAAAGATTGGTAACCTTTTAAAATCTTTGCGTAATAAATATGCAAAAACTTGAGGGCCTACTGATGGAACAATGTATTTTATACAATTTCCCCCCTGAAATCCATGTTCAAAACAAGAAACCGAAGGTAGAGTGATAACCCAATATCTTTAGACTCAGTCAAGCACTAAGCCCAAGCATATATGGATCTAATAAGCTACCAAACCTAGCAACCTTGGGCTCGACCAAAAGTTAACCCAAACATATACGAGTTTGCACGAGCTGCCAGAATCATCACCTTCAGGCTCAGCCAAGCATTGAGCCTAATCATATATGGGTTTGCGCGGGCTGCCATAACCATTACCCTCGGGCTCAGCCAAGCGTTGAGCCAAAGTACAAAAGGCTCTAACAATCTTATCATGATTCATATTGGACCACAAGACTCTGATGAGTCAGAGATATTTTTTCTTTGATGAGTTATAGATATTTTTTCTATTTGACACATAAGAGATGTTTTAATGCTATCATAAAATGACAACTTTTTAGTCTTCCCCTCCACCAAATAATAAGAAGGATGAGCTATAAAAACCCATTGGATCCTTAAAAGGAGGGGGGTTCATAATCTTTTCACTCTAGATATTGTTTTGAGCATATATATATATTTTTAAAGTATATCTTTCTAAAACATTATTGTTTTTTCTCTGAAAAAAAATGACTTAATCATCTGAAAGTTCCCAAATCTACCAAAAAAAACCTTTTACATGTATCGGTCATCAATTTTATTAGCTTACCAAGCACCAAGTACTAGTTACTAACCACCTTAGACAGGGATAATGAATTAGATTGATAGAATCAATAAATTAGCTAATCATCCAACATATAAACCTTAATTCTACGCTATTTAAATCTTTTAATATCTCATTAAAAAAAAAAGTGATGTTACAATTTCAAGAAGGATAACCGACGAGAAAGATATTTAGATATGCATTAATGTAAACATATTTTTTTTTTTTAGGTTTTTGAGGAAAGGAATAAATGAAGGGAAAGTAACGGATGAGGGTTTTGGGATGGTGGTATAGAGTGTTTAGAGGACAGTGAAAGAGAAGGAAAAGTTGTATCATAGGGATTGTTTCACTCTTTTTAGATGTGAAGACAGTAAGTGGTAGGAAAATCGTGATCGTTTTTCAGGGAAGGTTTTTTTTTTTTTTTTTATGAAAACAAATTTTTTGTTCCTAGGATCTATTTTATCAAAAAAAAAAAGAGGGATAAATTGTGTTCTGCTTCTGCCAATTTTTTTAAAAAATGATATGGTTCTCTGTCTCCCAGTAGATCCAGCCCTTATTGATATGTGATTTTAATGTTTTGCTTGGGTTTTTTTCCCATTTCTTAGTTAGCTTTTTTACTCTCTTTTTTCCTCCATTCTTTCTTTGTTGCTTTCAGTTTGCTTGCTCAGTTCTAGCGGATCCAGCCCTTCATCTTCGGCTTCTTCAAGGCTTATATTACATGACAAATTTATCAAACCCTAACAAAAGTAAAACAAACCTATTAAAACTTAGTTTTTTTAAAAAAAAATCAATAAATTCCAGCAAAGTTGATTATGGTCCTTTTGATGCTGGATTATATTTATGATTGAGTTGGGTTGATTATTTTAAAATCATGTTTGTATATATAAATATATAATTCTTTTTATCCATTGGAGCTGCTGTAATAGCTATAGGATTTATGCATTGATTTGGAGGAAGGCCCAAGATAGATCGAGAAAGATGAAGAAAAGGGAAATTGTGGCTTTGCCTCATATCCTCTCAAAAAGCCCCTTTTCTGCAAAATAGAAGGAATGACTAATCGTAACAGTTAATGTCAATGGAATTGTTTGTTCATTTACTCAGTTTACATCAATTGTTAACACTCCTGCTTCTCATGGTTGGCATCATGGGCATTTGTATTTACATTTATGAGAGTTTTTTTGGCAGGCACATGGAAGTTAAACGAAAACACCCTCGAGGCAAACTGGTTTGTTCAAAAAGTAGAAGAAAGGTTTAGGTCGACAGGGATATAGCCTTTTTGCTCCTTCCTTGAGTGTACCATCTCAAGGAAAACGACAATCTAGAAATTAATCAGAATTAAATTTTATAATTTATTTTTTATTAAATTATTTTAATATTATAACTCGAATTATAAATTAAGTATGTTAAATTGATTTGAGTTATTTTTTTAATTAATTTTTTTTTTAATTTCATCATTCAACATTTAATTTATTAAAATTAAGTTTTATAATTTATTTTGATTTATTTTTTTATAAGATTATTATGATCTTATATGTTAGTATGCAGATTGACAGATTAATAAAAATTAAATTAAATTAAATTGATTTAATATGTTATTCTTTAAATACTTATTAAAAAATCTATCTTAAATATTTATTTTAATTCAAACTATATTTTTAATTGTTATTTTTGAAAATACCTGCATCACATTAGTTACAGTTATACTAAAAAAAAATTAACAATGTCTCTAATTTTTATTTTTTACATTAAAAAATTAGAGCCTGTTTGTTTCTGCGTTTTAAAAGCGTTTTTGATAAAATTTTAAATTTTTTTATTTTTTTATTAATTTCAAATTAATATGTTTTTAGTGTTTTTAAATTATTTTGATGTGTTGATGTCAAAATAATTTTTTAAAAATAAAAAAAACATCATTAGTATATATTTTAACATGAAAAATTATTTAAAAAGTAACCGCAACCATTCTCCAAAATACACTAAATAAGAACAATGGCAGTGTCTGTGACTCAGTCCCAGAATCAAAACTCATCACCATATCCCTCTCTCCTTCTCACATCTACACGGCCCCCGCTTCTTGATCACTCACAAAAACCCCCAAAAAACTCACCTTTTCTCCACATCCAAATCTCAGAAATTAACCTGCCCACATTGACACTGAGCTCTGGCTCTGGCTCTCTCCATGAGGAATCTGGTCACTTCCCTTTGTCTCCACCAAAACCCACCTCCCTGGATTGGTATCCACTGCAGCAAGTTTTTATCCTCTCTCTGTGACCGCTGGTGGGATTCTTGCTTGCTTCAACCCGTCTGCTTTTTCCTGGTCTGTGAAGAGAGGCCCAGCTTCTTATAGTTAGTCTGTCTCTGGGGTTCATCATGATGGCCATGGGTGTCTCACTTTCGGGCTCAAGTACTCGATTGCCTTGTAGGAGCTAATCAGCAACGTGATCTTGTCGAATTTATGCGTTTTTTGTGAAGACAGTTTCGTTGATGTTTTTTAAATTAATAACAACTTAGTTTTGTTGAAGATTTTTGAGCTCACATAAATTCTTTACACTATCAAATCTATGCGTCACCTGTAAAAATAATTTTGTTAATGATTTTTAAGACCACAAGAACTCTTTATGCTGTTGAATTCATATGTCATCCATGTGTACATGAGAAGGATAGGTTATGTATGTTCTTTTGGCAACTTATACTGCATGTAATTTCCGCCAGTAAGATGTGTCAATTAGCAAAATCTTCTTCAATTTGATTCCACGTGCCGCAGGCTAGATAGGAGATCGTTGTATATTAATTGATATTCTTGGACATTGGGTCCTCAACAGCGTGGACTGGGCAGCATGCCGGATCTAAGATTTAAGAATAAATAAAAATATATTAATTTTTTTTAATTATTTTTCATTTTATTAAATTAAAATGATTTGAAAATATAAAAAAATATTAATTTAAAATAAATAAATAATTAATTAATTAATTTTTTGAAATGTTTTTAAAACGTAAAAACAAATATATATTTTTTGAATTAAAACTGTAATATTGCGGATGAAGCCGAGATAAAAATTTATTAAATAAATGACTAATATTTGGATTCTTTTTTCTTGACTAATTGTACTTACACTGTTTAAATTATGTGATGTACAGTAAGTTACATCACAAGAAAAAGCTTCTTTATACCAAACATAGCAATGAAATATTTCATTACGCTACAAATCTAATTAAAAAAAAATAGTCAAAATAACATTTAAGAAATTTGCCAAACCTGTATGTATTTCAACGATTGATATAAATAACTCAAGGGTGATAGCATGTTGCCTGTTGAGCACAATGAGATTTGTGTTTCGACACCTTTTTTAGAGTGTATTTGGTATTGTGGTAGTTGTTGTAGTTCTGATTTGAAAAAAATTGTTTTATAAAAAGTATTTTTAGTTGAGGTTGGCTTGAAAAAATAGGTGTTTGGTTAAAACTGTGTTTAAAATTAAGGTTTAAGAAAAAATAGTTTAATGTGTTTGGTTAAGAATATTTTTGAAATTGAGGTTATAAAATAATTTTTTAAAAAATATATTAATATTGATGGTTTTAAATTTAAATATTGTAAAATTAATTACTCTTATTACATCATGAGAAAAATAATACTTTATATAAAATATTTTTTATTATTCTATTAAACTATTTATAATTCCATTACATCCAAAATTCATCCGATAAGAACTACAGTTTTCATAACTTTTTGAGCGTGTAATAAAATTAGATAAAATATTATCAGATATAAAATTAATATTACTGTGCGCGTAAATTTAATTCACTCTATACTAGTTTTTCGAGAAAAAAATATTGTTCACATTCCGAATGAATTTAATTCTCTAAACTAGTTTTTTTTAAAAAAAATTAATACAATTAACACACTAAAAAAAAACCACGAACAGTGCAAGTGAATTGCACTGTTCACATGAACAGTGCAATTCACAATTGAACAGCAGTGAATTGCCTTGTCCGTAGGTTTCTAGAGTGCATGCAAAGCATGTTTTCTTTGTTTTTTTTTTCAGAATTTTAAATGTAAAAAATATGTAAATCATGTACAATAAAATAAATTTTCTAATTATCAAATAACTACGGACAGCATTTTAAATAAAATGTAGCCGCAGCCACGTAGACAACCAGCCTCCTAATCACAGATCGGTTTCCATCTTCGGTTCTATAACCTTCTCGACTTGTTTCCTGGCGAGAAAGCACTCGTAATCCATTATTGAATATAGGCCTCATGGGCCCATTGTCCATGAACCCAAACCTTCTTTCTCCTCCACTGGCACTGCAAAGCAAATGAAAAGGAAAGGCAGTCTTCTCTCTCCTCCATTGGCACTGCAAAGCAAATTCTTTAGCTTCAGCACACTATGAAGCAGGAGGCAAACTAGAGAAAAATAAATAAAAAAATAAAAAAACAGATGCAGGAGACTTTTACCCTAACGTAAGATTTCATTTCTTTTCTGATTTTCACATTTCTGTTCTAACGAATCCAAATCCAAATTCAAAGTCCTTTTCCTCTATTTTATTTTAATGTTCCTTATCTAGAACAACAGAATATTCTTGTGCTCAATTAACATCTCCGGTGCAATTAGGGTTTTTCATTTCTGTCTCTTGAAGCTCACTCACTTTTCCTTTCTACTAAAGATTAGGGCTTTTCTAGGGCATACATCTCTCTATTTCTGTTCAAATTTGATTCCTGATTCCTAAGGGCTGCAATTTGTTTGGATTTGGATTTTCTTTTTAAGGTTTTTGATGCTTTGTGTGCTTGAAGTTGCTTGGGGATTTCGTAGTTTTTGCTAGCTTGTTCTTGGGCTAGTTTAGTGGATAGTTGATAGAGGGATTGGTTATGTCTATGAACAACAACACCACACCAAAGAGTTTGGGGCAATCTTCGTCACCACTTGGTAATTCGGGGATGGTCAATCCATCGATGGGAGCGAACCCATCCTTCTCACAATCACAAGGACATATGGGTGCTGCCTTTCAGGGTGGTCAGTTCCAGCTGTCCCAAGCACAGGCTACTGTGCAAGCTCACTTGAAAGCACAGCAGGCTCACGCTCAAGCACAAGCAGTTCATGCTGCTCAAATTCAAGCAGCTCATGTGCAACTCCAAGCACAAGGGATCTCTCTTAACCAAACTCAGAATGTTGGCATGGGTAATTTGGGTTCGTCTTCACCGTCATTCTCAACTCCCGGGAATGCTAGTGCAAAACGGCTCCCTCAGAAACCTTTGGGTAGGCCTCCTGGTGTTCCTATTTCTAGCATGGTTTCACCATTGAAACCTATGGATCTCTCATCTGCTGCGCGTAGAAAGAAGCAGAAGCTACCAGAGAAGCAGCTACAAGACAGAGTAGCTGCAATTCTGCCAGAGTCTGCTCTGTACACACAACTTCTTGAGTTTGAAGCTCGGGTTGATGCTGCTTTAGCTAGAAAGAAGGTTGACATCCAGGAGGCCCTTAAAAGTCCTCCTTGTGTGCAGAAAACCCTTCGAATTTATGTCTTCAATACATTTGCCAATCAGACAAGAACAATCCCCAAGAAGCCAAATGCTGAGCCTCCTACTTGGACTCTTAAAGTTATCGGGAGAATCTTGGAAGATGGGTTAGACCCTGACCAGCCTGGAGCAGTCCAGAAATCAAATCCCTTGTACCCGAAGTTCTCATCTTTTTTCAAGAGAGTGACCATTCAGTTGGATCAGAGACTGTATCCTGATAATCATATCATCATATGGGAGCATGCTCGATCACCTGCACCTCACGAGGGTTTTGAAGTCAAGAGAAAAGGGGATAAAGAGTTCACTGTGAATATAAGATTGGAAATGAATTATGTGCCTGAGAAATTTAAGCTCTCTCCAGCTTTGATGGAAGTTCTTGGTATAGAGGTTGAAACCCGTCCTAGAATAATAGCTGCAATTTGGCATTATGTGAAGGCTAGGAAACTGCAGAACCCTGATGACCCTTCATTTTTCATTTGCGATGCACCTCTTCAGAAAGTATTTGGGGAATCAAAGATGAAATTCACGATGGTTTCACAGAGGATATCTCCGCATTTATCTCCTCCACAGCCGATACATTTGGAGCATAAAATTAAGCTTTCAGGGAATAGTCCAGCTGGAACTGTCTGCTATGATGTACTGGTGGATGTGCCATTTCCAATACAGAGGGAATTGTTTGCTTTGTTGGCAAATGCCGAGAAGAATAAAGAGATTGATACCTGTGATGAGGCAATATGTACTGCTATAAGGAAAATTCATGAACATCGTAGGAGACGGGCATTCTTCCTTGGATTTAGTCAATCACCTGTGGAATTTGTCAATGCTCTGATTGAATCTCAAAGCAAGGATTTGAGGCTCGTAGCTGGAGAAGCTAGCAGAAATGCTGAGAAAGAGCGCCGCTCGGACTTCTTTAACCAACCATGGTAAGCTCAATAGCAATTTCTCCTTGTCTGAAGACTTACTTTTTTCATCTATTTGATCCTTAGCTACTGTTTTAGGTCCACTCATCCATTTGAACATTATTTGAGGGCTACAGTTGACTTGATGACTAGTCTTGTTCAGAATTCACCTTAGAATATGAGTTAGATGATAAAATGTATGTTGCCTGCTGAAAGCAATGTCTCTTGAAAGATTAAAAACATGGGTTCTGACATGTGATTGCGTCACATGCAACTTGCCAAATGGTTATTCACTCTTTCCTGTTTAGTTTTGATACCAAGACATGTTAATTGACCACACTATCATGCTTGTTTCTGTTAACGATTCACACAATTCACATATCGGCAGTGATGATGTCCAGACAAAGTTATCAAGATTAACAAAGGGAAATGTGTTGAGGATTCTAATGCACAGTCAAAAAGAGACTGATTTGGGCATCTAATTCAATTTATGAAAGCCTGCACATGACTATTCAAAAAGAAACATCCGCTCATCTGTACTTATTTTGAACTCAACAGGGTTGAAGATGCTGTTATTCGTTACTTGAATCGCAAGCCTGCTGTAGGAAGTGATGCTCATGGGAGCACATGATTTGGGAGTTTTAAGAGCTGCTAATCTGTAACAGTCATTGATTCTTTCACTTAGCATTTGTAGATTTTCACCTTCGATTTGTGGAAATAGCACAGCCTATCATTGCCCTATTGCTAATTGCCCTGGAATGAATGCTCCTTGCTTGTAATACAACAAAATATGTTCAGTAGCATGTTTAGGTTTAATTATCCTAGTACTTGCTTGAATCGTCATGTTAGTACCCAAAAAAAAAAATTGCCATCGTTGAGCTTATGTTTTGTCAGTTTTGTGAATGATGCATCTATAGTTACTCTCAACTTTGTGTTGGTTGTATCATATTGTGAATGCTGGGCATTAATTGATAAGCAAATTGGCGTTATTCTCCCTTTCACTTTTTATAGTTAATGGACAACGACAAGTAGCTGTTGCTGAGAGTCTATGATAGGGATTGTTGTGGTCTTGTGGATTTTTGCTAACTGCAGAGTGGACATGACACATTACTAGATTGCATATCTACTTTTGGGTTTTATTAACTACTACTTGTAGGGCATGTAATGGCCTGTCCGGCGCGCGCAATCAAGATAGACAGTCGAGTTATTATTGTACACAGCATATCTCATTTTCTTACCATGGTATTTCCGCTTTTTTTTTTTAAAAAATAATAATAATGTTGGGTGCAAAACTACGAGATTCCAAAGCTTGGTGAATGAGACGCTTCTACAATACTACACTGGTAGAGCTAGCACATAGCAGAGCTTTAGTTCCTTTTTCTAGTTCTTGTACACAAAGCTAGCTATATATCCTCAACACTAAAAAGGTGTGTATTCTGTTGGTCTTTTTCTGAACTTGTGCATTCGTAACATAAAAGTGCAACTATAGACATTACCAGCAGATGAGTTTAAGTTAATTTCTTTCTAATATTTAATGAACATGGATAACTTTTTCCAATTATGTATAGTAGAAAATTACAAGTTTCTATATGTTGATGACACCTTTTTTTTGTTCAAATGAATTCAATTTACATGTTTGCTTTCATTCTCTTGATATTTAATATTTGCAGAAATATTTTGGATAACGTTTAATATAATTTTATGAATGTGTTTAGAAAAAAAGAAGTCATAATTGTTTCCTATATGCCTGTTTAATGAAAAGGAGGAAATTTTTTCTCACAAAAGTTTAAAATGTACCAAGATAATGCTGATGAGCATATTTCCTTTACAATACCATTTAGTGTTCCACTTTAAACACCAGAGATCATTCTGCAAGGAGATCGCTATGAGTATTTTTCAAGCTTCTATGCCGGCACCAAACCAGGGGTTTCGTATATTGGCGCACAGGAGGAAGGTTTGTGTACAAATTTATTTGTATCTTTCTGATACAGCCCTTAAGAGGAACACTCTCTGGCTTCCACTTCTCTATAATAGTCACAAAACTATTTCTTTGTTGTAGGTATTTGGAGAGGTAGCAGAAGGGCTTGAAACTTTAACGAAGATTAATGAAGCATATGTGGATGAAAAGAATAGACCTTCTAAAATATCCGGTTGGTTCTTCGAAATGAACTTGTTATTTTACTATAAACTAAAAAAAGAAGGGTTTTACTTCCCCCTACTTATAAATCATTATTTATTGAAATAGTGCTTTGCTTTGCTTTTTTTTTTCTTTTATGTTTTTTTTTCAATTGCTTTGCTTTTTTTTCAATTATGTTTTTTTTTTAATTTCATTCTTTAATTTTAGTTATCATACTCTTATGACACGGATCTCAGGTTTGACGGGTTAACCTAGTTTGGTGGGCTAACCTAGTTGACTCAGATTTTTTTTCTGTTTCTTAATTAGTTTTTTTCTTTTAATTTCATCATTTAATATTGATTTGATTGAAATTTAAATTTTATGATTTGTTTTGTTTACTTTTCATTAGATTATCCTGATATCATGACACGAGAATAATGCTTAACAGATTAACCCGAGTTAACTCGGGTTGTTTTTTGTGTCTTTTATTTAATTGATTTTTTTTAATTTTCTCATTCAACACCAGGTCTGTTGAAACTTGTGCTTCATAATCTATTATAATTTGCTTTTATGAGAATATCTTGGTCTTAAGATCAAAGTCACGAGTTTTTTCATTTTAACTATGGTGACGAGTCCTTCAACATTGGACTTGCTTTTAGTTGGGTTGTCCCTGTCTCATGATCGGGTCGTGGGTTAACCTAATTGACTCATTTTTTTCTTTTTTTTAATTGATTTTTTTTTCTAATTTCATCAATTAATATTGTGTTTAATTAGGAATTAGGTTTCATGATTTGTTTTGGTTTGTTTTTAATTAGATTATCCTGATCTCATGACTCTGTAATAGTGCTTAATGATTAATTCGGGTTAACTTTGCTTATTTTTTATGCCATTCTTTTAATTAAGATTTTTACAAATTTCGTCTTTCAACATTAGTTCCGACAAGGACAATTGAGAATTGAGCTTTATAATTTGTTTTGACTTTCTTTCTGTGGAGTTATCTTAGTCTCAAGATCAAAGTTACGGATTTGACATGTTAACCTGAGTTAAATAAAGTAATTTTTTTTATTTTTTTCTATAAGGTTATCTCAGTTTGATGATTGACTCAAGTTGTTTGGTCATATGTTTGGTGATTGACTCAAGTTGTTTTTTATATTCTTTTTTAATTGATTTCTTTTTCTAATCTTATCCTTCAATATTGAGCTGTTCAGGGATTGAAATTTATAATTTGTTTCGATTTGCTTTTCATGGGTTATCTCGTTCTTATAACTCGGGTTGAAAGTTTGACATGTTAACTCGAGTTATTTTTTAGGTTTTTTTTTTCAATTGCATCCTTTAATATTGAGTTGATTGAGAATTAGACTTAATAATTTATTTTGATTTGCTTTCTATAGAATTATAATAGTGTCATAACCCAAGTCATGAATTTGACACGTTAACCAGAGTTGTCCAAGGTCAATCCAATATGTTGTTAGTTTAATATTAAGAAAAAATATCATCTTGAAATTTTGTTTAGTCAAAATTTGTTTTCACAGGTTGTATATGTTGTTTTTTAACTAATAAAGTCAATCAAGTTACATTAGGTAAACCCTCACATGATTTAATTTTTTTTCCTCTAGAAAAAAAATTAGCAACATTTGAATATTTTTTTTACGTTCAAGAAAAATTTGACTTGACTTGTAGCGTAGTGCAAGTCAATCATCTAGTTATATTTCTATTCAGTATCATGCCCCCATTGTCTTTGACTAGAATCAAACATACTTGATGATTCTTCCCAGCTAAGGTCAGGGTATTACTAGATCCAGATTAAAGAACAAGATGTGTTGAAGACTACTTTTAGAACTCAATACAGGCACTACAAATTTTAGTGTTATGTTTGGATTAATGAATGGCCCAACACTTTTCATAGATCTAATGAATCGACTTTTTTAGCCATACCTTGACAAATTTGTTGTAATATTTATAGATGATATTTTGGTCTATTAAAATTCATTTAAAGAACATGAATAATAGTAGAGGCAAGTATTACTGACTTTGAGGAGTCATCAACAATATGCTAAATTGAATAAATGTGACTTCTGGCTGGAAAAGACAAATTTTCTGTGACAAGTCATTTTAGCAGAGGTTATCCTTGTAAACCCTCATAAAATTGAAGCAGTCTTGAAATGGGAAAGACCGACGGTAACTAAAATACATAGCTTTCTAGGCCTTGCGGGGTATTACAAGAGATTTATTGAGAGGTTTTCATTGATAGCAACTCCTTTAATACGCCTTAACTAGAAAGGATATGAAATGAGAGTGGTCGAATGAGTGCGATGAAAGCTTTCAAGAACTGAAGAAAAGTCTTACTATTGCCTTTGTGTTGACACTCCCATTAGGAATCGGGAGCTTTATGGTTTATAGTGATGCCAAAAGGAAGGGACTTGGATGTGTTTGATGCAACATGGAAAAGTAATTGCTTATGCATCAAGGATTTTGAAGACACATGAGGTAAATTACCTAGTACACGACCTAGAATTGGTAGCTATGATATTTGCCCTGAAGGTATGGAGATGTTACCTCTACGAGTCCCAAGTCCTCTATGATATTTGCCCTGAGGGTATGGAGATGTTACCTCTATGATATTTGTCCTGATGTCGCAAAAAGAGTTAAATATAAGACAAAAGAGATGGATAAAACTCATCAAAGATTATTACTGTACTATAGAATACCATAATCGTAAAAACAAAGCGACTATGAATAACCCATTAATATAGGAGGAACAATCACTAATAGAGTGTTAAGCCACAATATCAATCTGAGAGACCACGTCATTTGAAGAGGGGCTATAAATTGAATCCTAAATATTTAGGATGAGCTGGACGTGAGTGAATGCATGCAATAAAAGTACGTAACAGATGCATACAATAAAAGTAACAGAAGAAGCCATTAAACATGAGAAGAAGGGGACGTGGCTTATCGTGCAGAAGTGGAAGGATTTGTTGAGAGTTTTACACCATTTATTACCATCAGTTATATTCTAATTAATGTTGTGTAATTCCATTTTGTTAGTCGTTTAAAGTTCCCTTGTTTTTCAGTTTTATTTGTCTTGATTTTGGCTCTTTAAACAACCAATGTTTTCATTAGAAACAGAGTATTTTCAATTAAACATTGTGGTATAGTTTTCACCCGAAAAGAACCTTTATATTATTTGTGTTGGGACCTATCGTTGGTATTAAAGTTGGCTTAGTAATGGGAACCAACAAAGAGCGTATTAAACACTATCTGGACTCGGGGTAGTTCAAGATGGTCTTTCAACGAATAGAGCTAGGAATGAACAATAAACTCCACCATTTAGAGGAAACTCTCAATTGACTTTCAAATATGTTGATCGCAAATCAAGGGAATCCCAACCACGACAACCATCATAGAAAAAGTAGCAATGGGGGCCAACAAATGATCTCCAAAATAGCAAAACTGGACTTTCCACGATTTGTAGGGGATGACCCAACCGAATGGTTCAACCGTGTGGAACAATTCTTTGAATACTTGGGCACAGTTGAAAACCAAAATGTCCCATGATTACTTACTGACACGACCAAAAAATTGATGTCTTTTTCCAAGTGTAGGAGTGTCGAAGTAATAAATAACCTGGTAAGACCGAGGTCGAATCATAGGGAGATTAACTATATAAAATAATAATAATAATAATAATAATAATAATAATAATAATAATAAGTTGAAGAGAGTTTTGAGATGTGATATTGATATAAGGATTAAATAATGATAAAAACAATTGTCAAGGTTAGAGAATCCACTAATGGTATTTCAAACAAGTATAGTATAAACTCTTATTACTCAACTGGAAACTACACACAAAGGAGGTTCCAATCGGATTATAAATTGTTAACATGATTACATTAGTTATCTTATTCGAATAATGCTAATGCTTGTAAATATTGTCAGGTATTCATGATTATAACTTATGTTAACAACAAATCAAGTTCTTTTTATATCACAGGTGTTGGTTATACCGTACGGTTTGGGCTATGAAAGTGTCAACTATTTGTTGTACCAAGGTTATACAGCATAAATCTAAATTAACCATTTAACAAGCAAAGTATTAAGAGTGAACAAGATAACAAATACAAAACATGTTAGTATCAAACATTAAAGTCCATGTTGAGTTTATACTATACTTATTCTTACACCATTAGTGTAACATCTTCATCTTGACATAATAAACTTAGCTAAACATAATGAAGAAAAGAAACATAAATAAACAAGATAAGAACATAAATAAGATATAAGTTAACTAAGTAAAGGAAAGGAAATGAAAAGCATAAACAAGAGATTAATATAAACAAAACTTAAGCATTACAAAAATATAGAGAGAGAGCAAGAACATGATCTTGATCTGAAAACCAAGATGCCTACATGCATGGCAAATGCCTCTTTTTATAGGCCAAAATTTAGAACTATTGATTTGATGACTAATTGTTGAGTGGGTGGCCACATCTTGACTTGGTGACAATCCTTATCTTCTTGTCTGAACAAAACATCATTGATAACGTTAGAATTTGAACAGACTCTATGAAAGTTCTAGGAAATTGTCTCAGCTTTCCAACAAAAAAAGAATCGGTGCATTTGGACTTCTAGAACTCGAGATATGGGTTGAACACTGAACAATGTCTAGCCTGTTGGATAGATTCAGACTTTTCCGTTGTTGCTACAATTTGGACTTGAAAACAGCAGAATTGAGTCTTGCATTCCCATGAATGTTTTAGGCCTATATCTTAGCTTTCTAGCCATATAAACCAAATTGAAATCCAAGATCTACAGCTCCAGATATGATCCAATGACTCAACAGTGTTCTAGTTTGGACTGAACTAACATCTCTTTTCTAAGCTTAACCCCCTCTTTGTCATCTCAATTTCAGTAGTTGAACTCATCAATCAATCCTTTGATTTATATGACAGGCCTGCATTTAAGATGAACATTTACCATAAATTAAAGGTATCTTATATTATTAGACATGATATTATAAAACATGCTCTAGTTAAGGAGTTATTGATACTTTAAGTGCAAAATGATGATATAAAACCTTGATAAAAATGTACTTTTAAGTACTAATCACTTACCACCTGGAAGGGGAGGCCAACAAGTGGAGGCAGTGGCTTCAAAGGGTATTACAGGTAGAAGGGCAAGTGATTTCATGGGAAAGATTTCAAGAAGAATTATGGGCTCACTTCGAACCACGAGGTTGTGAAGATTTTAATGAAGCTCTCTAAAAAATCAGGTAGTTGAGGACATTGAGGGATTATCAAAGGGGAGTTTGAGAAGCTTGACAATAAGGTACATAGCTGGACACAAAAAGCATCGGTGGGAACTAGGGGTGTTCATTTTCAGTTCGGTTTTTATCAAAAAAAGTAACCAAACTGAATTTAAAAAAAAAAACAAAACTGACTCAAACCGACCGGTTTCGGTTCGGTTCGGTTTGGTTTTTTAGAGCAAAAACTGGTTCAAACCGGTTTGGCTCGGTTTTTTCGGTTTGGCTCGGTTTTTTTTTGGTTTTTCCGGTTCCAGGCTTAAAAAACCAAAATCGAACCGAACCGGTTGGTTTTTTCATAATTTTAATCGATTTTTTTCACAGTTCGGTTTTTTCAGTTTTTTTCCGGTTTTCTCGGTTTAATCGGTTTTTTAGTTTTTTTGAACACCCCTAATGGGAACATTCATAGGTGGTTTGAAAGCAGAGATTTATGAAGGGATTCAGATGTTTAAACTGCAATCCCTCAAGGAGGTCATTAATTTAGCAAGGATGAGAGACGAGCAGCTTACACAACAACGGTGATTCATATGACTACCACCTCCAAGAACTCCTCTAGCTCTTTCACAACCTAATTATATAACTCCTGTTACCCTGACTACTCCACTCAAACATTTATCATGAGAGGAGATGCAGAGGAGAAGAGTGCAAAGCCTCTGTTTCAACTGTAATGAATGATTTACGGCTGGCCATAAATATTAACAACCTCAGTTATTATTACTCATGGAAGGTTACGTAAATGCTGGTAATATGACCTATAAGGACATTACTTATCAACAAACAAAGGGGTTTGAATAAGGGGAAGATACATGGGAGGTGAAAGAACCAGAAGTGGAACTTGAAATCACCCTACATGCATTAACAGGTTAGACCACCCCAAGAATAATATGAATGACAGCAAATGTGGGCTCTCACAAGGTGATCGTGTTGATAGACAATGGATCCACACACAACTTCATCAGTGATCGCTTAGCAAACATGCTGCATTTACTAGTGGTACCAATAAAACCATTCATTGTTCAAGTTGCTAATGGCCAAAAGCAACAATGTCAAGGATAATTTGATAAGGTATCAGTGAATTTATAAGGCATTAAATTTTATCTCACCCTCTTCTCTCTACCCTTATCAGGACTTGATCTAGTGTTGGGCATCCAATGGTTAGAATTGTTAGGTTCACTGATTTGTGATTGGTTAAGATTTCATCTAGAATAATCAAGCCTAAAGGTTGCAAGGATTGGGTGAGCAATCTATTCAAGATGCTACTTTAATAGAAGTCTAAAAAGATTGTTGAAAGGAATAAATGTTATTTGCAGTATGCTTTCTTTCAACCATATAAGACAAATTACAGAATACAGACTATGGCATTAATGACATACAACAAGTAATAGAGGAGTACAAAGACATGTTCCAATAACCTTCGTGCTTACCACCTATGCGCAAGGTTGACCACTGCATTACACGAATAAAAGAAGAACCACATACTACACTTGTTAATGCAGAAATAGAAGGACTGTTGACAGATTATACAACTGTATTTGAGGAATCGATAGGACTTCCACCTACTAGGAAGTTTGATTACAAAATTCCATTAAAACCAGGAGCTCAACTTGTCAATTACAGACCATATAAAAGCTCATTCTTCCAAAAAAGAGAGATTGAAAGGATGGTTAAAGAGATGTTGAACAGTAGCATAATTCAACCAAGTGTAAGCCTTTTTTTGCTTCACCTGTAATACTAGTAAAGAAAAAAGATAAAACATGGCATTTTTGTGTGGACTTTAGACAGTTGAATAAAGTCACTATAAAAAATAAGTTTCTCATTCCTCTGATAGATGACTTATTGGATGAATTACAAAGATCTAGCTTCTTCTCAAAACTGAATTTAAGGTTTGATTATCATCAAGTTCTCATGCATGAAGAAGATGTGGAAAAAACAACATCTCGCACTCACCAAGGGCATTGTGAATTCAAGGTAATGCCCTTTGGCCTCACAAATTCCCTTGCCACTTTTCAAGCATTAATGAATGACATCTTGGAGCTTTTCTTGAGAAAATTTGTTATGGTATTCTTTGATAATATTCTTATTTATAGCTTTTCTTTTGGAAGCACATGTAACTCACTTGAAGTAGGTTCTAGAAACTCTTAAAACTAACCAGTTGTTTGTAAATAGATCTAAGTATATCTTTGGTGAGCCACAATTGGAGTATTTGGAACATATAATCTCAGCTAAAGGAGTGGCAACTGACCTTAAAAAGACTAAAGCAGTATATAATTGGCCAACTCCCAAGTCTATTAAAGAATTAAGGGGATTTCTTGGCTTATTAGGTTACTATAAAAAAATCCATTAGAAGGTTTGGTGTTATTAGTAAGCCTCTAATAAATCTGTTTAAGAAGAATAACTTTATTTGGCATGGAGGTGCGTTGGAAGCTTTCCACAATTTAAAAAGGGCTTTATGTAAGGCTCTAATCCTTGCTTTACTAGACTTCATTAAGTAGTTTGTATTAGAAACTGATGCATGTGCTACTGGAATTGGAGCAGTGCTCAACCAAGAAGGAAGATCTTTAGAATTCATAAGCAAGGCTCTTAGAGTTAGACACTTGGTATTATCTATCTATGAGAAGGAGTATCTTGTTATTTTGATGGTAGTTGACAAATGGAAGCACTATTTGGAACAAGAACATTTTGTCATTCAAATTGATCATGAAAGTCTTAAATACTTGTTAGATCAAAAGATTCACACCACTATTAAGAAGAAAGGTCTAACTAAATTGTTCGAATAGAATTATCGAATCTTATTTAGGAAAGGCAAGGAGAACATAGTGGCAGATGCATAATCTAGAAGAGATAGTTATGTGACAAGCAAGCTGCAGGAGGAAAGTCAAGAAAAGGGTAGCTTCGCGACCGTAACTAAGGTGATATCATCCTAGTATGAGCAGATATATAACTCTAATAAAAATGATACCACTCTACAAAATATCGTCACTAATAAATTGGTTGATGCTACATAACATCCTAACTTTATATATGAAGAAGAAGTTTTCAAGTACAAAAAAAGAATTGCAATAAGGGTTACATGATTATTAAGGAAGAAAACCATCAAGTCTGCATATGAGATTCTTCCATTGGAGGTCATGCTGGAATTCAAAATACTTATAGAAGACTCAAAACTCATTTTTATTGGCCAACTATGAAGAAACTAGTGCAAAGATAGTTCAACAATGTGATGTTTGCAAACAAGCTAAAGCTAAAAGGGTTGTCTATCTTGGGTTGTTGCAACCTTTACTAGTTCTAAGAGGTACCTGGCAGGATTGTTGCAACCTCTACTAGTACAAGAAATTTCATAAAGGGTTTACCAAGATCAGAAGGGAAAGATACAATTATAGTCATTATAGATATGTTTACTAAGTATGGGCACTTTATTGCATTGGCACATCCCTTCATAATTTAAGATATTGCTGGACAACATTTATAAGTTCCATGAATTACCTATCACCATACTAACTGACAAGGATAAGATCTTTACAAGTCTTTTTTGAAAATAATTGTTTAAGAAATTGGGAGTAAAGCTACTACTAAGTACCTCTTACCACCCTTAAACTGATAGTCAGACTGAGAGGGTGAATCAATGCCTTGATATATACTTAAGGTGCATTCATGCACCATATAAAGAAGTGGAATCAATGGCTATCTTCAACACAATGGTGGTATAACAGTAGCTTTCATTTAGCTATTAATACGACACCATTTCAAGCCTTATATGGCTATGAACCTCCAGCAAAGAGAATGGTACTCATTGAGGCTACTCAAGTTGCTGTTGTAGAAGAATTGATACAGAGAATGATTAACATGGATTAACTAATAAAAGGATAATTTAAAGGGTGCAAGGAATATGATGAAACAAGTGACAAATAAAAAGAGGTCTAAAAGAGAATTTTCAAGAGGATATTGGATTTTCTTGAAGTTACAACCTTACAGGCATTGTAATGTCATGTTTAGGAAGAATTTCAAGCTAAATCCTAGGTATAGTGGCCCTTATCAAGTTATGGAAAAGATTGTAGCTTTGGCTTATAAGATCAAGTTACCAAGGGGCAGTACAATACATCCTATTTTCCATGTTTTGTTATTGAAAAAGAAGGTTGGAGATACAAACATAGTCTCGTCTACATTGTCAATAGTAGATGAAGCAAAAAGGATCAAGGTTTGTCCAGTGGCCATATTAGATAGGAAGCTTATGAAGAAAGATAATAAGGCTGTAATGGTGGGATTAATTTAATGGTTGAACTCTTTTCCTAAAGATGCAACATGAGAGGTACTAGATGAAATCTAATTACAATTTCTAGAATTTAACATGCCATGTATAGTTATTGCTCTAACAAAATATATTGTCCACCAGTCTAGTTCTTTTTTTTTCTCTACTACTAGCACATTTTTATCTAAGAAATCATAATTCAAATATTCATAATCTTTAATTCTATTATTTTCCAAATGATCAACAATAGCATTTCATTTCCGGGCTTTTTTTTTTTTTATCATGTACAATATGTTTCGTTTTGTGTTGTTGTTGTTTACAAAGAAAAAAAAGAGCGATATTTGTGTTGTTTGATGTGTATGTAATTTTGTGTCCACAGCCGATATTTATGGTTACCCAATGACACCATTTTGTTTTCTGTTGACTTTTCTATGTGGGCCTTGGCCTAGCAATATGTGGGTTGGATTTAATGACAAGTTTGATGCAGCTCATTGGATGCACTAAAATTTCAATGTCACATGTAATTATTGTATAACTAATGCATTGTCCCGCACTGCATAACATATTTAAAAAAGTGTAATCATTTAATGTATTTTATAATCGCAAGTTAGAAATTTTATGTGTTGGTGTAAATATTAAAAAAATCATTAAAAATAATTATAGATTAAATTAAGAAGCTACGAGATATATTTAAATTAAGATATTTATCGAGTTTTTTTATAAAAAGAAATATTTAATTATATAACAATTAAGATATTTGAAACAAAATGATTTACAAAGTATAATCTCTATTTTTTTTCTACGAAGCAATATAACTCTTTTGTTCTATCATTTAATAAAAATATAAAATCCATTAGCAAAATATTTAAAAAAATATGGACGGTTTGAAATAAGAGTTAGAAAGGCATCCTTCAAACCGAAACTCTTTTATCTCATCACTATATTCTATTTTTTTACTTGGTCTCTTTTTGAAAGAACTTTTGCTTTTAGAGAAAATTTGTCGATTTTGACATGGATGCTTTAAAAATATAAGAACAATACATTTTTTGTATCGTCGTGGATAATTTTTTGAGAGTGTCATCAAACTCGACCCAAACTAACAGCTAACATAGAGACCTCTTTACTCAAGTCTTTACTTGGCTCGAGTTTCAAATTGAACTGAATAGAAGCTAACCTGATATAACCTTGTTAAACTCAGTTTAATTTTAATAAAAAAGAATTTAAGATGATATCTTTTTTAACTTTTTTTTTAATTTATTAAAATGATAATATTTTGGATCGACTCAAATCAACTCAAGTCAACTTGACAAATTTGTAACTTTAGTGATGAGCTTAAGCAGGTTTAATAAATTATTTTTTTGGAATTTTTTATTGAATTATATAACAATAAAAATTGGCATGCACAAGAAAGAATATATAAAAACTATAAAAAAAACCATCTTAAAAGGGTGCAAAAATATAGTGTCCATTAATGTTATCAAAATTAATGTTATAGCCTATTTTGAAAATAAAAAGAAAACCAAATTGTATTTATTCAAACAATACCCAAAACAATTAGCGTTCTAATAAAATTAAAATAAAAAAACATTATGAATGGTTGTGCAAAAAAAAAAAAACATTTGTTAATTTAACAAATAATAGTTATAATCTTATAAAAAAATTGAAAATTGAATGTTATCTAATAAAAACATTGTCAAATTAACTTCTAAATAATCTATTTGAATGGATTGAAATTTAAAATCCAGAAAAAAGATAAAAATAAATAAAATAGGTCAGATATGTAGGTCTACACATCTGGCTCACGCATCAAACCTTCTTTTTTTTCCTTTTATATTAAATGGTGAATGACCCTTTAATCTTTTAATAAAAATATCACAAATGATGCATCGTGTTTTGACCCTGAATTCGGCAATCAAATAATTGTTGTAAAGTCCATGTAGGGGTATTTTATGCTAAAATATCATTTTCAACCAATTTGTAGTTAAAAAAAACTTAATAAACACTTTTAGAACCTCTATAAACTAATATCTCAATCTATGACACCCCTAAATTAATTCAAAAACACAAAATCAAGTCAAAGAGACATTTAATAAAGTTCCCCTCATTAAAAGGAATTTATTAACACTAAGAATGAGTTTTTTTATTGCTAAAATATGAACAATCAATGACTTTCTCCCTTTTTTTTTATTTTTTTTGGTAATTCTTTCTATCTCTCCTTCCCAAACCTATGGATCTAAAAATAAATAAAATAAAGTTTTGGACTAAAATATATAATTACAATACTAAAGGGATCAAAATTTAAAAAAAATCAAGGTTTTTTTTTTCCCAAAAAAAGACATTGATTGAACAAGGCAAAAAAAAAAAAACTTTCTTTTTTCATCCACTTGCAATTTTGGTCTTCTTTTTGAATTTTTTATAAAGAATAAAATTGATTTATTTTTCAAAATTAAAAGGCATGTAATGTAATGTAGAAAATACCACTACAAAAAACTATCATCTAATAAAAACTTTATTATCAATTAATTATGAATGAGAAATTTAGTCTTTATGGTTAATTAATTTCTGTATTTGAGATAATTTATCTTTATTGAATAATAAAAAAAAATATGAGTTTTTCTTAAGAAAATAAACATGGATATTATTAGTTTCCTTATTTCTTCTGCCTTTTTCTTTATTACATTCTATCTTTTGAACTTCTTTTTTTTCTAACTTTTTTTCCGCATGTAATATTTTTAAGAATATTTGTAATTAAATTATCCTTTTTTTCAATTTTATGATAAATTCTGATTTGTTTGAGTTTTTAATTCAAAATTTCCTTTTTTTATTTTAATATATGTATTTTTATTTTATCATGCAATGATTTTATCAATCAATTCATAAATTTTGAGCACATGTCACATGATTTAATCAAAAGGTAAAAAAAATTAACAAAACATGCAGTAGAAGAATAAAATTTATATATAAAAAAATTATGTAAAGGAAAAATACATAAGAGAAAAAAAAAATGCAAAACATGCCGT